>Ga0272448_1007307_pt1 | contig 11726 bp, 3 predicted proteins | sample YNPCB0191_FD_202220 | JGI IMG/M metagenome (GOLD analysis project Ga0272448, IMG submission 202220) | Hot spring sediment microbial communities from Yellowstone National Park, WY, United States - YNP-CB-019-1 | ecosystem: Environmental > Aquatic > Thermal springs > Hot (42-90C) > Sediment... | reverse complement strand
TCCGGCGGCCCGAATTTTTCCCATAAGTCCGTATACCGGCACAACATTATCGCTACCTCGGCTTTCGGCGGCTTGCCTGCATACAGCAAATTGTCCACTTCCGCCGATTCGCGTATTACACTGTAAATCTCTTTATATCTTGACTTGTCTCGCCAATCGACGTAGTTTTCGGTGGCAAAAAGCTGCGGCACCGGACAGTAGTGGTTAATAAACTTTACACCTCTACCAAGTGCCAGATAATTCGAGAGGCGAAAATCTTTATTTGTGTTGCCCGGCGAGTGCGGCATACAATAGAATTGCATAGGCAGATCATGATACTTCGCAGCACACCGCATTATGTCGAGAGTATAGCCAATGATCTGCGAACTTATGACCGGCACTTGCCAGTGATAGTCTTCGCTCCAAGGCATCGTCAGAGCACGGTATTTGAACACGTCCACCCACTGCCACTCGTCTGGCAAAAAGCCCGGATGCGGAGCGAAATTCGCAGAAACCCATACATTGGGCCCAAACGCTTCGTTGATTGCCTGCCTTAATCTAGCCATAGCAATTATGCTGCGTTGGTTCCGATACTTGATGTTCTCCACATAAAGCACAGGATACTTGAGTGGATCATCACAATGCTTGATTGCCTCGGCCCAATCAGTTATTCCAAGCTGATCAAGCGTGAAGCCTGCCTGGCGAAGTGCATCTTCAAATGTTATCCCGTCGTTACTATCGTAAGATGCCAAATTGATTTCGTCTCCGATGCTAAACACCGCGAGTCTTTTTCGTGCGCCTTCGCGTTTGGGATCAAGCCATTCATTCTTGAGTTTCTCGGGGTCGATTTTAGGATCGGTGTGGGTCACACCGACAACTTTGCGATTGGGATCGCCGTCACAAAGTTGTATCCACTCGTCTTCATCCTTGCCGGGATTGGTCATTGGAGTCGTATAACCCAATTCGTAGAAAAGGTCTATCCAATTACCATGCCTACCTAATCGCTTGTCCGGTCCGCCCGGCGCCGCGCAAAATCTAATCTTGTTGGGGGGCAGTTTTTTCGGTAGCGAGCTGATGTAGCTGCGTATATTATTCAAAACTTGACTGCTCGTGACGATTTTCTCTACGTCGAGATCAACGGGCACCCAAATAAAAAGAGGGTTTTCATCCTCTTTCCATTCGTATCGCCAGCGCTCCGACGAACTCGGTGTGGGAGCGAACTCAACCGTACATTCGAATGCCTTGTCTCCTGTTCCTGAATACAGTTCTAAGGTTGTGCCGTGCACAGTGTCGATAGCTCCGCTAATATCCAGCCAGCCGCTGCTTGACCCTGGTTGGATAGGGTCATTCAGTCTATCCGCCTCGGTTTGTGTCCACCAGTGCTCCGGTACTCGCCAATTGCGTCGATTGATGTGTGCGCCAATCGACGGTTTTAGCGGCTCGGAACCTGTGTTGGTAATTCGCATATAGAGTCTGCCGGGACGTGGGAGATCATCGAGAAACGGATCAACTGGATTGGTGGGCTCTTCCGACAAATCTGGTGTTAGGAAAATCACGTCAATATTGCGCTTGGCTGCGGGTTCCGGGTTATCCAGTGTACGAAGAATAAAGGTTGCTTCGCCTTTTTCGAGGTCTACTCTTGCACCCTGCCATGCCACGTTATCACCGCCGCCGTAGTAAGGGTCTACTTGGGCTTGATAACCCCACTTAAGCGGCCATAATTTTACCTGATCGGCCCCACCCATTTGTGCATCGAGCACTTCACAACCGTTCTGTATGATCGATAGCCCAAAGCGTACGTTGTAGTCTTTCGGCGATTCGAAATGGACCCAAACCATATAAGCACCTTTAGCGGGGATTTGGACAGTTAAGCTGGCAGTTGACGCAGGACATCTTTCGGGAGCCGAAAGCAGTTTTTCGCCGGAAAAGTAGGCCGTCCCGATACAACAGTGGAAATAGTTTTCGCCAAAAACAATAGGTTTCCAAAAGGAGCCCCGGCTCGGGACGAAATCTTCCGCCTCAAGCACGAGCGTCTTGGGTAATGGCACAGCGCGGCATACTGCAGGCAACAACACAAATAGCAGTACAGGTATTAATGTTCTCGTGGTAGTCACACTCCTTAGCGATGCATCTGACATTTTTTTTCTTCAGACAGGCAACCAATTCCTGCACAAGTTTACCAGCAACTTGCCAGACAAGCCAGTTGTGGTATAATCTGGTTCAGTGGGCAACTGTTGCGGTTTAGCATTAGCTCAAGATTGAAGCTATCGACTAGGAGATGCCAATGCGTAAGGTTAGAATAGGAACTGTGTCGTTCCTCGTGGACGACAGCCCCACCGACGTAGATGCAAACGTTAGGAGAGCGATTGGTTACCTCGACGAAGCGGCTGCTTTAGGCTGCGATATAGTATGTTTGCCTGAGCATTTTAACGTGTTCAACGTACCTGGCGCAGCGGGTGAACAAAGAAATGCCGCAGAGTCTGTTCCCGGTCCTTTATCCGACCTTATCGCAGCACAAGCGGCAAAACATAAAATGAACGTGGTCGCGAATTTCCCTGTAATCGATCAAGGGACGGTGTATAACCAGACCACCTTCTATACTCGGACGGGTGATATCGCTGGTTTCTACAGAAAGCTGCAGCCCACCGCTCCAGAACACTACTTTAATGGCGTCTCGCCTGGCGATCAAATTCCTGTGATCAAAATGGATTTCGGCATAGTAGGATGCATAATCTGCTTTGACCTTTATTTTCCCGAGATTGTGCGCATACTAGCGATGAAGGGAGCGGAGATTGTCTTCTGGCCAACAATGGCACACGGACCAAGTGAGTTCAATCTCGAAACACAACTAAGAGCGAGAGCAATGGATTACTCGGTTTATATGGTCGAGGCTAACTATTCGGTTTCCCCTCCATACGCGCCTTACGCAGGGAGATGCAGGCCGGGTAGAGCACGTATCGTCGACTTTGACGGACATATCATTGCAGACACTGGTCACAGGCCGGGAATCGCTTTTGCCGACGTTGACCTCGACGAGATTAGACTCGGAAAGTCGATAGCAGGCATTCACGATCCAGACCTGATGCGAACCGACCTAGAGGATCTGGTACGACTTGACTTTTATGCGGCGGAGTTCACCGAGCTGAGCAGGAACAGAAAGCGTCCTTACTCCACAGGAATCAACCAACCTTCGGAAGCGTATTGTGGATATCGAAAAAGCGATCATCAAGATCGACTGGAACGCGAATTAGCTGAAATGAGGTTGCAAGACTATCGTATAGTAGATCTTTCGCTGGAGATCGTGCCCAACGCAGATGAAGACAGACCTATGTTTCTTGTACCTGGAAGGCTGTCCGATAACGCGCTCAAGTACGACGTTCGCACCCATACCCACGTAGGGACGCACGTGGAGTCGCCAGGACATTTTTTCGAAAAGCCGCCTTGGATCACGGACTTGCCGGTAGATTCGTATATTGCACGAGGAGTTCTTGCGCCAATCGCTTTGGAACCGTCCGATCCTGCAATTACTGGCACATATCTTGAAAGTGTGTGCGGAGACATACTTTTCAAGGGAGATGCCTTAATTTGCCGCAACGACAGTAGTTCCGAGCCGGACCACACGCCGTACTTCACACGTGACGCTGCAATGTGGATCAAATCGCGTGGCGTTTCTATGTTTGGGTTCGATAACTTAAAACTCGGGCGGAACGATCAAGAAGGCAGAGAATTCCACAGATTACTGATGGAAGACGGAGTATTATTCGTAGAGTTCCTCGCGAATCTACAAGACATTCGCAAGCGCGAGTTCATATTCTTTGCGTTGCCAATTCGGATTCGCGATGTTGACAGCACTTGGGTGCGTGCGATCGCGCTTGAAAAGAAGTAAACAAATAGGAGGATTTGCTTTGAAGACTTATCTGGAACCGGCACGAGAAACCCCTGTAGTTTATGAACCAGATGTCATCGTCTGTGGTGGAGGTGTAACCGGATGTTCAGCGGCGATCGCGGCCGCTCGCTGCGGAGCAAAAGTGCTCCTTGCTGAACGTAACGGCGTTTTGGGCGGAGTTGCTACCGCTGGATTGATGGCCAACATCACAAACATGTTTATGACAAGCCGCGACGTTCCCGTTGTCAAAGGTATACCTAAGGAAATCGTGGAACGCCTGGTGGCGGAGGGAGGCACGCGACCCAATTGGCATCGAGCTGAGCTACCCGGTATAGTAATCGACCCTGAAATCTTTAAACTAGTACTGTCTGAAATGTTGATGGAGGCAGGTGTCGAGATCCTTCTGCATACAATCACTGTCGGCGCAATCATGGAGAACAAAAGAATAAGAGGGGTCCTGTTCGAGAACAAGAGCGGCAGACAAGCGGCACTGGCGTGCAACGTTATCGATGCAACCGGCGATGCGGACGTAGTGCACTTTTCAGGCGCTCCTTATCAGTTTGACAAAGCCGACGGCAGCATGGAGTTTAGGTTGGCCAATGTCGATCTAGACAGGGCTGTTGACTATTTTGGCGAACATCGCGATACATTTCCGGAAAATATGGATTACGTTCGGGACTATGATTCATTTCGTCGGAACTGGTATGAGTACGGCTTTTTGTTTTTTCCACACGGTGGCGGACGGAAGTTTGGACCTTGGAAGGAAGCGGTGGAGCGAGGCGAATATAAGACCGAACGCGGCGGTTGGTATGGCCTAAACGCTTTCGGAATGTATGCACTTCGCGGTGATAACACTGTAGTGGTAAACTCAAATTTCCATCACTTATCAGGAGTGGATGTCCGTGAATTCACACGTGTGGAAATCGAAGCGCGGCGAATGTGCTATTACGCTGCAGACTTTTTGCGAAAACACTTGCCTGGATTTGAAAATGCCACCGTCATTGCCACCGCGGAAGATTGGGGGCAAAGGATCACTCGCTACATAATGGGACGTCAGACTTTGACTCGGGAAGAAGCAAAGGCAGGACGCAAGTGGGACGAAGTAATCGGCCGAGCACCATTCAAGGAACCTGATGAGCCTACCTACGGTTTCGAAATTCCTTACGGCATAATGGTGCCAGAAGGGATAGATGGCCTCTTAGCACCTAGCGGCAAGACGGTTTCCACGCAGCCTAGAGGTATGATCCGTGGGATGTCGTTTTGCATGACGCTGGGCCAAGCCGCAGGAGTTGCTGCTGCGCTAGGGTCTATCAATCAAGTGCCTGCAAGCAATATGCCCATACGCGATATCCAGCGCAAACTTCTTGAGCAAGGTGTATACTTAGGCGAACCCGATCGCTTGCGTGAACTTGGTCTTATATAGTGACATAAGAGCCGAAGTCCGAGCACTAACGTCGAACTTCGGCTCCTGTAAACAATTCTCGAGCTTTTACGGTCCAACGATCCGATCCGTTTAGCGGAAGTCTCCAAGATACACGTCCTACCCCATTCCTCACTACAACAACCTTGCGAGACCATTCATGCCGGGCGCCTTTACCATCTACCAGGTTGCATACCACAGCCGTTTGGGAAGCGGAGGTCGTTACAACTGCTTCGAGGCACTTGCCATCTTGGACATCTTTCGTTTTGTAGCTTATCGTTGGCTTGCCTAAAGGTTGATCGAACAGCCCGTAGAAATTCGCATAGCCTGTCTTAAGCTTAGTTTTGAACGTCGATAAACGGCCGAGGAAACGACGATTGCGCAGATCGTACACGAATTTAGGCTCAGGCAAGGTGACTACTACGCTCCGTTCCTCCTCGGAGGGTCCCGGACCCACCGCTGCCCAACCCCAACCGTAGCGATCCGTGCGCAAGGATATGATTTCTCCCTGGTCGATACTCCAGCGTGTAAGTTCCGTCATCGACAACGGACCTCCGGATTCGGAGCTGATAGTGATCGGCACCCGCACTCCAGCCTGCTCACATACGGCGAGGATAGGCTCTCGGATTTCAGTCGCCGCGCGAGACTCGCGGACGCTTTCGAAGAATTCCAAGCAGGTATTGATCAATAAAGTGCGTCCTCTGCCGTATTTGTTTTCTATAAAGATAGGAACATCCTCAATTGTAGCACCGGCTTTACCTCCGGCAACCGTATAGTCTGCATCGGCTGTACCACGCAGCATTGAAATACTTATGTTCCGACCGGCAACCGTTACATTGAACGAACCTTTAAATCGCTTAGCAAGCCCTGGTCCTTTTCGTCGTACACCAAAGACATCATCTAGAGGCCCCGAATCGAGCTGTTTCGCGTGCTCATCCGTTACAGCAGGGCGCAAATCGGCTATCAGCGTCCCCCCGTATTCTACGAACTTTCGTATCTCACCGGCAGTCCGACGGCTCAACGATACACACCGCGGAAGCACAAGGACGCTATAGCGGGACAACACTCCGCCTGCTATGTCTCTGGGTGTCACGTAACGGTATTGAATGCCCGAATCTTTAAACATATGAATGAACGCCGAATGGGCAACAGCGCCTCTGCCAAACGGCTGCTCAAACGGCAGATTCTCCGCGACTGCAGAATCGACAGAATAAAGCACGGCAACACCATCACTCTCAAGCTTCGCATTGCTCAGCAATTGTCCAAGGCCTTCGAACACCGGTTTCATTTCGTCGGCCAGCACCTGTGTAGCAGGCCATAAGTCCAGAGTCGGTCTGACGAGCCCTCGATATTGTCCTATCCCATCCCATCTCCACCACCACAAGCTGTTCGCGCATAGACAAACCGAACGCCACGCAAATGCTGCTAGGGTATCGGCGTCTTTCGTGTAACCCATCCAGTTACCTCGGAGTATTGCAGGGCGGTCCAGGGTCCTAACAATGTCGTCGATCACATTGTTGTAAGTAACCCACATTCCAACGTTGTCAAGAACCGCGTCAATATCGTCGCCAAAGCCGCCCGCACCCTCGAAGCCTGTAATGGCGTGCGGGTCCAAATTGCGGAACGCAGATGCAAACTTGCCGCAAAGTCGAGCGTAACTTTCTTGGGCGAAACGATAACGATCGAACCATCGGGCATATTTGCCCGTTCGATACGCTTTTGAGTTCGTGAAGAAATCGTCGTCTTCGAGCAAATTTACGTCATCGAAAGATTTGTAGCTTTCACCCCAAGATTCATTAAGTGCCTCGATAGTCCCATACTGTTCCTTGAGATAAGCTCGATACGCTTCTATACAGGCCGGATGGAGACAGCATCCCAGCGTGTCGTTCTCATCGCCAAGTGAGTATGCAAATACCCCACGCTTCCAATTGTCTTTCTGTTTGCGGATGGCTGCATCGATCCGGTTCTGCACATCTTGCCGGTCTTCCCAGCAGCCGCCGACGGTAACACCTTCGCCATCCCGTGAATTGGTTAGTCGTGTCGTGTAAGGTAGGGCGGAAAAGTCGGTCCAATCTGTAACAGGTGTTGCCGTTCCGTTGAGCGAGATACTAAATCCAGCACGACGGATGGATTCGTAGGCATAAATGCCCATTGGCTCGTCAGGCGCATCCCACACGACGCCGCCGAATGTGTCGTGCCGCCTGTTGGGAACAAAAAACGGCGCCGATATGCTGGCTATCGCTCCCCGATTGTCGTATAGGGTCGCCCTCACTTCCATTAATATAGTTGTGTCCTCAGGGATCGCGAAGGAAAACTCGTACTTTTGCTTCCTTGCGTTTATGTTAATGCGTGGTTTGCGCGCGAGAACTCGGCCGTCCCGTGTGACAAGTTCTAAGTTGCACTCGACATTCTCTGCATCGCCCAAATCGCTTAGTATAAGCGTGCCTGAGATTACACCATCCTTTTCAGCGTAATCACTGTTAAGCACCAAGGATTCCATTACTTGTGGTCCGTGAACCTCAAACCTCTTCGCACTAAAACCTACTACCGAGCCGCCGCGCCACACTTGCAGCTCAAGGAAATACTTGCCATACGGAAGCGTTAGAATCTCCAAGATCACCTCTGCTTCGCGCTTGGTGCTAATGTCTAGATTCCTGCTGAGTATCTTGATCCTATTGCGGGAATAGTCTCGAATGTAAGCGTCTACTTTGAGGCTTCCAAGTGTCTCATCTCCTGTGGCAGTGATCATCACGCGACAGGGTTTAGGTAGATTGCCGCGTTCGAATACGCACTCATTTGGCAGCTTCGCAACAACCTCAGCCTCATATCTCGAACACCACAACGCTGCGAGTCCTGCCAGACCAAGCCAGTAATCGTACTCGGTCAGGTTCTCATCGTCCAATGGAACAAACCTTGTGAGCGAGTGCGGCGTATCGGGATATGCAATAAGCGCAGCTCGCCCTTTGCCTAAGCTAAAACAGCTCAACAGCGGATTCTGGCCGTCTGTGAGTCCTGTGATTCCGCTTTTGACTAGGGTATTATATCCGCTGAGATCAGTTACGGGCATGGCTGTCCTGAGGACCTCGGGAACGCTCATTCTTTCGCCGTTGATATTTAGAAAGTCCTTGCCCTCGTAGACAAACAAAGCTCCTGCGCCTCTTCGAATCCTCACCTTGATTTCTGCAAGTTGCCGTGCAGGCAATACCGAGGGAGGCACTCCAACAAACATGAACACATCATATCGGTCCTGCAACAGAGCACGTAACCTACGCTCACCCAACGTGCCGCCGCAGATTCCCTGCTCATTCACAAATACTGCCGTCGGCTGAATCTCGAACCTATATCCAAGCTCCACGAGGTCGCGTGCGCGGGTGCCAACCGTTGCGTCGCGACCTGTGCCAGGTACTTTTAGGAACGCCAACGCTCTTATGGGGCCGTTCGCCGATGGTCCGCGCATCCGCAGATGTGGAATTGAGATCGACGTGCGCAGTGAGTGATCCTGTGCCAGTTCGTTGTCGGCAAACGTCCATGTTCGACCTTCGAACGAATCGCCCAGGGCAGCTAACTCTGGTTCGAGTTCAAACCTAAATTTCGAATGTGCGGCAGCCATGTCTGGAATGCTGATGCCGGGGCCATCGAACACAATGTGTCCGAGCCGAACGGGCAACGTAAAGACACCGTTTGCGTTGAACCAATTGAACAGCTCGGTATCCTTAACATAGCGCGTGCGGAACACATTTAGTCCCCACACGTCACCGCTTTTGGGTGATACTCCCAATTCGGAAAACGGTATTTTCATCTCAACCGTCCATTTATCGTGCATACCTGCCGCAGCCACTTCGACATCGCCGTCCCATTCTATGTTGCCGTGTCTGAAGTCGCAGATAGTGCCGATGCTGTTGACGATGAACTTCGTCATACTCGCATGCTCGTGCGCAGTATCCAGGCACAGCTCTACGCAGTCGTCGCTATATACGTCACCGTCGCGCAGTCGAACGTTTGCTCGAATTCGATCCATTTCAGGTTCTTGGCACACTGCGGCAAAATACAAATTACTCCGGTCATAACCAAGGCGAAACCACGTTGCCACTGGCGCATCCTTACCGGTCGTGCTGATTGTGAGGGGACCGCCGAGTTCCGTTTCCGTCCATTCGCTCGGCTGTATTAAGCCATCGATCCGCGGTAAGATCGACATAGGCTTGCAGAGATAAAACGCATCACCTTCTCCGCAGAACACTGATGAGGTAGATGCGGCCAAACACAATATCAGCAGTCCATTAAGCAAAACATGGGCTTGAATTCTTGACAACAATTTTCCTCCACCGATTCTTAGTGCCGTATCCCGTGTTCGTGAAGTTTCTTGTGGATCAAACGCTGTGCACGTTCGAATAGCGCCTTCATTGCAGCACGTCGATCCTCGCTGTAACGTATGAACAGTGTGTCGAGATATGTTAGTCCGCCGTCGATCAACGTGAGCATATAATATGCATCCGACGGATTGAAGATGTCCTGATCGTTAATTGTCACGTATATTGGAGAGGTATGGGCACCCAGATTGGCAACCCAACAGTGTTGAACTTGCATCTTGCTTCCGCATCGTGCCGCTATCCAGCAACTGTTGCCGATTCTAATGGTCTCCGAAATCGCCAACCTTTTCGCTCCGGTCTCACTCGCCGCAGACGCGACCACTCTGCCGTTGACCACAATCTCCAACAGGTGTAACGGCCAAGCACAGCTTGCCTCGGCTCTTGCTTCGAGCTTGCCTCCTCCAGCAGGAAGCCGAATCTCATCTCCAATAGATCGGCCTTCGACAGTCAAATCGATAATAGCGCCAGATGTGGTAAAAGTTCGACCTGCACGGACAGCATTTGCCCAGTTGGCGAAAGTGAATTCCTCATCAGATCGAAGCTTTGCGTAGGTACGAATGCCTCCAACTGGCATCCCGGCACTCATCTTGTCAGTTCCGCCCACAGCCGCTACGCGACACCCACAGTTTAGGTATCTATACCATTCACTATAGCCAAAAGCATCCAACGTCCCGCATGATGGGTCCCCCACCTGTCGAAGCTCTACACCATCTACTTTGCCCAACATCATGTACACAGGCTCTTCGCATATCGGGCTCGGGAAGTGTGGGCGGATCACTACTCCATCTCGCTGCTTGCATTCTTCGGCCCACTCTGTCAGCAACGCCCGATCTGCATCACCAAACCACGCTTCTCCAGGACCGCCAGCGCACATGGGGAACACAGGTGAGCCTTTGGTGCCTAACAGCGAGATATGACCCAACAGATGGTGTCGGTTCTCCGTACCAACCCATATAAGGGTATCGTCACTGGAACAACCCGACAACTCTCCTGTAATATCGGCAACGTTAGTGAACAGACGTCCCCATTGTGATGCCAACAAGTTGATTAGGTTCACACCTTCCGCCTGACCTTCCAACCAGGCAGTTTGTGGAGATATGAAATGAACATGAGTATCTGCAGTCACCCAGTTTGCAGCGCGAAGGTTTGACCAACGAGAGATACTCAGTTCCAGTTCGCGACAGCCGCGTTTTATGAGAAGCTTCCGGCGAACAGGAGCGTACTCGAAGCCTTTGCAAACCTCCACGAAAACTTCGCCTTCTGGCAACTCAATCTGAAACTCACCAGGCACATAGGCGTAGTTTGTGGTACCGAGTTGTAGATCGCCGCCGTAGTCTTCGAACCATCGACTATTCACTACTTCGTGGTGACCGTAAGGCGGCAAGTAATTCCCATGCGGACCGATGAAACGAATGCGAGTGGGGGTTGGTAGTCCGGTGGACTCGTCGCGTACCGTTACGTGGACCCAAGTCTTGCGTCCATCTACTATCTCAACTCTAACGTTTCCGTCCGGACTTTGTGCCTTTCCATCTTTGAATGCTTTGCCGAACTCGATCTCGCGCTTTGATCCGTCCGGCATCTTCACAAAAAGCGATGCCCCAAGCGAACCTGTAGCTTCGATTAGATACTCATCCGCAGTTCGAATCTCTTCACACGGCGAACCCAACCCTGAGTCAGAAGCGCCAAGCCACGACTCGTCAAGATACCCGGGCACTGCGTAGATGCGAGTAATCACTCCCAGGTCCATTTCAACCGCAAGGTTTTCAGGTGCCACCGCGTGAGGAAGCACTAACTTGTAGATGTGCCGCGGAACGTATCTCAAAGGGTGGCCTGGACCGTGATAGAGAGTTATCGCCAGGATCGCCATCAATCCGCGCACTGGGATGACAATGAACGATTGGATCTCGGAATTGTGGTCCGGAAGCTCGATAGCGTATATCCAACCACCAAAGTTGGGCTCGGCATCCCAAACCCCACTCCGCACAAAGCCCCAGTCACGATCTTTCGAATCTTCGGGGATCGGAAGTGGCTGGGCGGCTGGCTGAGCTGCAAATGCATATCGTCCCCATTCTCC
>Ga0272448_1007305_pt1 | contig 11729 bp, 10 predicted proteins | sample YNPCB0191_FD_202220 | JGI IMG/M metagenome (GOLD analysis project Ga0272448, IMG submission 202220) | Hot spring sediment microbial communities from Yellowstone National Park, WY, United States - YNP-CB-019-1 | ecosystem: Environmental > Aquatic > Thermal springs > Hot (42-90C) > Sediment... | reverse complement strand
ATTTTTCGACCGGTAAAGGTTAAAAAAAATCATCCCAAACCCTATATTTTATTCATTGGCCGGCTTGAAGAAAAGAAAAATATTGTCGGCATGCTTCGCGCCTATGCAATTTTAAGAAAAGAAAAAGCCATCCAACATCAGTTTATTTTGGCCGGTTCGCCCGGATATGGTTACGAAAAAATTGAATCAGAATTAGCCAAACTCCCTGAGGAGATTAAAAAAGATATAATTCTGCCAGGATATGTTTCCCAAGAAGAATATGTCGATCTTTTAAAAAACGCGGATATTCTTTTCTTTTGTACTTTTTTTGAAGGTTTTGGACTACCGCCGCTGGAGGCCATGGCCACCGGCATCCCGGTGGTGGCCGCCAATCGAACGGCCATTCCCGAGGTTTGCTCCAAAGCCGCTCTTTTGGTTGATCCCACTCAACCCTTGGCCATGGCCGCGGCTTTAAGTCGGGTCATTAATAATCTTGGCCTGCGTAGGGCGCTTATTTCCAAAGGTTTAGCCAGAGCGGCGCTCTTTTCGTGGCGAAAAACCGCCGAACAAACCTTAGCGGTCTTCGAAATGGTTTATAATAAAAGTAGGGAGGCCCAATGAGAATGCTTAGCGATATTCTAATTGTTTTGGCGATGGTAGCGGTTATTTTGTCGATTATCGGCGCTTGTGGTACGGACATTTGGCTGGCATCGACCCAATGGGTTTTAATTGCCGCCGTTCTTTCTATCTGGGCCGTCTATGTCAAAATCAGAGAATAGGGAAGGGCCCATTGGCGGATGACCTCTGGGATCTTTAAATATTCACAATTTGGTGATAATATTTTAGATCATGAAAAGAAATATTTTAGGGATAAAAATTGACTCGCTCACTTTTGACGAAGCGATTGAAAAAATCGATAGTTTAATTGTCGCCAATAAACCCTCGCAGGTGGTGACGGTCAATCCCGAAATGGTGATGGCCGCCCAAAAAGATGAAGAATTTCGCCGCCTTATCAATCAGGCAGATTTGGTGGTGCCCGACGGTTTCGGGATCATGCTGGCCGCCAAATTCTTGGGTAAACCCCTGCGCGAACGGATTACCGGCGTGGATTTAACATGGGCGATTGGTAAACTGGCTGAAGATCGGGGATATTCCGTTTTTTTCTTGGGCGCCAAAGCCGGCGTCGCCAAGGTAACGGCTGAACGGTTCAAAAAACTTCACCCGCGATTAAAGATAGCCGGCTCTTACGCCGGTAGCCCGGATGACCAAAACACCCTCGCCATCTTAAAACGGACCAAACCTGATATTTTATTAGTCGCTTTTGGGGCTCCCAAACAGGAAAAATTTATCTATAATCTAATTCATAATGTTTCGAATTTCCCACATTTAAGCGTGGGTGTCGGCGGCACTTTTGATTATATTGCCGGCGTTTGCCCCTACCCGCCGGAATGGCTCAGAAAACTTGGCCTTGAATGGCTTTTCCGTTTGATCACCCAGCCGTGGCGTTGGCAGCGCATTATGACCGCCACGATCAAGTTCCCCTGGGCGGTTTTAAGGAGTAAATTAAATCTATAAACCCCTTTTTGAGTTCATCTTTTTGAGTTCATCGCTCCCGGAAAAAACGCCTTAGCCTAACCAGAGTCTACCGGGCAAACTATCTCATTATAGCACAATTAGGGGCCATTGTCAAGGCTCGCTGGCTGTTTTAACCCTGACGCCGGCGCCCTTAGCCATCGAAGGTCTAATCGGGGATGTGACACAAGATTGGTATTCAAGAGCTAGGAAGCAAAAAGCCGGTCGAGGCGATCACTGGAGGTCTGCCACTTGAGACGCGAGGCTGAGTCTTTGGCTCGGCAGCCGTTGGGCCTGCCTGCTAGCTTGATCCTGGCCTTGAGTTGGTCTTCCGTCCCCACAAAACATTTTTTGAAACTCTGACATTCTGACTCTTTCTGACTCTTATTGACTCTTGTTGACTCTTTCTGACTCTTGTTGACTCTTGGAATTTCGATATATTCACCCATTTCTTGCTGGAGCAAGAAATGGGTGAAAAGATAAAGGTTAAGGAACTCTATCTAAAAAATTTAGCCGGTTTTATAATTTTATATTTATAATTTTATCTTTATAATTTTATAAGCGCCTTTGCTAAAGTTTGTTTAAACATAGTTTAAACATAAAAGTCCATTGGGGTCTTGGAATCTTGCCAGGCTAGCGGGGGAGTCTAAATAAAAATAGAGCAAAACCCCATCGCAGGCTGGGCAAGGTTTCGCCTACCCCGCAAAAGTCCAAGGTGTTAGGGATCTTTATAATTGGTTGACAATGACGGGAATAATTAATATAATAAGATTGTAATGGTAAGTCTTAGACTTACCATTTTTCATATCTTGCCCAAAATCAAATACTTGACATCCAAAATTAACCCAAGTATAATGTAAAGTAGACTTAACATTTCAGAAGTCTAAAAGCAGGAAATTTTGTCTTTTGACTTTTGAATCTAGCGACAAAGGAGCAAATATGGCTATTTCCCCATTTATGGCCGCTGTTAACCAAATTTGTGACGAAAAAGGACTCCCCAAAGAAACAGTCCTGGAAACTATCGAAGCCGCGGTCGCGGCCGCATACCGGAAGGATTTTGGCAAGCCCAACCAAATTATTAAGGTTAAACTCGATCCCGATACTGGTCAAACTCAGGTTTGGCAGGTTTTTGATGTTGTCTCTAAAGCCGAGGAAGTTGAAGATCCGGAAAACCAGAAAACCCTGGCTGAAGCCAAAAAGATTGACAAAAAAGCCAAGGTTGGCGAACAAATCCAAATTCCGCTTGAACCCCATTCGGACTTCGGCCGGATTGCCGCCCAGACAGCCAAGCAGGTGATTGTTCAGCGCATCCGCGAGGCTGAACGCGATCTCCTTTATAAAGAATACAAAGACAAAGAAGGAAAAATTCTTAACGCCACGGTCCAACAGGTAGAAGGCACTAACGTAATTGTTGACCTGGGCAAACTTAACGGCCTAATGATGCCTTCCGACCAAATCCCTCAGGAAAATTATTATTCCGGTCAACGGCTCAAGGTTCTGGTCAAAAGCGTTGAAGAATCAAGCCGTGGGCCCCGCGTCTTAGTTTCCCGTTCTGATCCAGAATTAATCCGCGGTCTTTTTGCGCTGGAAGTACCCGAAATTGCGGCGGGCACTGTTGAAATTAAACAAATTGCCCGGGAGGCGGGTTCGCGCTCCAAGGTCGCGGTCTTCGCCACTCAGGAGGGGTTGGATCCAGTTGGTTCGTGTGTCGGCCAACGCGGAACGCGCATTCAAGCAATTTTGGCGGAAATCGGCGAAGAAAAAATTGACATCATTCTCTGGTCCGAAAAAGATGACCAATTTATTGTTAATGCCCTGTCGCCAGCCAAGGTGCTGAAGGTCAAATTAGCCAAAAAAGATAAAAAAGCCACGGTCCAGGTCGAAGAAGATCAACTTTCTTTAGCCATTGGCAAAGGCGGCCAAAATGTCCGCTTGGCTTCCAAACTCACCGGCTGGAGTATTGACATTGAAAAAGTCGAAAGTAAAGAGAAGAAAAAGAGCAAAAAGTCAGCAACAGAAGAAAGCGCCGAAAAACCAACCGCGACACAAGAAGAAAATCAAGCGGAAAAAGTGGCAACCGAAGAAGTCAAACCCCCAAAAACCAAATCAAAAACAAAATAATCTAAATAATCTTAAATCAACCATGAACGATCCTAAAGATATTTTTAAAAAATTTTCGCTTTCTTCACGCAAAGTTTTAATTTCCAGTCAAAAAATCGCCGCTAATTCCGGAACCGCGATTTCAAGCCAGCATATTTTACTGGCGCTGGCGCTGACGCCGGGGACGCTCGCTCAGGCAATTTTGCACGAGCACATGATTTCGCTGGATCAAATTCGGCTTATTATTTCGTTGGAGAAAGAAAGACTCGTTAAGCAAAAAGAGGGTCTGACCGCCGAAGCCCAGGCCGTGATTGAGAAATCGGCGATTTTAGCCCATGAATATGGCCACGCCCAGATTGATCCTGAGCATCTTCTTTTAGCCATTGTCTCCCTGTCAAATTCCCTGGGCGCGGAAATCATCGCCCGCATTGGCGTTGACCCGGCATTAATCAAAAAACAAATCAATAATTTATTCCGGGACATCCAGGATTTAGAAACCAACTCGGTCAGGCCGCCACGGTTACAGGGGTTGTCGGCTGATTTCTCCGAAAACTTGCCCGAAACGCGGTTTGACCAGGATGATCTACCCATGCCCCCGCCCGGACCGGCCACCATGCCGCCGGATAAAAATATTCTGGATTATTACACGGTTGATTTAACCGCTCAGGCCGCGGCGGGAAAAATTGATCCTTTAATTGGCAGAGAAAAAGAAATCCAACGGGTCATTCAAATTTTAGCCCGGCGAACCAAGAATAACCCCGTCTTGGTGGGGGAACCGGGAGTTGGAAAAACCGCCATTGTTGAAGGTTTAGCCAGCCGAATTATTGCCGGTCAGGTTCCCGATAAACTCTTAGGTAAAAAAATTATTCGCCTTGATTTAACCCTGCTGGTGGCCGGAACCATGTATCGCGGCCAGTTCGAGGAGCGGATCAAAAAAGTGATGGAGGAGCTCGAACGCCTGGATAATTGCATCTTATTTATTGATGAACTCCATACGGTTGTTGGCGCTGGCTCGGCCGAGGGTTCGCTGGACGCGGCTAACATCTTAAAACCAGCCCTCGCCAAAGGCAAACTGCGCCTCATCGGCGCCACCACTCAAGAGGAATATCGCAAGGTGATTGAAAAAGATGCGGCTCTCGAACGCCGGCTGGGGAAGGTAATCGTGGAGGAACCAACGATTGCCGAAACTATCCAGATTTTAAAGGGATTGAGGCCCAAATACGAAGAGTTTCACCAGGTAAAGATTAGTGACGAAGCCATCAGCGCCGCGGCCAATCTTTCCAGTCGCTACCTTGCCGACCGCTTTTTACCCGATAAAGCCATTGATTTAATGGATGAAGCCGCGGCGGCGAAAGTTCTTACTCGCTCTCGGAATCGCCATTCAAAATTGGCTAATTTGGAAACCCAACAGAAATTAATCGCCGCCCAAAAAGAAATTGAGGTTAAAAATCAAAATTATCAAAAAGCGGCTGAGCTGCGTGACTTGGAACTCCGGTTGGCTGAAGAAATTGAATACCTCAAAAAACAACAGCCATCAAAAACCCGGCTTAAGGTAATTACCAGCGAGGATATAGCCCGGGTGGTTTCTTTGTGGACCGGCATTCCGGTGGAAAGCTTGGCGCGCCAAGAACAATTGAAATTCCTCCACTTGGCCAAAACCTTAAAGAAATCTATCATCGGCCAAGACGAGGCTATTCGCCAAATTAGCCAGGCAATTCGCCGGGCAAAAACCGGTATTGCTGACCCGAACCGGCCAATCGGCTCCTTTGTTTTCATGGGTCCGACCGGGGTCGGTAAAACCGAATTAGCCCGGGTGCTCGCGGCTGAACTTTTCGGTTCGCGGGAGGCGATTATCAAAATTGATATGAGCGAATTTATGGAACGACACCATGTTTCCCGCCTTGTGGGTGCGCCGCCCGGCTACGTCGGCTATGAAGATGCCGGTCGATTGACCGAAGCCGTCCGCCGCCGGCCTTATTCAATTGTTCTTTTCGATGAAATTGAAAAAGCCCATCCTGAGGTCTTCAATATCTTGCTTCAAATTTTGGAAGATGGCGAGTTAACTGACGCTAAAGGACGCAAAGTTAATTTTCGCAATACGATTATAATTTTAACCTCAAATATTGGTATGGTCGAACTTAACCAGCAGGCCAGGATTGGTTTTCAAGCCAAAGGCCAAGCCAAGAAAAAAGCGGAAAACGATTACAAACTTATGAAAGAAGAGTTGATTCGCAAACTTAAGGCTGAATTCCGACCGGAGCTGGTCAATCGTTTGGATAAAATTATTGTCTTCCGGCCGTTGGACAAGAATGATTTAAGAAAAATCATTGATCTGAATTTGGAGAATTTACGCGACCGTCTGGCCCATCAAAATTACACTCTCCAATTTAGCCCCAAAATCAAAGAAATAATTTTGAAAAAAGGTTATGAACCGGCTTTTGGCGCTCGCCCCTTACGCCGAGCGATTGCCGATCTAATTGAAGACCCGCTCTCGGAGGAAATTCTGGCAGGCAAAATCAAAAAAGGCGATACCGTGATTATCGAACCCCGCCACGATCAAGTTGTCTTTCGCGTCAAAAAAAGACCAACTGAATCAGAATAAGTGTTTATCGGCAATTTCCGGCTGTCTAAAATCGTTAAAAACCGGTCCAAATAAGAGAAGGAATTTAAACCATGGGTTGTCTGCGCGCTTGTTTTAATCGCCTATTGAGTCTGATTTTCTTAATGGTCATTCTTGGCATTTTGGTCTATCTTTTTTGGTCTTATCCGCCGTGGTTTCAACACTTAATAGAAAGCCTCAAAAAAGTGTTCTCCAGCGGTGGGACTTGAAAGCCTGCCTAAAATCTGTTATGCTTTGATCAACAGAGGGCAAGATGAAACGGACTCTTATTATAATCTTGGCCATTATTGGGGCAGGGATTTTAATAATGGTGGGTTTAAGATTCTTATCCGGTCCCGAAGACACTTGGGTTAAGGACAACCGCGGCGTCTGGATCAAACACGGCGCCCCAACCAGTACACCCAAGGAAGTTAGTCAGCAGCAAAAACTCTTGATCGCCGCCGAAAAACTTTATCAGCAAGCCAAAAATGCCAATCAAGATTTAAGCCATGGTCCCTGTTTAGGCAACGCTGACGCTGACACCGTTGTAGATATTGCCCATAATCCCCGTGAAAGCATTGATAATTTAAGCGAAAATCAGTGCCAAGATTATCTAGAGGGAAAAGCTCATCATTTTATCGAGTTAGATCCAAATGGCCAAATAATTCGAATTAATTAACATGCCCCAAAAAACTTTTCAAAACTTAAAAAAGAAAATTAATTATCTTTCCGCCGAAGAGCAAAAAGATGTTGAGCGGGCTTTTAATTTTGCCTTAAAAGCCCATCAGGGACAACGCCGCCGAACCGGTGAGCCCTACGTGATTCACGAACTGGAAACAGCCGCTTTTGTGGCTGACTTAAAAATGGATGCCCAGACTATCATGGCTTCTCTTTTGCATGATGTGGTTGAAGATACTCCCACTTCTTTGGCTGAAGTCCAAAAAGAATTTGGCAAAACTGTCGCCAATTTAGTCGACGGCGTGACCAAATTAGGCCGGATTCGCATCACTCGCCGCTGGTTTATTCTTAAAACCCAAGAAGAACTGAAAAGTTTTGATCGCCAAATGGAAACTCTGCGCAAGATGTTTGTTGCCATGGCCCGGGATATTCGGGTGGTGATTATTAAACTGGCTGATCGGCTGCACAATATGAAAACTATCCGCGGCGTGGCCCCGGAAAAACGCTTAAGAATTGCCAAAGAAACTCTCGAAATTTACGCGCCCTTGGCTTACCGCTTGGGTATGGGCGAACTTAAAGGGCAACTCGAGGACTTGGCTTTTCCCATCGTCTATCCGGACGAGTATGAATGGTTAAGCCAACAAGTCAAAGATGCCTTTACCGAGCGGACGCGCTATTTAAAAAAAGTCGAAAAATATTTAGCCCGCCGGCTGGCAGAAGAGGGGATAAAGGCCGAGATTCACGGCCGGGCTAAACATCTTTATTCATTGTGGCGGAAACTCCAGCGCTACGATAATGATTTAAGCCGCATCTACGATCTGGTGGCGTTGCGAGTGATCGTCTCGTCTATTGCCGATTGTTATAAAGTTTTAGGAATTATCCATGAGAATTGGAAGCCCCTGGTTGGCCGAATTAAGGACTATATTGCCATGCCCAAGCCCAACGGTTATCAATCTCTCCACACGACTGTTTTTTGTCTCGACGGTCGGATTGTGGAGTTTCAAATTCGCACCCAGGTGATGCACGAGCAAGCAGAAAACGGTATTGCCGCTGGTTGGCACTACGATGAGGCCAAAGGCACCCTAGATTATATTCTCAAAAAAATTAAACGCGCCCCCTACGAGGATATCCGCTGGGTCAGAGAATTGGCAAAATGGCAAGCCAAAAGCGCCGACAATCGTCAATTCCAAAACGATATTCAATTGGATTTTTTCTCGGATCGGATTTTTGTTTACACCCCTCGTGGCGAGGTCAAAGACCTGCCAGCCGGGGCAACGCCGATTGATTTTGCCTACGCGATTCACTCCGAGGTCGGAAATTCATGTGTGGGCGCCAAAATTAACGGTAAAATGAGCAGTCTGGACACGACTTTACATAACGGCGACATTGTCGAAATCATCAAATCAAAAAGACCAACTGGTCCCAAACGCGATTGGCTCGAGATGGCTAAAACTTCGCTGGCGCGCTCCCACATCCGACGGGCATTACGGGCGAAGGCAATCTAACTGATTTTAACTAGATCCCCCGACCAATTTAGCCAACCACTTGACCACTTCTTAAAAATTCCTTATCATTAGAGAGCAATGAGTAAAGGACAACTCCAAGCCCCCCGGGGCACCAAAGACATTTTGCCCGATGACCAAAAATATTGGTTCTATCTTTTTGATTTGGTGCGAGAAAAAATGGGTATTTTCGGCGCTAAAAGGATTGAGACGCCAATCTTTGAATATGCCGAGATTTATACCCGGGCGATCGGCCAAGGCACCGACATTATTGATAAAGAAATGTTTGAAGTTCGGCGCGCCGCCGGCATTATCAACGAACCCCTCTCTGGCGAAGATTCCCGAATGATGGTTCTTCGACCCGAATACACGGCTGGCGTTGTCCGCGCTTATTTAGAAAATGGAATGATCAGCTGGCCGCAACCAGTTAAACTCTGGTATTGGGGACCGGCTTTCCGCTACGAACGACCGCAAGCCGGCCGCTACCGCATTCATAACCAATTTGGTTTGGAGATTATTGGCGATGGAAACGCCCTGGCGGATATCAATGCCATTTACCTTGCCTGGCAGATTTTAAAGAAAATCTACCTGGGGGCGGGCAAGGCCGGACCAAAAAACAACTTTATGGTTGATATTAATAGCATTGGTTGCAGTAACTGCCGGCCGAAAATGAAGAAAAAATTAATCGATTATTTCCAAAATTTCTTACCCGATCTTTGCCCGGATTGCAATCGCCGTTTCATCGAAAATCCTTTAAGAATTTTAGACTGCAAAGAAGAAAAATGTCAAAAAATTATTGCCGGCGCGCCGCCGCTCGTTGACCTTTTATGTGAGCCTTGCAAAAATCATTTCAAGGAAGTCCTTGAGGGCCTTGATTCTCTGGAAATTCCCTATAACCTCAACGCTCGCCTGGTCCGAGGTTTAGATTACTATACGCGGACCGTTTTTGAAATTTACCAAACGAATGATAAAACCCGACAGCGCACTTTAATTGGTGGCGGCCGTTATGATGATTTAATCAAACTTTTAGGCGGTCCCGCCACTCCGGCCATTGGTTGGGCGGCTGGTGTTGAGCGCCTGATTGAAACCATCAAAGAAAGCGACCTTGATATTCAAGAGGAAAAATTAACGGATATTTGTATTGTTCAACTGGGCGAGAAAGCCCGCAAGCAAGCGTTAGCGGTGGCCGCGATGCTAAATAATGAGGGCTTACGGGCAACCACCATTATTGGCAAGGATTCCCTCAAGGGCCAGATGCGATCGGCCGCCAAACTTGGTGCCCAAATCTGTTTGATAATTGGCCAACGGGAAGTTATTGATAAAAGCGTTATTCTTAAAGATATGGATTCCGGCTCCCAAGAAACCATCTTGCAGAAAAAATTAGTCGAGGTTCTCAAAAAAAGGTTAAAATAAATCAATCACGCATTGCCCAACCTGTTCTAACCCCAGGGGTTAAATTTTTGGTTCAATTTTATTGTTTATAGATATTGACACGCCCAATGATGACAAAAACTCATCGCGTATTTAAACTCCATACCCTATTCTAACCCCAGGGGTTAAATTTTGAGCGGCAGTTAAATTTTGAGCGGTGAGGGTTCTCAACTACCAAAAAAGCATCATAAGGCAAAGAATGATGCCCGGTTTTTAAGAGTTTTTAAGAGTGATTAGTCTTCAGATTTACTCGATCCGATGTTCTTCAAATTCAACCCGCTTTTGCCAGACCAGTTCGGCTATCTGTTTCTGACGCGCTGTAAGTTGGGAGTTAGAACTTTTAAATTCGATAAAAATAATTTTGTTGTCTTCGAATTGAATCCCATCAACCGGTGTGCCGATAAAACGGAAATTTTCCGGCTCATAAGGGTAATCCTTTAAAAACGGCATAAACTGCTCGGTCATTTTGCCATATTTACTCGAGAGGGAGTTTTTACTAAATAATACATCCGCATGCTTTATCGCTGCCCGCCGCCACAGGATAAATAAGACGATGATGATTAAGCAAAGAACTAATATTATTTCCGTCGAGATTGACAATTACACCTCCTTTTAATCATTTGATCATTGCCTGCTTAGGATTTAATTGGACCCTCCCTAAATCGCCTTCGGCGATCGGGCAACCCGCCTTCGGCGATTGAATTAAAACTTTCTAATCACTCCTTTAACACGTCCTTGTATCATGACCTTCTTCACTCTAATCGGGCCATATTTCGGATTTGACGGCTGCAGCCGCACATGGTCTTTCTCTTTATAAAACCGTTTCAAAGTCGCGTTTTCTCTGTCAATTAAGGCCACCACAATATCGCCGTTATTGGGCGTGGTCGTCTGCTCAATAATGATATAATCACCGTCAAAAATACCTTCCTCAATCATTGAATCGCCACGAACCTTTAAAGCAAAAACATTTTTACCCATCATATCGCGAGGAATATCAATAGTTTCGTTAGTCCGAATCGCCTCAATCGGCGCGCCAGCGGCAATCAGCCCCATCAGGGGAATCTCAAAAGTCCGTTCATCCCAACGGGGGGTCAATTGTAACGAGCGAGCCTCACGGAAATCTTTGGTCAGATAACCTTTCATTTTAAGGTTATCAAGGTGAGCCGCCACCGTCGCAATTGACCCCAACTTCATTCCCTCGGCAATCTCACGATAGGAGGGGGCGTAATCGTGAGTTTCAATAAACCGGCTGATAAAATCGAGAATTTCTTTCTGTCTTTTAGTAAGAGTTTCCATTGAATCCTTTCATATTTTTTGTAAATGTCTTTGTCTTCGTATTTTGTTCGCTCAATTACATCATATCGAACACAATACGAACATGTCAAGAGCCCGGGCTGTGGATAACTCCTCACCAATTAAACAAACTGTATCCCGAATCCCCAAACACCAAAATTTAACCCCTGGGGTTAGAATATGGTTAAGTCATTCCAAAATTAACTTTTTGATTCGGGCGAGTTTTCGTTGATAGTTAGCTCTCTCATTAACAAACTTCTGATATTTTTCTGGAGTAATTGAGACTAAATCAGCAACTTGACAAAGTTTAACAGCCTGAGGCAGGCCAATGAATTCCAAATAAGACGAATAGGGCCAGTCTTCCGGACGATCAACAAGAAAAGCAGTGACTGGATTCAGATGGAGATAGCGCAATAAATGTAACAACAACTCATCATTTTCCACGGGGACGTTTTGAAATTTACTTTCCCAAAGTGGGCCTTTCCGATGATGATTCAAATTAAAATAACGACTGTAACTATTTAAAACATTCCCCATAAAAGTCGAGATCCCGCCATCCTGTAACTGTTTCAAAA
>Ga0272448_1007304_pt1 | contig 11731 bp, 7 predicted proteins | sample YNPCB0191_FD_202220 | JGI IMG/M metagenome (GOLD analysis project Ga0272448, IMG submission 202220) | Hot spring sediment microbial communities from Yellowstone National Park, WY, United States - YNP-CB-019-1 | ecosystem: Environmental > Aquatic > Thermal springs > Hot (42-90C) > Sediment... | reverse complement strand
GCTTTGGGGAGCCTGACCGGCCCGATCGCTACCGCCGGAGAGGAAAAATTGGATAAGGCCTTCGAGGCTCTGAAAACCTACGATTGGGGCACCGACCGCAGTGTGCTCAAACCGATCGACGAGGCCATCGTGGCTTCCCATAAGGATACGGCCGCCAAAAAGAGCCTGGAAATGCGCCTGGTGGCGGCCCTGAAAGGGAATGTGTCGCAAGCGGCCAAAGACTATATTTGTCGGCAGTTAAGTCTGATCGGATCGGCCGGCTGCGTACCGGCGGTGGCCGAGCTGCTCACCGATGAGAAACTTTCCCACATGGCCCGATACGCCCTGGAACGGATTCCGGACGAAGAGGCAGTGGCCGCCCTGCGCGATGCCTTGCCGAAAACCAGCGGCAAAGTCAAGGTGGGCGTGATCAATTCGCTGGGCGTTCGGCGGGACGCCAAAAGTGTGGAAGCTCTCACGGCCCTGCTGAAGGATCAGGATGGGGAAATTGCTTCGGCGGCGGCAGCGGCCTTGGGGGCCATCGGCACGCCGGAAGCGGCTAAAGCCTTAACCGAATTCCAGGCCAAGGCGCCGGAAAAACTTCAATTGGCCGCTGCGGATGCCTGCCTGGTTTGTGCCGAGCGATTGGCCGCCGCCGGCAATAAGGCCGAGGCGTTGGCCCTGTATAAACTGCTGGCCAAATCGGAGATCAAGCACGTCAAGTTGGCCGCCACCCGTGGTATGTTGGCGCTGGCGGGCAAAAAGGAAAAGAGCGAAGAAAAGAAGTAATCTTCCCCTCGAAAAACCCGATACCTGGGTCTTCCGGTCTGGAGAGGCGTCTTCTGTGGCGGCATTCAAAAAACCGGAGGGAAACAGAGGACTAGCTCCTCGCAGTGTCGGGTGGTTTTCAGACGCGAGGCATCATTCTTTTGTGGTTAGGGCAACCCTTTCGGTTGCCCTAACTATTTTCTGGCGGCGGCCGATATGCGGAGAGAGAGGCAAACGGCAGGAATCGTCCCCTTCTATACACGGTTCCTCAAGGGATATAATAAACTGTTTCTTTCCTTTGTTTTCTAAGGAGGCGTGGCTTTGTTGAGAAAATACGGGACAGAAATTGTGCGAAAGGTATTCCAGGCGGTGGTGGTGTTAGGACTGGCATCCGGGGCGGCTGAAGCGGCCGAAGCGGAACCGGATGAGGCGGTGCTTCAGACCATCCGAGGTCTGTTGGAAGACGCCGACCGGGATATGCGGGCCCTGGGGTTGCAGCAGATTCGGGAGGCGGCGCCTGGTCGGGCAGCCACGGAGAAGTTTGCGGCCCTGTTGCCCCAGCTTGAGCCGGAGGTGCAGGCGGGGCTTTTGGAAGCCTTGGCCGATCGGGGCGATCCGGCCGCTCGGCCTGCCGTGCTGAAAATGCTCTCCAGCAAAGAGGAGCAGGTTCGAGCGGCCGCTCTGAAAGCCTTGGGCGCCTTGGGCGCCGTGGAAGATGTGCCCCTGTTGGTGCAGAAAGCAGCAGGCGGCTTACAGCGGGAACAACAAGCCGCCCGACTGGCCCTCAGCCGACTCCGCGGAGAACAGGTCAACCCGGCACTGGTCCAACTGTTAAAGCAAAGCCCCACAAGCCAGCGAGCGGTCGTGCTTTCGGTCTTGGCGGCCCGGAATGCCCGGCAGGCCGTGCCTGAGATTTTGCCGTTCGCCTTGGACGAAGATACAGCGGTTCGATGTGCGGCACTGGCGGCGCTGCGACAACTGGCCGACCAGTCGCATACCGAAGCCTTGGTGCAGGCCCTTTGCCAGGCCCGGAACCCCGCCGAACGCTTGCAAGCGGAACTGGCCCTGTTGACCTTGGCCAGTCGGGTGCGGGAAAAATGCACCCCGGCAGTCCTGGCCGGGCTGTCCAAAGCGGATCCACAGAGCCGACAGGCCCTCTTGCGCGTGCTGGTCCGAGCCGGCGGGCCCAAAACCATCGACACCTTGGCAGCCCACCTGGAAGACCCGTCGGAAGCGGTGCGGGACGAGGCGGTTCGGCTTCTCTGCTCGCTGGAAGATAAGGCGGCGGTGCCGCATCTAGAGCGGTTGGCCCAAAGCAAGTCGCTACGGCACCAGATTTTGGCGGAACGAGCCCTGGTTCGGTTAACGGGCAAATCGGCGGATCGGCTTCAGTCGTTCGAGGCACTAGCTCGCCGAACGCTCCAGGTGGCCCAAACTCCAGGGGGGGCTTCAACGCCCGGCAAGGCCGCCAAATTGACGCCGATTCCCCTGGTGTTGCCGGCCCCGGCATTTCGGGGCACTCCGGTACCGCTGAAAGAGCCGAACGTGGAAAAACCGTTGGGCAAACCCCGACCACCGTTCCTGGCCCCGGAAGGAACTCAGAACCTGGCTTTGGGCAAACCGGTGCGAGCCAGCGACCCGGCCCCAACCGCCGGCGAACTGGACTATGTAACCGACGGCCAAAAAGAGGCCTCTGACTTTGCTATCTTGGAGCTTCGGCCCGGCAGCCAATGGGTGCAGATCGATCTGGGCCAACGCGCCACCCTGTACGCCATTCTCCTCTGGCACAATCACGCCGAAGCCCGCGTCTATCGGGATGTGATCGTGCAGGTGAGCGACGATCCGGATTTTCTGGTCGCCGAGACCATCTTCAACAACGACCACGATAACACCACCGGCTTGGGCGCCGGCGCGGATAAGGGTTACGTAGAAACCTCGGAAGGCAAATTGATCGACGCCCGCGGCGTGCAAGGCCGATACGTGCGTCTCTGGAGCCGAGGCAACCATATCGACGAGAAAAACCATTACACGGAAGTCGAAGTCTTCGGCACAATTCCATGATTCAGGCCGCTGAAGAAAAAATTTTGGTTTTGGATTTCGGTTCGCAATACGCCCAACTGATCGCCCGGCGGGTACGTGAACATCAGGTCTATTGTGAAATCGTTCGGTATGACATCCGGCCGGAGCGGGTTCGGGAGCTAAGGCCGAAAGGGCTGATCCTTTCGGGCGGGCCGGCCAGCGTCTATGCCCCCAACGCCCCGCGGTGCGACCCGGAAGTGTTGCGCCTTGGGATTCCAGTTCTGGGCATCTGCTACGGAATGCAACTGGTTTGCGACAGCTTGGGCGGCCGGGTGGAAAGTGCGCCGGCTCGGGAATATGGGCCTGCTCAGTGCCGACAAATCGCCCCTTCGGAACTGTGGCTCGGTGTGCCCAATCCCATGCAGGTCTGGATGAGCCACGGCGATCAGGTCCAGAGTGTTTCGGAGGATTTTATCGCCCTGGCGGCTACGGAGACCTGCCCGGTGGCGGCGGTCCGGCATCGACAGGAGCCGCTTTTCGGCCTGCAATTCCATCCGGAAGTTACCCATACGCCGGCCGGTGCGGTCATTTTGGGCAACTTTTTGAAAAAAATCTGCGGCTGCCAAGGGGCCTGGCAAATGGGCGATTTCGCCCGGCAGACGGTCGAAGAACTCCGAGAGCGGATCGGCAAAGATCGGGTCATCTGCGGACTATCCGGCGGAGTGGATTCTTCGGTCGTCGCCGCCCTCCTGGTGGAAGCGGTGGGCGAACAAGTATCGTGCATTTTGGTCGATAACGGACTCTTGCGGAAAAACGAGGCCGAATCGGTCATCCGGGAGTTTACCGGCCACTTCCACACGGATTTGCACGTGGTGCAGGCGGAGGAGCGGTTTTTGGCCGCCTTGGCCGGGGTAACCGATCCGCAGGAAAAACGCCGCCGAATTGGACATACGTTCATTGAATGCTTTGCCGACGAGGCCGCCCAAATCCCCGGCGCCCGATTCCTCGCTCAAGGAACGCTCTATCCGGATGTGATCGAAAGCGGCGGTTCGCCCGACGGACCGGCCGCTACGATCAAGCTCCACCATAACGTCGGCGGACTGCCCGAAGACCTCTCCTTTGAGCTGATCGAGCCCCTACGGAACCTCTTCAAAGACGAAGTGCGCAAACTGGGCCTGCAATTGGGCCTGCCCGAAGAGATCGTCTGGCGCCATCCGTTTCCAGGTCCCGGCTTGGCCGTCCGATGTGTGGGCGAGGTCAGCAAAGATCGCCTGGAAACCCTTCGAGCCGCCGACGCCATCCTGATCGAAGAGATCAAGGCGGCCGGTCTGTATCGGCAAATTTCCCAGGCCTTTGCCGTCCTGCTGCCGGTCCGAAGCGTCGGGGTGATGGGCGACGCCCGCACCTACGAAGATGTCCTGGCCATCCGGGCCATCCAGACCGAAGACTTCATGACCGCCGATTGGTGCCGATTGCCTGATGATCTGTTGGCCCGCATCTCCGCCCGCATCATCAACGAAGTCCCACGGATTAACCGCGTCGTCTATGACATCAGTTCTAAACCCCCGGCCACGATTGAATGGGAGTAAAAATCGCCACTCTTTTCCATCAAGGAGGACAAAGGCTCCTCACCTAGGTAACCTCTCCGGTCTCTTTGAGTCCATTTCGTCAAATCCCCATCTCTTTTCCCAAGGAAAGAATCTCCTATGACGGAACTTCCTCAGGATGTCCCCTCTCCAGAAAAACAGCAGTTCCAATCATCGAAGACCGCTTTTGGGTATTCTTCCGGCTGTCCTTCGGAAGCGGAACGCATATCCCACGAAGGCGCTTCGGTTCAACACCCTCTGCCAGGAGAAAACCTTTCCGAATTGGCCAACGTAAGTTTGGAGGAGGCTTTGGGCCGATTGGAAGCCATTGTCCGCTGCCTCGAAGAAGGACAGCCTAGTCTGGATGAGGCTTTGGCCCGGTATGAGGAAGGGGTCCGGCTTCTTCGGCATTGTTACAACCTGCTGGAAAAAGCGGAACGGCGGATTGAATGGCTTACCGGCGTGGATAGCCAGGGCAATCCCGTGGTTCAGCCGTTCGACGATCGGCCGATGACGCTCGAAGAAAAGGCCGACACCCGAGACCTGCGTCGGACCGGTTCTTCGCTCCCCACCCCCCCTCTCGAGGGGAAAAACGATTCGCTTCCCGGATCGGGGGGATTGTTTTAAAATAGGAAATTGGCCTTTCCCAGCAAAAACCCTCCCGGGGGGCGGCTTCCCCAGGAAAAAGGCGGACAAAAAAAGGGTGGGGGGCTTTCCTTAGGGGAAAACCAAGGTTCGAACCATCCACTCGGAAACCAACACCGATTTCCCTTTATGGACGCACGTGGAAGAAAAAAGAGGGGGAATGGGGAAGGCAAATCCACCTAAGGTAGGGGTTGTTGCCCCTCAGAGAAGGATAAACTGAATGCCCCAGAGTTTTCAGGAATATGCCCGGCAGATAGGCCCCAAGATTGAGGCCGCCTTAGAAGAGGCGGTTTCAGTGGGACCGGGGTGTCCGGAGATATTGCAAGAGGCGATGCATTATGCCCTGTTGAGCCCTGGCAAACGGATTCGGCCCATGCTGGTCCTGCTGGCTACCGAAGCTTGTGGTGCCGATGTCCAGCAGGCCATGCCCGCCGCCTGTGCCGTGGAAATGGTCCATGCCTATTCCCTGGTCCATGATGATCTGCCGGCGATGGATAACGACGATTTGCGTCGGGGTCGGCCCACCTGTCATAAAGTGTTTGGGGAGGCCTTAGCGATTTTGGCGGGCGATGCTTTGTTGACCTTGGCTTTTGAGACCTTATCGAAGGGGATTTTGCCCCCCGAAAGAGCGGCTCGTTGCTGTGCCGTATTGGCCGAGGCGGCTGGTTGGGCCGGTATGGCGGGCGGCCAGGTCGATGATTTGATCGCCCAAAAACATCCTTCTCTCCCCCCAAAAGTATTGTGCGAAGAGGCATCTTTGGCGGGGTCCACATCCCCTTCCAATTCCCCATCGTACCCCAATCCAGGGGAGATCGGCTCCACCAATATGGTGGATTTCGCCCATTCTCCGGCACCAGAAAAACCACCGGCCACTTCTGCCCTGGAGTATTTGGAATCCATCCATCGTCGGAAGACCGGGGCCATGATTTTGGCCTCGCTCCGGTTAGGCGCTTTGGTAGCATCAGCCCCCCCAGATGAGGAGTCTATCCTGATGGACTACGGCCGATGCCTCGGGTTGGCCTTCCAAATTGTGGACGATCTGTTGGATGTCCGGGGGGACGAATCTGCCGTGGGCAAACGGCTTCGGAAAGATGCGGCCCAAGGCAAACTGACCTTTCCCAGCCTCTTGGGGGTGGAAGAGAGCCTCCGGTGGGCGGAGCGATTAGCCGGCCAGGCCATTCAGGCTCTTGCGCCGATGGGCCAACGGGCAGCCCGGCTCCAAGCCCTGGCCCAATATGTCCTCCAGAGGAGTCGATGAGGGATGGACGAATTATTATCGAAAATCCGGTCTCCTGAAGACCTTCGACGGCTTACCCATCCGCAACTCACGCAATTGGCCGCGGAAATCCGGGAAGCCCTGTGCCGGCTGGCTTCCACGCGGACTGCCCATTTCGCCTCCAATTTGGGCGTGGTGGAATTGACGCTGGCTCTGCATACCACGTTCGACTTTCGCCGCGACCGATTGATCTGGGATACCGGCCATCAGGTCTATCCGCATAAACTGGTGACTGGCCGATATAACCGCTTTTTTACCATGCGGACCAAAGGCGGCCTGATGGGTTATCCCAACCCGGCCGAGAGTGTGTTTGATCTTTTTATGACCGGCCATGCCGGCACAAGCGTTTCTACGTTGTTGGGCCTTAAGTGCGGGGACGATCTGGTTCGACCGGAAGAAGGCCGACACCATGTGGCCGTTGTGGGCGACGGAGCATTCGCTTGTGGGGTTGTTTATGAGGCGATCAATAACGTCGGCGGCCTGAAAAAGAAGCTGATCCTCATCTTAAATGATAATAAAATGTCCATTTGTCCACGTACCGGCGGTTTGGCCGAGTACCTGGATCGCCTCCGCATGACCCCCTTTTATGTAAGCGTCAAACAAGAACTGTTCCGTTTCCTCAACCGATTGCCCCTGATCGGCGATACGGCTGAACGGTTTGTCACCCACCTGAAAGAAGCCGTCAAGGCAGGGCTTTTCGGCGGCATGTTCTTTGAGGAATTAGGCTTCCATTATTTGGGCCCGGTCGATGGCCATAACATCCGCCAACTGCAAAAATACCTGGCCATGAGCCGGGATTACGATCGGCCGGTCCTACTGCATGTGGTAACCGAAAAGGGACATGGTTTTCAACCGGCGGCCGCCGATCCCACGTCTTTCCACACCCCGGCCCCGTTCCGGCGAGAAAACGGCACAGAAGTCCGCTTTTGCAAGGTGTCGGCCCGATCCTATACCGAACTGATGCGGGACGCCATCCTCCAGCAGATGCAGCGGAACCCGAAGGTGGTGGCGATCGTGGCGGCCATGTGCCAGGGCAATATGCTCGAACCGGTCCGAGAAACGTTTCCGGATCGGTTTTTCGATGTGGGCATTTGTGAATCCCATGCGGTGGCTTTTGCCGCCGGATTGGCCAAGGCCGGAATGCGGCCCATCGTCGATATCTATAGCACCTTCCTCCAGCGGAGCTACGACCAGATATTCCAGGAAGTAGCCCTGCAGAACCTGCCGGTTACCATGACCTTGGACCGGGCCGGCCTGGTGGGACCAGACGGACCGACGCATCACGGCTGCTTCGACCTGGCGTATCTGCGCCACCTGCCCAACCTGGTCATCATGGCCCCGGGAGACGAGCTGGATGTGGCGCCGATGCTGGACCTGGCCCTCCGGTTGGACGCTCCGACAGCGATTCGGTATCCGAAAACGACCGCCGAAATGGTCCAGCGCACCCCCGCCCCGATGGAGTACGGCAAAGCAGAGGTGCTTTCCTGCGGGACCGATGGCATGATCATTGTCTGTGGCACGCTCCTGCCGGAGTGTATGCGGGCTGCCCGTCGGCTCCGTGAAGAAGGGCTTTCGGTGGGGGTGATCAATGCCCGTTTTGTCAAACCGCTCGATACGGAGACGATCCTCCGGGCGGTCCGGGAAAGCGGGTTTGTGCTGACGGTGGAAGAGGGCTGTTTGGCGGGCGGGTTCGGTAGTGCTGTGCTGGAGGCGGCCAACGACGCCGGCATTGACACCCGGCGAATCCGCCGCCTGGGTATCCCCGACCAATTCATCGAACACGGCGAACGGGCCGAGTTGCTGGCCGAACTGGGCCTGGATTCGACCGGCATTGTCCGGGCTGCGCGCGAGATGGCACGCCGAACCTACCCAGAAGCCTCCCACATAGCCTCCCTGGCCGGCATCACGCCAAAGTCCGAATCCGCCGCCCACTGAGCGCCGCCGCTGTCGGCCAATGCCTGTTCTTACCTTTCGCGCCGCTGTTGGCCGGGACAGGTTGCAGTAAGAACGCCCGCCGCTGTCGGCCAATGCCTCTTCTTACCTTTCGCGCCGCTGTTGGCCGGGACAGGTTGGAGTAAGAACGCTCGCCGCTGTCGGCCAATGCCTTTTCTGACCCTCCGACGGCTTCCTCTATCGGTTCTCTCCGGTTTCTCGATCGTTTCACTCCGTCGGAAGCTGTTCTCCAGAGAGTGCTTCACGGCACGCCTCCCACAGGTCCCATCGCACATAGAGCCGAATGGGGGTATGCGGCCGGATTTGCCACTGCCAAGCTTCCTGTTCCAGACCGGTCCTCTGATCGGCCGCCTGGGTGGGAGAGGAGTTCGGATCGTTCTGGGAACCCGGAGCGCTCATATACAAGCGTCGCTGTCCGGGCGGCTGGCGGAAATAGCAATACTCCAACAACCCCCCTTCCATGTCCGGATGGGCCAGGATGACCGGCGCCGGGGCCGATCCCTCGGCCTCCGCAAACGAACCGAACCAGCCCACTCGGCTAAAGGAGCGCAAATACCACGGCAAAGGCCAATACTGATGGTCCGGGAAAAACACCTGGATGGGCATGGCATGGCCGTCCGGATGGCAACGGGCGATCCGCTCCAGAGCGCCTACAAGCCGATCCACCTCCAACGTGGTCGGAGCATAAAGATACGGTTGGCCCGGATCGGCCAAGGCGACGAAACTGGCCCGATAAGCCTGCCAGGCCAAATGGCCACTGCTCCCTAGCAAAAGGGCCAAGACTAACGTCTTTTTCAAGAGGATTGCCCGGCTAGGCCGATGGGTTGCCCATTGCCACAAGGCCGCTCCACCCAGCCCGGCCAAAACCACCATCCCATGATAGAATCCCAGAGCACACCACGGCGTTTTATACGGAATGACGGAATAGAGGAATGCTTGTACTAAAATATATATCCCCAGGAATCGGGCCAGGGCAATTGGCCGGGGTTTGAGCACTCGGAATCGGTGGCCGGTGGCCGCTGCCCAACCGCCTGCCAGAGCAAGCAGGAGCACCGCCGCCTCGGTCCAGCAACTGCCGCCGGGCTGCTTCCAGGCAAAAAGCACCTGAAAATAGTACCAGAACGGATAGACATGTTGGCCGCCCCGGCCCTGGCCGCCCGCCTGCCGAACATAATGGGCGTAGGTTTTCACGGAATCCAGCAGCCCGGCCGGATTTTGCCCAAACGACGAAAACAGCGCCGCCCAGACGATGACCGCGGCTGCCACCGTCACCGCGATGCCCACCAGCAGCCTGCCTTTCGGTACTGCCCGGAGCCGGGGCATGGTCAGCCCAGCGGCCCCCGCCATCGACGCCAACGCAATCACCCAGGTCTCTTTGGCGGCATACATCAGACCTAAACAAATACCCAGCAGCAGCCATGGGCCTACCGGTATCTTCTCCTTGGGCTGGGCCTTCAGCCGGACCAGCCAATTTCGCACCCCCCACCAACCAACCATCGCCCCCCAACTGAAACCGACTAAAAGCATCTCGGCAATATAATACCGGCTATAAAAGACCAGGGCGGGACTCAGGGCAGTCAGCCAGGCGGCCAAAAGCGTTGCCGGTCGGCCCAGAGACCGACGCAAACACCAAGGCCCCAAGACCAACAGGGTCCCCACCGCAGCCGGTACCAAGCGTAACTGCCAGGCTTCCAAGTCCTTCCACTGCCGAAGCCCAAACGCCCGAACCACCGGCCAACTCAGATACGGCAAACCGGGACCATGATATTCCTGGGGATCGTATCGGTAATGGCCTTGTTCCAAGAGTCGGCCGAACCGGACGGCCTGGACCGCTTCGTCGGCGTGCATGGGCCGATTGCCCAAATCCACCAGACGCAAAGCCCCGCCCACCAACCCCGCCAGGAGCATCCCCACCGTCCATCCCCACCGACCCGCTGGAGGCCAACCCGCGGGCCTCCCCCTGCCGGCGGCCGGATCGGCCCGGAAAACAGTCCCCCCACCAGGCGCTGCCGCCGCACCTTTTTCACCGTGCTCCGCAGGAGAGGGCATGGAAGAACTTTGCATCGGCATGGTTCGGAAGATGTCCTTCGTTGTCGGCGGCAGCCAGGCGGTGATCAGGCCCGGTAGGCCCGGACCTGTTCCATCAGGCGGTTTACGGTATCCGCATCCGGGGCGCCACGCACTTTGTAGATCACGCCGCCGGGCAGGCTGTGCTCTTTCAGACGCCGGACAAACGGCTCGAAATCCGCCTGCACCACCAACGGCACAGCCCCGGCCCGGCGTTTTAGCTCGGCAATGATATCAAAGGCGTTCGGCCAGCCGCGGTCGTTGCCCATAAAAATCGCCCGCAGCCCCCGCAGGGTGCAGACGGCTTCCAGCAGGTGTCGGCCGTTGGCATGCAGGTGCAACACGCCGCCGTCGAAATGGTCGAAGATGCGTTGGACCGGCCCACGGCCCCATCGCTCGAAATAGAGAACAGATGTCATATGGAACGGATCAACACTTTCCGAAACCACCCGGCCTGGCGCCCAGCCGACCATGTTGCTGGCCGTCCCCCCGGCCAAGAGCGGCACATGTTCAAAAAAAGTCTCCTGCACCGCTACATTGGTCTGGAAAGCCAGTTCCACGGCCTGCTGCACCCACTGCGGGCGCTCCTCCAAGGCCAGGTAGGTATTGGTGGCGCCAACCAACTCGAAACAGAAATTCAGGCCGTCGATCAGGATAAAATGGCTAATAGCGAACTTGCCCGCGGCATGACGGACAAAGACCTCCAGTTGCCGACGGTACCGCTGGAACCACGGATGGTGCCGATCCAGCCGAAGCCGATCCAATTCCTCCCAATCTCTCAGGATCGGGGCGCACATGGAAGAAATCCAGCCGGTTTCCGGATGGGCTAGGAACTGCACCCGGCCGCCAAACAGCCCGCCGTAAAGCCCTTGGTCCATCTCGCTCAGATAGGCTGCGGGGATGGAATCGTCTTCCACGCCAGCCCGCTCGGCCAACAGCCGATCCCAAAACCCAATCCGCTCCTCCGGGTCCGGATACTCGCAAAAACCTTCCGGATACTGCTGGGCAAACTCCCGAAGAACCGGCGAGGGGATTTCAAACTCGGCAAAGATTTGGTCTTCGGCCTGGCCCTGGTAAAGCAGCCGTAATCGCTCGATCACCGCAGAAAGATTCGGTTTATAAGCGAGGTTTTCCACAAGCACGCCCTTCTCGAAAATCGTACCCATTTTAACCTAATGGAGGAGCTTTTCCCCTCTGCCCGCAGCGGGAGAGGGCTCTGGCCGTTCAGGCCGGCCTCTCCCGCTAGGGGAGAGGCGAAATACTGGGTTCCTGCTTGCGCAGGAATGACACACAGGGCCTCTCGCCGGCCAGGGGAGAGGCGAGTTACTTCTTTCGGCTAAAATGTTCCGAATCCCGCTATTTCCAACGGCCAAGGTGTTCTGTGATTATAAAATCGACAGGGCTGTCGAAAAAGCCGCCATCCCTCCGTGGACTAGGC
>Ga0272448_1007303_pt1 | contig 11731 bp, 8 predicted proteins | sample YNPCB0191_FD_202220 | JGI IMG/M metagenome (GOLD analysis project Ga0272448, IMG submission 202220) | Hot spring sediment microbial communities from Yellowstone National Park, WY, United States - YNP-CB-019-1 | ecosystem: Environmental > Aquatic > Thermal springs > Hot (42-90C) > Sediment... | reverse complement strand
TCATGGTAGGCTCTATCGGCAGCCACCGCCGGCGGCAATCCGCCGTCGATCTCCAGGATGGCTTGACGCTCCCAGTACAGCTGGCGCCATTCAACCGGCCAGGTCTCCAGCACCTCGGCCAGCCGGCAGCTTGTCGCCTCCAACAGCGGCATCAGATTAGCCTTGGCCAGCCGCAGCCGCTTCACCAGGTCGGCCGGCAGGGGCTCCGGCGACCAGCACAACAGCCGGCCGGCGTCCGCCGTGACGGTCGCCCGGGCCTTCGCCAGGTCGTCGAGAAGTCGTAACACGTCACAGCTCCAGGATGCTGCCGCTGCTGGGCAGCCGCTCCGGCTCCTGGGCCGGCGGCGTGCCAGGGGCAGGTTCTGGCGGGGCCTTGCCAGGGGCCGCCGGGCCGGCCGGCGGCGTGCCAGGGGCTGCGCCGTCGTCCGCCGCCACACCAGGGGCAGGACTAGATGGAAGAGGCAAACAACCGTCCGCATCGTCCGCATCGTCCGCACGCTCGTCGTAAGTCTCGTACCCCACGGCAGTTAAGTGGTGATGGTCCGTGGTGCCATCGCGCCGGCCCAACCGTCCGCATCCGTCCGCATCGTCCGCAGTTACCGCCACGGGGGGGCAGGGGTTAACCGCCGTTGTGCCGTTTGCCACGGAGACGACACGGCGAAGAACGTACACCCGCGCGCGATCGTGACCGATTCGGGCGGGCTGCACGTCGATGCCGGTTCGCCGGAAGGGTTCCCTCAGCCGCTTCAGATGTGCCGCCATCGCTCGCGGCGTGCGGGGCCAGCGGGGGGGTGGGTTTTGCGGGGTTATCGCTTCCAGCAGCTGGGCGGCTGTGCCGGACCACTCTCCGCCGGATTTATCAAGTTGTTTCAGGATCGCCAGGGCCACGGCGTCGCCCTCGATCACATCCTCGGCGATCCGCCCGCGTTGGGCCAGACATGCGTTGTAGGCTCCGCCGCCCGTTACCGTGTCCAGGGCGTACAGGATTCGCGCGAAGTCAGCCATTCTGGGCACCGCGGGAGGGCGCGTGTGCGGCAGCACGGCCAGCACCCTGGCCACCGTGTCCAGCAGCGCCCCGAACAACTGCGGCCGCAGGGCGTCAAACTCCGCCTCAAGCTCGCCCTCAGGCCGGCGGTCGTCGTCGTCCAAGCCTGGCAGATCGACGATCACCAGCCGGTCGGCCAGGTCGTCGCGCAATGCACCTACATCGATGCCCGTCAGGATTACCGCCCGACGGAAGGTGAGCACCGTCAACTCGGTATTGGTGTACAAGGTCCGGCGAGGCCATCCATCGCCCGTTACGGCCCTGCACAGCGCATCCGACCACCAGTCCGGGATCGTGGATACATTGTCGATGCCCACGACCCACGATCCGGCGGCCGCCAGCGCCCAGGCCTCGCGGTCGTGGGGGGGACTGTGCAGCGGTGCGGGCGACGGATCGATCAGGTTGGTCAACAATCGCGCAACGGTGGTCTTGCCGGCTCCGGCCGGGCCGCTGAGCAGAAGTATCGGATGCGGTATGTTGGGAATCGCCGCGGCCACCAGCCAGCCGCGCAGCCGCTCCCAGTCGTCGGCTTTCAGCCTCAGCAGACGTCGCAGGTCGTCCAGGTCGCCGCCGGCTTGCGGCGTCGGCAGTTCGCCCGTCAGCGCCGTTCGCCGAAAGAGGATCGGCGAGCGCTCAACCACGTACCAGCGGTCTGGCTCGGCAATCACGGCACGGCCGGCCGCATCGCCCAGGTCAATCACAATCCGGTCGCCATCACGGCCAACGCGCAGCGCCACCGGCTCACGCGGCATGTCCTGCGCTTCACCCTCTAGGGCCGTTAGCGCGTCAGTCAGGGCCGCGCTGCTCGGCGTCTTGCCGGTCTGCTCGCGATAAACCCGGGCCAGCCGCGCCCGCAGACCGCCGCCACCGCCGCCCCGAAACACCACGGCCAGGTTGGGGCCGTTCTTCGCCACGGCGAACGGTTCGCCCTCAGCCGTGCAGCCGAAGCGGTATCGCTCCTTGGCCAGCCGGACCAGGTGTTCGGACTGGGAAACCTTTTCGTCACCGCCGCCCGCCGGCTTCTGTCCGATTGAATGCGCGATGCTCCGTACCTCGTCGTCGCCCAGGGGCGGCACGCAGCGTTGAGCGTTGATTTCCCGCAGGGCCGTGTAGATTTCCCCTTCGCCCAGCCCCTGGCGGCGCAGCCCCCCGGCGATTCGCGTAAGCGCAACGTTCCGCTGGCCCTCGCGAATCTTGCGGCTTCCGTTGCCGTCGGCGGCCGTTTCCCCGGCCGGGGCCTTCGATTGCTTCTGGTCGGCCAGCAGCTGGACCAGGACGGGCGGTAGCGGCGGCAGCTTGCCGTCGGGCGGCCGCTCCCAGACGTAAGGGCCGTCTTCACGTTGCGAAGGCGGCAGAACGGCCAGCCGGCCTTTGCCCAGCACGTCCAGACCAGGACGCAGGCCAACAGCCCCCCGCAAGCTTCCGTCGGCCGGCGCGGCGAAGTAGTAATGACACCCGCCCCCTGGAGTGCGCGCGCATGGAGCGGAACGGAAAGCGTCTTCCAGTTCGGGATGCTGTTCAACCAGGGCCTTCAGCGATGGCATGCCGTCGGCCTCGGGGCTATGCCGGTCAACGTCGATCACCACCGGCCCGGCCGGTTCGCCGCACACTACGGCCCAGGCGCAGCTGGGATACTGGGCGTACCACTGTTTGATGATTTCGGGGTCGCTCGATGCGGCCTCGTGGTCGGGGCCGGTCTTGAAGCACGGTTGCCACCGGTATTCGCCGCCCTTGCGCACCCGCCGCAGCGGCACCAACCGCCAGCCGCGGGCGGCATATTGCAAGATGGCGTCAAGGATGCTATCATTTGGTGAAGCCATTTTTATTCTCTCCTGGCGGCATCACGATTGCCGCCTTCTTTTTTGTCAGGATGGACCTCAACGCAAAGCCCCAGGAGGTGGCATATCTCGTCCCATTTAACAGGGTGCAGTCGTGGTATCAGCCTGTGCAGGGCGACATACACCGCGGTGCGGAATCGCGTCTGCGACAGCACGTCGGTAACCTTGCCGATGAAGATTTCGCGGCCGTCGCGTAAGACCAGCGCATAACGCGCCGTCTCTGGCGTCGTGCCATATTGCCGCCAGGCAACAACGTCGATACCCAGACAGAACGCTACGTCCCGCAATGGCGTGGCGGTCATTGTTCACCCCCTTGAGGCCGGGCCTCTTCCGCCGCCGGCTTGGTTTGCTCATCCAACCAGCGCCGCAGCATGTCCACCGGATACAGGATCGTCTTGCCGCGTCGAACGTGCGGGATGGCCCTTTGCCTGGTCCAGGTCCACAGCGTGCGTTCACTCACGCCAAGCGCCTTCGCCGCCTCACGCGGCCGCAGGGCAAAAGGGGACAGTGATTCGTTCATGGCTACCTCCTGAAAAAGGTCGCAAGCCACACCGTGTGGCCCGCCTATCCTTAATGTGGCGAAGGTAACCGTTTCGGTAACCTGCGGGGGGTGCAAACATCGAATTGCGAATGCGTTCGCGGTAGCCATTCGCGGTAACCATTCGCGGTAATCTGCGTTAACTCATAGAGATAAAACAGGCCGCACAGCACAGCGCCATGCGGCCTGAAAAAGTTGGAGATTTTTTTAAGCGGTAACTTGGTGGCTACCGCCCGTCGTCCTTATCGCAATGCGGCTGTTCGTAAAACCGGCCGTCATTTCTCATCCGGGCTAGTCGGCGTTCGGTAGCCTCATCCTCCCTCCTGCGCCGACGATTCGCATACTTCTGCCACCACTCTGTCTTTTTGATGGCTGCTGCGGTCACGCCGAGCACCTCGCCAAGCTGTGGGGCTGTGATTGTGGCTGGAAATTGGAGCAGCGCGTCCAGACTCAAGAGTTTGTCGTTCACCGTCTGATTGCTGCGAAGGATGTCACTTGCCCGGTCGATCTGCTCCTTGGAAGCCTTGGTAAAGATGCGCAGCAGGGCATGCAGGGCGGATTGTTCCTTCTCGACGGCGATCCGCCTGGCCCGGGCCGCTTCTGCGATTTCGCGCCATATTTGCGCCAGGTCCTTCAAGTCCGCGGGCGATAAAGCCGGCACGTGTACGCCGTACCACAGCCCCCGCAGGCGTGCCCAACGAACCCAGTCACTTGTCAACAGTCGCTCGGCCTGTTTGAATGCCAGGTGTTGCACCCGCCGAATCGCTTCGGCGGCCAGTTTGTCCGCCGTGCTGGACGCATTCGCCCCCACCTGAATGCAGCAGCCGCATTGCGCAAGCTCGATGAACCTCAACGCACCGACAATTATCCAGGCCACAACTTCCAGCCAGAACAGCTGGTCGGCCTCGCTGCCTTTGCGGTATTTCTCGATGGCACGCAAAAGCAAGCGATAGTGCAAAGTCAGTCCACAGGGAGTGCCGGATGGAAACCCCTTCTCACGCCAGAAATCCAGTCTGTGTCCGGTTCCTGGGAGGAGCAGCCATTCGGACATATCACGCGGGAGAGAGGTTTTGCCTTCAGGCGTTGCCGTGCGTTGCCTAGACATGGGATTGTTCCTTTCTGCGGGCCGGGGGCTGCTGGGCCGGCAGGAACAATCAAGCACCCGACTACCAGCAGCCCGCCGTAAGCCCCTGATCAGGGGGCTACCCGCTTTGTTCAAGCCCGCCGCGTTGCCTACACGTGTATCCGAGCGCGATTCGCGGCGGGGGGTTCCACGCAATTATAGCCTCGCTGGCGCGTTGGACGGCTCGCAGGTCGGGCCGAAGCCTTCAATCGCCTGCACGGGCCGTTTCTGTGCATTCTCCGCCGGCCTGGGCAAGGCTTGTTCCACGCAGCGTGTTCGCCTGGACCAGACGTTCAACGTCTTCCGGCCGGAACCGCCTTGCTCGCCCGATTGCCACTACAGGCAGCTGGCCGCGCCTTACCAGCTTCCAAACCGTCTGAAGCGATACTCCCAACCTGTGCGCCACCTCGCCAACTTTTAAAAGCCCTGTCGTCATGCCAAATTGTACCCCAGTGAATTGCCATGCGTCAACTGTTTTGTTGCAGGTTGTCTTGCATGCGGACGATGCGGACGTTTGCGGACGATTGTGCCAACGCTATTGTGTCCAGGACCACCGGCGCTAACTGCCATGGCTATCGAGGGTTGCGCAATCCTGCGGACGATGCGGACGATGCGGACGGTTGTTTGCATACCCTATCTGGTCTGCCGCCCGGCTGGGGCGGCCTGTGTGTAAAACAAACTGTCGCGCGGACGATGTAAAACAAACTTTGTCCGGTATCCTGCTCCTCGGCGGGCACAGCGCGGCGGCTTTGCTCGCCGGAGGACCCCAGACAAGCCGGCCCCCAGGGCCTTGGCGTGCGCCGACGAAACCCACCCCCGCGCCGACGAAACCCCGCGTGGCGCTAGCGCCAAGGGGTTTTGTCAACGTCGGCGCTGTAGACAGGGCGAACATCACTTGCCCTACTGGCGATGCTGGCGTACCAGGGCAAGTATCCGGCGTTTGACGTCAGGGGAAAGACCTGGCCACGCGGATACCACCTCGGCCAGGTCGCTGGGGGGCGGTTGTGCCGGATTGTGTGCCGCGCCATGCGGGGCAGCTTGTGTTTTCAAGGGTTTTTCGCTTGGGTTCGAATCCCACCTCCTCCGCTACTTCCGTTGACGCCCGGGGCGCGGTGTGCGGTCCGGGGATGCACGGCGGGACTGCCATGTCGGGAGCATCGTCGCCGCCGCTGCGACGGCCGGCTATGCGTACACCGTCGGGTCCGGCACGCCGGCCTCGGCGAAGCCTTTTTTGCGCAGCAGGCAGCTGTCGCAACGGCCGCAGGCCCGGCCGCGATCGTCCGGGGCGTAGCAGCTGTGCGTCAGCGAATAATCCACGCCCAGTTCCATCCCCCGGCGGATTATCTGCGCCTTGCTCAGGTCTATCAGCGGCGTGCGGATCGTCAGACGCGTGCCCGTCACGGTCATTTTCGTCGCCAGATTGGCCATCTGCTCGAAAGCGGCGATGAACTCCGGACGGCAGTCCGGATATCCGCTGTAGTCCACGGCGCTGACGCCTGTGAAGATGTCGTGCGCATCGAGCACCTCCGCCCAGGCCAGCGCGTAACTGAGGAATATCGTGTTGCGCGCCGGCACATAGGTCGGGGGTATTTCCCGCGGCATCGATGCCGGGTCGCGACCGGCGGGCACGGGAATATCCGCCGTCAGCGCGCTGCCGCCGAACTGCCGCAGGTCTATGCAGATGATGCGGTGTTCGGCGGCGGCGAAATGCCGCGCCATGCGGCGGGCGGCGTCGATTTCGCAGCGGTGGCGCTGGCCGTAGTCGAACGTCAGACAATACAGCGGAGCGAACTCGCGCGCGGCGATGGCCAGACACGTGGCGCTGTCGATGCCGCCGCTGAGCAGCACAATGGCCGGACGGTTGCCAGGCATGGTTCCCGATTGTATGGTGCAGCGTGTGCCGGCTGAAGCGGTCGGCGGCGATATGGAGGCGCCGGACGGTTCACATGAGGATACACGAATACCAGGCTCGCGAGATACTCGCCGGATGCGGCATACCTTTCCCTCCGGCGCACGTGGCGCGCAGCGCCGACGAGGCTGCCGCGGCGTATGTCAAGCTCAACTGTCCCGTATGCGCCGTCAAGGCGCAGGTATATGCCGGCGGGCGCGGCAAAGCGGGTTTTGTAAGGCTCGTGCGCAGCGCCGACGAGGCGCGACAGGCGGCGCAGTTCATGCTCTCCAACCGCATGGTCAGCGCCCAGACCGGTCCCGAGGGCGTGCCCGTAAGCGCCGTGCTGGTGGTGCCGGGCGTCGATATAGCGCGGGAATATTATCTGGGCGTGACGGTGGATCGGGCGCGCAACACCATCACCTTCATCGCCTCGGCCGAGGGAGGCATGGAAATAGAGCAGGTGGCGCGGGTTGCGCCGGAGAAAGTCTTCCGCGAGCCTCTTCATCCGCTGCTGGGAATGCAGCCGTTTCAGGCGCGCGATCTGGCCTGCCGGCTGGGCTTTTCCGACAAACCGGCGTCCGAGGCGGCGAAAATCATGCTTAATCTGGCGCGGGCCTTCGTGAAGGTCGATGCCTCGCTGGCCGAGATCAATCCCCTGGTTCTCACCGCCGACGGGCGGCTTCTGGCCATCGACGCCAAGATCAACATCGACGACAACGCGCTGTTCCGCCACCCCGACATACAGGCCCTGGCCGACGAATCGCAGGAGAAGCCCGCCGACGTGCGCGCCCGCAAGGCGGGGCTGAACTACATCGCCCTCAGCGGCAACATCGGCTGTCTGGTCAACGGCGCCGGACTGGCAATGGCCACGATGGACCTGATCAAACTGCACGGTGGCGAACCGGCCAACTTTCTCGACGTGGGAGGTTCGGTAACCGCCGAAGCCGCCGTCGAGGCTTTCCGCATCATCCTGTCCGACCCGGCGGTGCGGGGCGTGCTGGTGAACATCTTCGGCGGCATAGCGCGATGCGACGTGATAGCCGAAGCGCTGGTGCAGGCCGGACGCGAGGTGGGCTTCAGGGTTCCCGTGGTAGTCAGGCTCGAGGGCACCAGCGTACAGGAGGCGCGCGCCATCCTCGACCGCGCGCGCGGCGATCTGCCGACGCTCGTTGTCGCCTCCGATCTGACCGATGCGGCGGCGAAAGTGGTGGCAGCCGTGGCATGAAGGACGATCCGGCGCAGCACGTTCAGGCCGTCGGGAATCCGTCGCGCCTGAACACGCCGTCGATGTTGATCTTCTCGCCGTCGAGCTCGACATAGCCTCCGTCGCGCAGGTCCACCACCATATCCCAGTGAAGACCGCTCCTGTTGTCGTTGCCCGTCTCCGGGTAGCCGGCACCAAGCGCCAGGTGCATCGTGCCGCCGATCTTCTCATCGAACAGCGTGTTTTTCGTGTAGCGGCGGATCTGATAGTTGCATCCGAAAGCGATCTCGCCCACCAGCCGGCTGCCCTCGTCGGTGTCGAGCATCTTGAGCAGATAGTCCTCGCCCTTGGCCGCCGACGCGTCCACCACCCGCCCGCTTCTGAACGTCAGGCGCACGTCGAGAACCTCGCGGCCGTGATGAACGGCGGGAAAGCTGAATCTGATCGTGCCCTCGACGCTGTCCAGGACGGGTCCTGTGAACACTTCGCCGTCGGGGAAGTTCTCGTGGCCGTCGCAGTTTATCCAGCGCCGCCCGGCGACGCTCATGCGCAGGTCGGTTCCATTGGCCGCCACTATGCGCAGGTCGCGCCGTCCCTGAAGGTAATCCACCAGCCGCTGCTGCTGCTCGCTGATGCGCTTCCAGCAGGCGACGGGGTCGGGCTTGTCCAGGTGGCCGGCGGCAAAGACGAAATCCTCGTATTCGGCAAGGCTCATCTCCGCATCCTGCGCCGAGGCGTTGGTGGGAAACTGCGTGCCCACCCAGCGCAGTTTGCCCTCGGCCGCGCGTTTCAGAAAGATCTCCGAGATGGGGCGGCGGGCGGCGGCGCTTATGCGCATGCGTTCCGGGTCGCAGTTGGTCAGCGCCCGCGTGTTCTGTTCGGCCCACAAACCGATGGAACAGTCGATCGTCTCCACCTCGAACTTCGCAAGAGGACTGATGTACTGCAACTGCTCCGGCGAAGCGGTCTTGAGGAACACCTCCTGAAGGTCGTCGGGAGCCATGCGGACGAAGGGATGTCCCCCGGCCTCGAGCACCTTGCGGTATATCTCGATTATCAGCGCCGAGGCAGCCGGAGACCCGCTTATGCGCACGAGATCGTCCTTCTTCACGGCAACGCTGTACCCGACCAGCACGGCGGCAAGCTTTTCATGTCGCGGATCGCGCATGGCGGCATTGTAAGATGCGGCAAGCCCCGACGTACAGTGCTTCCATCCACGCAACTGCCCGTTATAGAGAGACGCCGTCGCTCCATAGCGCGCATGCGCTCCTCCGTCATTCCCGCATAAGCGGGAATGGCGCTATCGCGCTTCGGCGGGAACGGCGCAATGGGTGCTGGCGGGCGGGACTACAGAGCCTCGCGCGGGGAAAGGCCCCCGACGCACAACACACGGCCGGCGGCGCTGCGCGGAGGCCGCACCGCGCTGATGGACAGGAGGCATATTCGCACCGTCGGCGCAGTTCCGCCGGCGCGGCCGGGGGCGGTATGCTGTATTCATGCCCGTGGCCGACCCGTGTGCAATAGTGATTTTCGGAGCCAGCGGCGATCTGGCCCGTCGGAAGCTTATACCCGCCATTTATGAACTGGCGCGCGACGGTCTGCTGCCGCCGCAGACATGCGTGCTGGGCTTTGCGCGCACGAGGATGAGCGAGGCCGAGTTCCGTGCGCTGTGCCGGCAGAGCATCGAACGCTTCGCGCGGCGCAGGCCCATCGACCAGGAGGCGTGGCGGCTTGTCGAGCCGCGCATAAGCTATCTGGCCGCCGATTACGCCAGCGCCGACGATCATGCCCGCGCCGCGGCACTGCTGGCGGAACTCGACCGACTTCACGGCTGCCGCGGGAATCGTCTGTATTATCTGGCGACGCCGCCCGACCAGTTCGAGCCTGTCATCGCGAATCTGGGCAGCGCGTCTGCCGCGGGCGGTCCCTGGCGCAGGCTGGTAATCGAGAAACCATTCGGGCGCGACGGCGCATCGGCGGCGGCGCTGAACGCGCTCATTGCGCGCCATTTCGCCGAATCGCAGGTGTTCCGCATCGACCATTATCTGGGCAAGGAGACGGTGCAGAACCTGCTGGTGCTGCGCTTCGCCAATTCCATCTTCGAGCCGGTGTGGAACTACAAGTACGTGGACCATGTGCAGATAACCGTGGCCGAATGTCTGGGCGTTGGACAGCGCGGGGGATACTACGACCGCACCGGCGCGCTGCGCGACATGGTGCAGAATCATCTGCTGCAACTGCTGTCGCTGGTGGCCATGGAGCCGCCGGCGGCGCTCGACGCCGACAGCATCCGCGACGAGAAGGTGAAGGTGTGCCGATCGATCCGGCCGATACGCCCGGCAGCGGTGCCCAACGTTGCGGTTCGCGGGCAGTATGGCGCCGGCGAACACATGGGACAGACCACGGGCGGGTATCTCGCCGAGGAAGGCGTGGCGCCCGACTCGCGCACGGAAACGTTTGTCGCGCTCAAGCTGTACATCGACAACTGGCGCTGGAGCGGCACGCCGTTCTACCTGCGCACGGGCAAGTTTCTGCGGCACAAACTCACCGACGTCGTGGTGCGTTTCCGTTCGCCGCCGCTGGCGCTGTTTCACAAGGAATGCACCACGCCCATCTACGCCAACGACCTGGTCATACGCATCCAGCCCGACGAAGGCATAAGCCTGCGCATCAACGGGAAAGTGCCGGGAGGCGGGCTCAACACCCGCTGCGTGGCGATGGATTTCCTCTACAGCACCACTTTCCAGGCCGAGCCGCCCGAGGCCTATGAAAGGCTTGTTTACGACGCGATGGCCGGCGACCAGACTCTGTTCATCCGCGCGGATGAAACGGAAGCCGCGTGGAGCGTGGTCGATCCGATCGCGGCGGCGTGGTCAGCGATGCCGCAGCGCCCGGAAATCTATGCCCCCGGTTCGTGGGGACCGAAGGCCGCATGCGAACTCATCGAGCGCGACGGGCGACGGTGGCTCCACGCCGGCGATGAACCGCAGCCGATCCTCGCGTGCGCCCTGTGAAACCGCCGTTATGGGCGCTTTTTCCCGAGCGGCCGTACCCGACGCTGGCATTTCGGATACATGCCGTCCTATAATCCGGACGTCTCGCCGGCCAGATGCGCGCAATTTGTGGTCATTGTCAGCGTTTAATCATGGTCATGTTGTGTGCCGATTGTGGTATATATGTTACAATGAATGGCAGTGCCGCGTCGCTAATTGTATCCTCGCATCAGCCAGACCGTTAGGTTCGGGGACGGTATTATGGCAAAGGGAAAAAAACGCGGAGGCGACAAGTCCAGGCCGGGCAGACCACGCCGCACGGTACCGCGGAGTCGGCAGACCAGCGTTCTCGGCGCCGACATGGCGCGCCGGATCGTCGAGACCGCCAACGAGGGCATATGCATTGTTGACAAGGACTTGCTGATCCGCTACGTGAACGACCGCGCATGCGAAATGGTCGGTTGCCCGCAGGAGGAGGCGCTGGGCCGACCGGTCAGCGATTTCGTCTATCCCGAAGACCTGGCGCGGCATCAGCAGATAATGGCCGACCCGCGCCGCGGCGTCAGCGGCCGATACGAAATACGTTTGAAGCGCAAGGACGGCTCGCCGCTGTGGGTGCAGGTGTCGGCCACGCCGCTGGCAGACCGCCGCAAGCGGTTTTCCGGCTCCTTCGCCATGTTCACCGACATAAGCCACCGCAAGGAGGCGGAAGCCAACCTCGAGCGCGCCAGGGCGACGGCGCAACTGTATCTGGACATCGCCCCGTGCATAATCCTGGCGCTCAACCGCAGCGCGCAGATAGTTCTGCTCAACCGCGAAGGCCGGCGTATCCTCGAATGCGAAGACGCAGACGTCATCGGGAGGGACTGGTTCGATTCGTTCATCCCGCCAGACCTGAAGCAGCAGATCCGCGACGTTTTTGCGGAACTCATGGCCGGCCGCGCGGCGCCTGTGTCGCGCTTCGAGAACGAACTCGTCACGCTCAGGGGCAACCGCAGAACCATCGTCTGGCACAACAACATCGTGCGCAACGAGCAGGGGCAGATCGTCGGCGTGCTCAGTTCCGGCGAGGATGTTACGGACCTCAGGCGCGCCGAGA
>Ga0272448_1007302_pt1 | contig 11732 bp, 21 predicted proteins | sample YNPCB0191_FD_202220 | JGI IMG/M metagenome (GOLD analysis project Ga0272448, IMG submission 202220) | Hot spring sediment microbial communities from Yellowstone National Park, WY, United States - YNP-CB-019-1 | ecosystem: Environmental > Aquatic > Thermal springs > Hot (42-90C) > Sediment... | reverse complement strand
TGCGATTCAGGGTAATTTACTTGGCAAAAGGGGTATGATAACGGATTGCAGGGTACACGGGGGATTACGGATTATCGATGCGAAGGTACCACTGGCGGAAATGTTCGGTTATTCGAGCGAAATTCGCAGTATAACAGCTGGGCGTGGGAGCTTCACGATGGAGCCTTTGAGCTATGAAAAAGTACCAGAGCAGATTGCGAAGGAAATTTTGTAAAAATACTGATTTTTAAAAATTTTTTAAAATTTTTTTGACAGAATATTGATTGGGTGTTAAATTACTACTTTTTCAGCCGGAGCGAGCATAGTCAGGGATGGCTTTGCGATTACGAGTTGGGCTGTGCATATCCAAAAGAATAGGCACGGATGAGAAGTTGAAAGGTTTTTTGGATATAAGGTATCGATAGCAGACGGGTGATTATAAGTTGTCAGTGGATGATACCTGAATCTTAAGGAAGGCGTTGGATTGCAGCATTGAGAAAAGTGGACACAAGGAAATCCAACAAGGCCTTTCCTGCCAAAAATCAAACGAATGGCTGATGAAAACCCATATGCAAAAAGCATAGGGGGAATTTTCATCCTGTTTTTTGAGAAGAAAAGAGAGTTAATAAAAGTTGAATAGTAATCGAGACAGGAAAAAGTTATGGCAGCAGAAAGCGAACGAATAAGAATAAAGATGGAAGCTTACGACCATCGGTCACTGGATTCGTCTGCCAAGGAAATAGTCGAGCATGCCCGCAGAACGAACGCGCGGGTTTGCGGGCCGGTTCCGCTGCCGACACGGATAGAAAGATATACGGTATTGCGCAGTCCTCATATAGACAAGAAGTCACGAGAACAGTTCGAGCTGAGGACTCATAAGCGTCTTATAGATATTTATGAAGCCAACGCTCGCACGGTTGAAGTATTGAACAGATTAGTAGTCCCTGCAGGTGTTTTTGTGAAGATAAAGGCATAAGAAAGAAAATGATAAGCCGGAAGTTTGCTGGACTTCCGGCTTATGCGTAAAAATATACGAGGAACGAAGTAATGGTAATGTTGTTAGGTAAAAAAGTTGGTATGACACAGGTTTATGACGAGCAGGGAAACCTGCTGCCAGTGACAGTAATACAGGCTGGTCCTTGCACCGTAATGCAAGTCAAGACTGCGGAGACGGATGGCTACAATGCCGTTCAGCTCGGCTTTGATGAAATGAAAACTTCACGGGCGACGGCGGCGGCAATTGGTCATGCGAAAAAGGCAAATACCATACCGAAGAGGTTTGTTCGTGAAATGCGTTTGCCTGATACCACGAAACCGGAGTATAAAGTCGGTGATTCGATAACAGTTTCGGCATTTAGTGAAGTTAAATATGTTGATATTTCCGGCCGAAGCAAGGGCAAAGGTTTTGCGGGGCCGATGAAGAGGTGGCACTTTGGCGGTATGCCGAATTCACACGGAACGGAACGCAAGCACCGTTCACCTGGTTCGCAGGCAGGCTACGGTACAGACCGCGGTCACGGCGGAAATATAAAAAAGGGCAAAAAAATGGGTGGGCATATGGGTGACCGCAACGTTACAACGAAAAATCACGCGTTGGTTTCAATAGATGAGGCGAAAAATCTTCTGGTAGTAAAAGGAGCAGTACCCGGTGCTTCAGGCGGTTACGTTGTGGTCCGAAGCTCGAAAGGCGGCAGATAAGAAAACGGAAGCTAGAAAATGATAAATTTGTCTGTTTACAACACGAGCGGCAAGGAAGTTGACACCATAAAAGTGGATGAGTCGATATTTGGCGGCAAGGTAAGATATGCGCTGCTTAAGCAGGCGATAGTGATGTATCACGCCAACAAAAGAGTTGGTACTGCAGCGACGAAAAATAAAAGCATGGTGGCCGGTTCCACAAGAAAATTGTACGCACAGAAACATACAGGCAACGCGCGTGCCGGTCAAATCAGGACGGCGAAACGCATCGGTGGCGGTGTAACATTTGAAAAAATAGCGAGGGAATTTAGGCAGACGATGCCCAAGAAACAGAGGAAATTAGCGAGGAATTCAGCGATTTTGGCAAAACTTCTGACCAATAATGTTGTTGTGGTTGACGAGCTGAAATTCGAGAAGCCGCGAACCAAGGATTTTGTCAGTGTCTTAAATAATCTAAAGATTGAGCGGAGCTGTATAGTTGCGGCCAAAGAGCGCGACGAGAATCTTTACAAATCTGCGAGAAACGTACCGAAAATTTCGGTTATGCCTGTAGCTGAGCTTAATGCCGGCGATATATGCAATAGTATGAAGATATTATTTACGAAGGATGCATTTTTGTCTCTGGTTGAGGCAGAAAAAGCGAGTAAGAATTAAAGACGGTTGATATGGACAATTATCAAGTAATAATTCGACCTTTGATTACAGAACAAGGTACTCATCTTGCTAGTACTAGAGGCGCGTATAATTTTGAGGTTAATAAAAAAGCCAACAAGACAGAGATAAAAAATGCAGTAGAGAAAATTTACAATGTCAAGGTACGGATGGTCAGGACTGCGAATCGGAAAGGTAAGGTTCGCCGCAAAGGCAGAACTTTCGGCCAGACGTCGAGCTGGAAGAAGGCGGTTGTTTATCTGGAACCTGATTATCATATAGATTTGTTCTAAAAAGCGGGACAAGCACCGAGATGACCAGTCCCAAAGTGAGAAGAAATTATGGGTATAAAAATATACAGACCGACAAGCGCAGGGCGAAGGAACAGCTCTGTGAATGATTACGCGGAAGTAACGACAACAGTACCGGAAAAATCTCTATGCACCCGCATAAAGAAAGCCGGGGGCAGAAACCACGGAGGTTTTACTACAGTTCGTTTTCGTGGTGGCGGTGCAAGAAAAATTTATCGAATTATAGATTTTAAGCGCGATAAAGATAATATTCCGGCAAGAGTAGCTACGGTAGAGTACGACCCGAATCGAAACTGCTTCATATCACTTCTGAATTATGCGGATGGCGAAAAACGTTACATATTGGCGCCGCTGGGGCTGAAGGTTGGCGATGTAGTAATGAGCGGGCCATCGAGCGAACCGCGTTTAGGCAACGCTATGCCTCTATACGCGATTCCAGCCGGCATCGAGATTCACAATATAGAAATGACAGCAGGTCAGGGTGGCAAAATGGTTCGCAGCGCGGGTGGAGTGGCGAGAATAGTAGCGAAGGAAGGCGACTGGGTTACAGTGGTGCTTCCGAGCGGTGAAATGCGAATGGTTCGCAAGGAATGCCGTGCTACAATCGGGCAGTTGAGCAACCCAGATTATCAAAATATAAAGATTGGCAAAGCCGGTCGTATGCGTCATATGGGAATCAGACCTCACGTCCGCGGTAAGGCGCAGAACCCTGTTTCACATCCGATGGGCGGTGGCGAAGGCAGAGCCAATGGAGGTAGGCATCCATGCTCACCAACAGGCGTGCTGGCGAAAGGCGGCAAGACGCGAAATCCTCGCCGGGTTAGCAATAAGAGAATTATTAGAAGGCGCAAGAGCGCTACGCTCGGTCAGTTAGTATTGTAATTAAAAATCCCGTAAGGAAGGATTTGAATATAGAGGAAATTGAATGGGAAGATCGCTTAAAAAAGGGCCGTATGTAGATGAAAAGCTGCTTATGAAGGTGAATAAGCAAGCGGCAGAAGGTTCGCGCCAGCCAATAAAGACGTGGTCGAGAAGGTGCACGATAATTCCTGAATTTGTGGGCTATACATTTATGGTGCACAATGGAAAGGTATTCAACAAGGTCTTTATTACTGAAGATATGGTAGGTCACAAGCTCGGAGAATTTTCACCGACGCGGATATTCAGAGGCCATTCGACAAGGAAAGTCGAGGAAGCGCCTTCTGCGGAGTAAATTGGTAAGCGAATACTAACGAAGGTTTTAATATATGTTAAGTGCGGTAAAATTAAGAAAACTTTGTGAGCAGCGAGGCATAAGCGTAAAGCAATTGGCCATGCAGATTGCAAGAGCTGGTTTTGATGAAGAAAGGGCTGTTGCGGCGATTGAAAACTGGAAAAAGGGTTATTTTAAGCCTAAACCTAGCAAGGAAGATGTTAATAGGCTGGCTACAGCATTAGGAGTCGCTGAAAATGATATATCCGAGTGGCGTTCGATTTGCCGGTATGCTCCAAGTTCTCCGCGAAAGGTTCATCTGGTAACACAACTGATAGTAGGCAGACCGGTGCAGGAAGCGATGGATTTGCTGAAATTTACTCACAAGCGGGCAGCGTCTATGGTTAATGCGGTATTAAAAACCGCAGTTGCAGATGCAAGCGAGCAGCATGCAAATGTGGAAAACCTCTATGTGAGTGAGGCTTGTGCTGATGACGCAGGTATTCGAGTGGGTACGAAGCGTTTCAGGGCCAAAGACCGAGGTCGGGCCCATCGTATTTTACAAAAGGCATCGCATATAAGAGTAACGGTTACGGAGGCATAAGTTTTCGAAAGGGTGCAGAAGGAAACAAAGGTAGTTTATGGGTCAAAAGACATCGCCAATAGGTTTTAGAACGGGCATAACGCTGAACTGGCAAAGCACATGGTTTGCCTCGAAGGCCGATTATGGAAATTTTCTCGTTGAAGACCAGAAAATACGCAGTTTTATCGATAAGAAATACAACCGGCAGATGCCTAAGGGAGGGGTAGCAAAAGTAGAAATAGTTCGCACCCGCAACGAAGTAAAGGTTACATTGTATAGTGCCAGACCCGGAGTAGTGATTGGACCGCGGGGCGGCGAAGTTGACAAATTAAGAGAGGAATTAGAAGCATTAACTGGCAGAAAGATAGTGGTCAATGTCATTGAAATAAAAGAGCCCGACCTTAGTGCGACTTTGGTGGCGGAAGCGATTGCCGAGCAGTTGGAGAAACGAGCGGCGTTCAGGCGAGTATTGAAGCAGTACTGTGAGGCGGCAATGAATGCCGGTGCTAAGGGAGTTAAAATTACGTGCAGTGGACGACTGGCGGGTTCAGAAATGGCTCGCAGGGAAACGCAGAAAATGGGCAGCATTCCGTTGCAGACGCTTGATGCCAATGTAGATTACGGAACGGCGACGTCAAATACGACTTACGGCGCGATTGGTATCAAGGTATGGATTTATAAGGGCAAGTTCGGTGAAGAGATTGAAGCGAAGGCCCCGCAACGCCGTCGTCGTGCGGTAGAATTCGATGACGAAAGAAGCCGCGACAGATATGAAAGACCTGCACTGGAACCGCAGGATGGCCAGTTGGAAGCAAAGGCTGAAGAAAATAAGCCTGCAGATGAAAAAGCAGGTTCGTAATAAAAATTTTTGGAAGTTTTTATAAGGATTTGAATCAATGGCACTGATGCCGAAAAGAGTCAAGTACCGTAAGAGCCAGCGAGGCACGATGAAAGGCAATGCATCGCGTGCGAACTACGTGGCATTTGGCGAATACGGCCTACAGGCACTTGAGAGCAGTTGGATAGCTGGTAAGCAAATTGAGGCTGGCCGAGTGTCAGCCACACATTATCTGCACCGCGAAGGCAGAGTATATGTTCGTATATTCCCGTACAAACCCGTTAGTGCCAAGCCGCTTGAAACCCGAATGGGCAAGGGTAAAGGTGAGACGGCATTCTGGGTGGCACGTGTACGACCGGGTACGGTGATGTTTGAGGTAGGCGGTGTAGGTGAAGAAGTTGCCAAGCAGGCACTGGTGCGGGTGGCGCACAAGATGCCAATAAAATGCCGCTTTATTAAGCGAAGACATTCGTTGTAAAGAGGAACTTTTTAAATGAAGGCCCAGCAATATCGAGAAATGAGTGCGGACGAACTTGCAATAAAGCTGGAGGAGCTTGAAAGACGTTTGTTTGATTTAAGCTCACAGTCAGTAACGGAAAAGATAGAAAACTCGAAGGCGATGCGCAATACGAAACGTGAAATAGCGAGGATAAAGACAGTGATGCGTCAGATGCGTAAGTAATCGCTGGAAAGCAGGAAAATCGGGAATGCAAGAACGAAAACAAAAAACATTATCAGGTGTTGTAATAGGTAAAAGCGGTCAGAAGACGATAAAAGTTGCCGTTGATTATATGGTGAAACATCCGAAGTACGGTAAATATCTTCGCCGTCGCACTCGATTAGCGGTTCATGATGATCTGAATCAGGCAGGTATAAACGATAAGGTTGAAATAGCAGAGAGCCGGCCTTACAGCAAGACAAAAAGCTGGCGTCTTGTACGGGTTCTAGAGAAGGCGGTAAGAGAATAATACAATAATACAGGGATTTTTGAATCTTTGATATAAGAGGTATAAGCAGTGATACAGGCACAAACAATGCTGGATATAGCCGACAACTCGGGAGCGAAGTCGGCGATGTGCATAAGGGTTTACGGCAAACACAGTGCCCGCGGCAGATTTACGCGGAACACTGCGACGGTTGGTGATATCATAAATGTGGCGATAAAGAAATCGCTTCCGACCTGTCAGCTCGATGACAAGAAGGTACACCGATGTGTTGTAGTTCGTACGAAGCATCCTGTGAAGAGGCCAGATGGTAGCTATGTAAGATTCGACAGCAACGCTGCGGTGATAATAGATAATGAAGGCAACCCTGTCGGGACAAGAATTTTCGGTGCGGTAGCACGCGAGCTCCGCGACAAGAGTTTTATGAAAATAATCTCGCTGGCAAGCGAGGTTGTTTAGGGAGATGGTTGCGATGGCTCTGCATGTAAAAAAAGGCGATACAGTTGAGATTATATCCGGGGACCATAAAGGCTCTATAGGCAAAGTGCTTCGAGTTCTTCCAAAAGAACATAGGGTAGTGGTCCAAGGGCATAACCTTGCGAAGAAACATGTTCGTCCTTCTCGAAAGAATCCCCAGGGAGGCCGTATAAATGTAGAACAGCCGATTCATATAAGCAATGTGCTTCCGGTAAGCCCGAAGACCTCGAAGGGAAGCCGTGTACACTACCAGATAGATGAGCAGGGCTGCAAGCGTCGGCTGACGAGCGACGGCAGCGAGATAGGAGTTGTGAAAAAGGCCAGGTAATATTGCGATGAAATAAAATAAGACGTATGAATGGCCTTTAGAGATTAAGTATGGCAAGATTAAAAGAATTATATAAGTCGAGAGTGATACCGGAACTGGTCAAGCGGTTCAATTATAAAAGTCCGATGGCAGTGCCGCGAATACAGAAAGTGGTAGTTTCGATGGGTGTCGGCAAAGCGGTTCAGGACAAAAAGTTCCTCGAGCTGGCTAAGAACGACTTGATGGCGATAACCGGTCAATTACCGCTGGTATGCAAGGCCAAAAAGAGTGTATCTAACTTCAAGGTCCGCAAAGGTGACCAGACGGGACTGAAAGTGACTCTTCGCGGAGTTAGGATGTATGAGTTCATAGACCGTCTTATCAGTCTTGCAATTCCAAGAGTGAGAGATTTTCGGGGATTAAGTCCCAAGGGATTCGACGGCAGAGGTAATTATTCGATGGGATTATCCGAGCAAACTGTATTTCCAGAGATTAATGTTGCAAAGGTCGAGTTTCAGCAGGGCATGAATATAACATTTGTTACAACGGCCAAATCAGATGAAGAAGCGAGAGAGATGCTGTCGCTGTTAGGAATGCCGTTCAGAGAATCTGATTCGGAAGCAAAATCGTCAAAGGAAAAATTGGCATAATTGGAGAGTTTAATGTCAACAAAGGCACTTGAAAATAAGGCAAAAAGAACACCAAAATTTCGCGTAAGGGCATATACCCGTTGCGAGCTTTGCGGCAGGAGCAGGGCTGTGTATCGTAAATTTAAAATTTGCCGAATTTGCTTCAGAAAATTGGCCAACGAAGGGAAAATACCCGGTGTGAAAAAGGCAAGCTGGTGAAAGGATTAGAATAGAACCGCGAAAAGTGGAGTAATTTATGAGTTTGAGCGACCCAATAGCTGATATGCTGACGAGAATCCGGAATGCACTTCGAATAAACAAGAACGAAGTGAGTATTCGGGCGTCTAAGATATGCGAAGGCATCGCCGCTGTTTTAAAAAAGGAAGGTTACATTAAAGATTTTGACCGAATAGATGATGGCAAGCAGGGGATACTAAGAGTTTTTCTGAAATATGATATGGAAGGTCAGCCAATAATGCGTGAAATAAAACGAGTGAGCAAGCCTGGCCGTCGGATATATTCGGCGGTTGAGGATTTGCCTAATGTTATGGGCGGTATGGGCATAGCAGTGGTATCGACAAGCAAGGGAATTATGAGTGACAGAGACTGCCGCAAGGAAAAAGTCGGCGGTGAAATACTTTGTACGGTGAGCTAATGAGTCGTATCGGTAAAAAACCAATAGAGATTCCGAGGGATGTAAAAGTAGAGCTTAATGGGCAGGTTGTGACAGTAAGCGGTCCTCTCGGCAGTTTGCAGGTAAGTTGTCCGGCAGAGATAAAAGTAAAAGTTGATGCGGACAAGATTTTGATTGAAAACGAACAATCGCAGGTGCGTCAGAGCAAACAGATACACGGTACGATTCGCGCAATCTTGGCGAATATGGTACATGGCGTCACAAAGGGCTTTGAGAAGAAGATGGAAGTGTACGGTACCGGCTATAACGTCAAGGAACAGTCTGGCAAACTCGCTCTGCAGGTTGGTTTTGCCAATACAGTTGAGTTGCCGATACCGAAAGGGATAAAAGTAAAGGTAGAAGTGGCAGCGACCAAAGGTAATGACGTACCGGCCAAGTTTACAATAATCGGCTCTGATAAGGCATTATTGGGAAAATTTGCAGCAGAAGTCAGAAGGATAAGACCGCCCGAACCGTATCAGGGCAAAGGCATTAGATATGCCGACGAAGTTGTGAAACGTAAGGTCGGCAAGGCGTTTACTTCGGGTACAGTATAAGATTGGTAATTATAAAGATGATTAACGAAAAGACAAAAGCAGCAGCGGCAGCGTTAAGACGCAAGTATCACGTGCGAAAAAAGGTTTTTGGTACGCCAGATAGACCGCGGTTGTCAGTATTTCGCTCCAACAGGCATATTTACGCACAGATAATAGATGACAGCGCCGGCGTAACGCTTGCTAGCGCAAGTACGATGTCAAAGAGCTTGCGTGAACAGCTTGAACGAGGCAGCGGAAAAAAAGCGGCCCAGATAGTAGGCGAAGCTATTGCAAAAGCTGCGCTAAGCGTAGGAATCAAGTGTGTGTGTTTTGACAGGAACGGCTATCGGTTTCACGGTAGAGTAAAGGCGCTTGCGGAAAGCGCGCGAAAGGCTGGACTTGTTTTTTAACGAGATTGGAGAAAAAAATTGACAATAGAGGCAGTTAAATTGACCGAACAGGAAGAGCAGCCTTTGCAGGACACCGTGGTAAAGGTATATCGCAGCGCCAAGGTCGTCAAAGGCGGTCGGCGTTTTGGGTTCGGTGCATTGGTTGTAGTAGGCGATCGTGCAGGTACTGTCGGTATCGGTTTTGGACGTGCCAACGAAGTTCCCGCGGCGGTTGAGAAGGCCATAAAGGAAGCCAAGAAGGAATTGCACAAGATTGTTTTGTTTGGTCGAACAATACCGCATCAGGTGACGGGCAAATTCGGAGCAACGAAGATAGTGCTTGTGCCTGCTAGCCCAGGAACTGGTGTTATCGCCGGCTCGAGCGCCCGCGCGGTATTGGAATATTCAGGTGTACAGGACGTGCTTACGAAGGTTTATGGCAGTACTTCTGCCAAAAATGTAGTTAAGGCTACATTGAACGGACTGTTGAAATTACGAAGTAAAGAGACCATAGAATCTCTTCGTGGCGTGCCGGTAGAGACTGTAAAAAGGTGGTGATAGTTGCATGCTGAATCATGAAATAACTTCGGTTGTGGGAAAACATAAATTGCGTAAGCGAATTGGTCGCGGGCCTGGTTCTGGCCACGGCAAGACATCCACCCGAGGTCATAAAGGGCAGGGTGCGAGGAGCGGAGCGCCAGGTATTATGCTTAAAGAAGGCGGTCAGATGCCTCTTTACAGGCGCATACCGAAGCGAGGTTTTAGTAATTATGACTTTGAGAACCGCTATGAAATCGTAAATGTGTCTCAGCTTGAAAGGTTTGAGGAAGGCACTGCCGTGGGAGTTGAACAATTGTCCGATGCCGGTCTTGTTCGCCGTCACGGAGCCAAGGTCAAGATTCTCGGCGACGGAGAACTAACAAAGAAGCTGCAGGTTTCTGCCCATAAGTTCAGCAAAACTGCGGAACAAAAAATAGTGGCGTCTGGCGGAACAGCGAAAGTTATTAATGGGAATTAGGCCGCTGCAAAGGGCTAACAGGGAAAAGTATGCTTGGAACAGTAGTTAACATATTCAGGATTCCGGACCTTCGCAATAAGATACTTTTTACTATTGCGATGCTGATGATGTATAGGATAGGTTTTCACATTCCTGTTCCGGGATTCGACCAGTCGAAAATAATGGCAATTGCTCAGACAAGAGATACAGGCAGCCCCTTAGGTAGGGCGGCAGAATATCTTCAGATGTTTACTGGGGGCACGTTGTCCCACAGCAGTCTGTTCGGGCTTGGTATTATGCCTTACATTACGGCGTCAATTATTCTGATGCTGCTCGGAGAAGTAGTACCAGCTCTGAAAAAGTTACGGATGGAAGGGCAAACGGGATATAAAAAGATAAATGAATACACGCGGTATCTGACGGTGGCGGTATGCCTTATTCAGGCGATAATGTACATGCGTGTGATGGGAATAAGGAACCTCACCTATCCGGGGATGTACACGCAAGCCTTAGTAATGGGCATTTTCGGGATGACAGCTGGGACCATTTTTCTGATGTGGCTCGGTGAGCAAATAGATGAATATGGTTTGGGTAACGGAATAAGTCTGATAATTATGGCCGGAATTATTTCAAGGGTTCCCTGGGCGCTGAAAACCTTGTTTGAAAGTGTGGACCTCCGCGTAGGTGCCCCTGCAGGGACCATTGGGCCGGCACAGTTACTGTTTTTGGCGGCCGCATCGGTGTTTGTCATCGCTGGTACGATACTTATTACACAAGCTCAAAGGCGGATACCTATCCAGCAGGCTAAGCAGATGCGCGGGCGCAGAATGTATGGCGGGCTGAGGCACTACCTGCCGTTGCGCGTCAATCACGGTGGAGTGATGCCGATAATTTTTGCGTCGAGCTTTATGATGTTTCCTCCGATTATAGTTGCGCAACTTGCAAATATCGAACGATTCCAGAATTCAAGAGTGCTTTTGACGCTGCAGGAAGCGTTTGGTATGAACGCTTATACATACAATGTTTTGTATATGATATTGATAATTCTGTTTGCTTATTTCTGGACAACAGTACAGTTTCAGCCTAAGGAAGTGGCGAAAAATCTGCGTGATTCCGGAAGTTTTATTCCCGGTTTGCGGCCAGGAAGGCGAACTGCGGATTATCTGGAAACAGTGATGGCGAGAATTACGTATTACGGCGGTGGATTTTTGGCGATAATAGCGGTTGTGCCAACCGTTATAACAATACTGCTCGGAGTTGACTGGCGTGTCGCGACATTTCTGGGTGGGACGGGTTTGTTGATTGTCGTCAGTGTTTCATTGGACATGATACAGAGAATTGAAGCAAACCTGATAATGCGCAGCTATGAGGGTTTCAGTGAGACGACCAGAATCAAGGGGGCTTTTGCATGAGAATAGTTTTACTCGGAGCTCCAGGCGCGGGCAAAGGAACGCAATGCAAGCGTATCGCTGCGAAATATGGTCTGGCTCATTTGTCGAGCGGTGATATTCTTAGGCAGGAACGTGCG
>Ga0272448_1007301_pt1 | contig 11733 bp, 9 predicted proteins | sample YNPCB0191_FD_202220 | JGI IMG/M metagenome (GOLD analysis project Ga0272448, IMG submission 202220) | Hot spring sediment microbial communities from Yellowstone National Park, WY, United States - YNP-CB-019-1 | ecosystem: Environmental > Aquatic > Thermal springs > Hot (42-90C) > Sediment... | reverse complement strand
GGCCGGGAACATGCGCCTTGCAGTGGCCAACGACCTAGGTGTCCTTTACTACCTGGACGCCGGCACAGGGAATGTCCTCTGGTCATTCGCCGGCTCAGGAACCTCCTACTCCGCGCCGGCCCTCGGCGACCTGAACGGCGATGGTAACCCAGAGATAGCCTATACCACTGCTGGCCACATATATGTGCTTGACCTCTCGGGAAACCTCCTCTGGGACCTTGCTTATGGCGCAAAGCTCTCAACCCCAGCGCTCGCTGACATGGACGGCTCACCCGGGCTTGAGATGGTTATCTACGACGGGGGCATTGGCTGGCTTGCCGTTTTCAAGTTCGGCAACCCCACCCCCATTTGGAGCTATTTCGTTGGCGCTTTTCCGGAGGTCTTTCCGCCCTCGCCGGCCGTTGGGGATGTTAACGCGGACGGGACCCCTGATGTGGTAATCCACAACAGCAAGGTCGTCTTTTGCCTTGAGAACGGCATTGTGCTCTGGTCCTTGAGTACCCTCTCGGACGATTACCTTTACGGTTCGCCCGTTATCGCTGACCTGGACGGCGCGTCGGTGCGAGACGGCGGAGCTCTTGAAGTCGTGATAACCGGCGAGGACGAGGGCGTCTATGTCGGCCTTGTCTACTACATCCAGGATAACGGCTCGCTATGCTGGCGTTGGTCAAATACTTTATACACGGAATTTCCCGTGTATAACGAGGCCGCGCTCGGCGACCCTGACGGCGACGGCTGGCTTGAAATAGCTGTTGTTGATTACTCCTGCTACGCTTTCGTGCTCAAGGGCACCGATCCCCTGGTAACAGGAGAGGGCGTTTGTGGACCTGAGCTCAGAAGGCTCGTTCCGACGCCCAGGGGCCTTTTGGTCAACCTATGCTCGTCTGAGGAGGTTTCCGCCGATTTCTACGACGGCGCCGGGAGGCTCCTTGAGTCCTACAGGGGAAAACTAAATGCCGGCGAGAACCTCATAAGGCCCACAGCAAAAGGGCTTATCCTATACAAGGTCAGGATCGGCGGGGAGGAATTCACCGGCAAGATGGTCATTTAGAAGAGATAAATCTAACCGCCAGACTTTCAGGACGCCGTGAGCTTAGCCTCAGAGCAAAAGCTAGAGGAGCGCAGAAAAGACAACGACATGTTGGTTCGTCCACGCTCATAGCTTTATAATTTACAGCAATAGGAGACTTCTGTGATAGGGGTATTCTTTATGATCATGGCGAAGGTGCTCCCGGATGTCCAGCCGGTCAGGTTCACTACCCGGACCATGGATAACGGCCTCACGGTCATAATAGCGGAGGACCACTCGGCGCCCACCGTCGCTGTCCAGGTCTGGTATAAGGTGGGCTCTCGTAACGAGACCTACAACCAGACCGGCATGGCGCACATGACCGAGCACATGATGTTCAAGGGCTCTGCCAATGTTCAGGGCAGGTACTCGGAGATAATAGACCAGCTCGGCGGCACTGATAATGCTTTCACGGACAGGGATGTCACGGTCTATCACTGCGTTGTGCCGGCAGATGCCGTTGAGGTGCCCCTCATGCTTGAGGCCGACAGGATGGTCAACCTCGTTTTCACCGAGTTCCCCTCGGAGCGGGATGTGGTCATGGAGGAGCGGAGGTGGAGAACCGACAATAGCCCCTTCGGCACCGCTTGGGAAAACCTGTGGGCAACCGCCTACATGGTTCACCCTTACAGGCACCCCGTAATCGGATGGGGATCGGTAATCCCCAATTTTAACCTGGATGATCTCAGAAGGTTCTACGAAACCTACTACAGGCCGGACAACGCCATATTGGTTATAGCGGGGGATGTAAAGACAGACGAGGTCTTTGAGCTCGTCAAAAAATACTTCGGAAAGATCCCTCGTCCCTCAGCGCCGGTTCCTCCTGTGGTGGCAAAGGAGCCTCCGCAAAACGGGGAAAGGCGAACCACGGTTTATAAGGAGGGTTTCATCAGCATATACCTCTCCGCCTACCACATCCCTGAGGCAACCAACCCGGACATACCGGCGTTGGATGTGCTGGCAACCCTTCTCGGCGGCGGCAAGAGCTCACGGCTATACAAGAAAATAGTCCAGGAACAGGAGCTCGCTACCTCTGTCTGGGCATACACGGACGAAAGCGTGGACCCCGGCCTCATGGTCATAGGCGCTATCCTCCAGCAGGGTAAGGACCCGAAGGATGTTGAGAAAGCAGTTGAGGAAGAGATACTGCGGATAAAAGAAGGGGGCGTTGCGCCTGAGGAACTGGAAAAGGCCGCTCGTCAGGCTCTGGCGGACTTCGTCTACGAGCAGGAATCCGCCTCGGGCACGGCCTTCTCTTTGGGAAACGCGGCCGCTATCCAGAACGACCCAGATTACATCAACAAGTATCCCCAAAAGGTTGCAAGCGTGACCACAGAGGATGTCGTTGAAATGGCGAGAAAATATCTCGTTCAGGAGAACCGCTCAGTGGTTACCCTCCTTCCCAAAGCCCCTGAGAACATAGCAGAATACATAAAGATGATGGAAGAGGGGCAGAAGAAGGAGTTCAAATACTAGGAGCCCCTATGAACAGCGAAAAAAATCCATCACCATCGGGAGCACTCAGGCTCCTCGCGCTAACCGTGTTAAGCCTGGCCTGCGGGCCCACCAAAACGGAGGTGGAAATGACCAAGTCCTGGACACTTGACCCAAAGCGTTTTGCCCTTGAAAAGGCCGAAAAAACTTTGGAGAACGGCATAAGGGTCGTTGCTGTAAGAAAAACGAAACTCCCCATATTCCAGCTTGAGATGGACCTGGAAGCTGGCTCTGTCCTTGACCCCGCGGGCAAAGAAGGGCTGGCCTCGTTGACCGCGGATATGCTTGATGAGGGCGCCGGCGGGCTTTCGGCGGAGCGCATAGCCGAGGCCTTTGAGGGCGTGGGCGGAAGGTTCTCCATAAATGTCAGCAAAACCTCCACAAACTTCTCGCTCAAGTGCCTCTCTCCGGACGCTGATACCCTCCTCGGGGTTGTGGCAAAGGTAATCCTCTCCCCTGATTTCAAAAAGGAGGATTTCGCAAAGCTCAAGAAGAGGACAATCTCCTCCATATACTCCGTGAAGAGCGACCCGAACACGGTCTCTGACTGGAGCTTTGACGAGCTCGTATACCAGGGCCACCCCCTTGCCCATCCAGTCATAGGCTACGATACCACCGTATCAAGGATAACGCTTGATGATGTAAAGGGGTTCTACAAGGACTGGTATTGCCCGAGCCGGGTGAGGGTCGTTGTGGTCTCGGACATGGCTCCTGAGAACGCCATCGCGCTCGTTGAGAAGCACCTCGGAGGCTGGAAGAGCCAGGGGAAACCCCTGCCGACGCTCCCTCCCCTCCCGCGGATAGAGGGCAAGAGGGTAAGGGTGGTCAGGATGCCCGAGATAAATCAGTGCTACATAGCGCTCGGCGCGAGGGGAATAAAGCGCACATCCCCCGATTACAACGCCCTCAGAACCGCAAACTACATTCTGGGGGGTTCGGGCTTCTCCTCAAGGATAACCAAAAGGATAAGGGTTGAGATGGGGCTCGCTTACTCCGTATACGGCTACTACAGCCCCGGCTTTGCCTTCGGCGACAGCATCTATCCTGGGATATACTACGCTGGCCTGGAGACGAAGCTGGCCTCCGGGAACCAGGCAATATCCGAACTGCTTTCCCTCATAAAAGAAGCGAGGGAAAAGGGCTTCTCCGAGGAGGAGCTTGAGGCCGCCAAGAAATACTACAGGGGTTCCATAGCCCGCTCGGCTGAGACATACGGCCAGGTCGCTGGACTCGTCATGTATGGCGAGGAATTCGGCCTGCCTGATCTATACTGGATAAATGACATCGTTGCCATATCAAACCTGAGCCTTGACCAGGTCAACGCCGCGGCAAAGGAATACTTTGACCCGGACAACTTCGCGCTCGTCGTCGTCGCGGACACATCCTTTAGGCTTGAGGGGTATCCGGAGGCGAAGTATACGGATTGGAAATGAAAATAAACTCACGGGGCAGAAATCCTACAGGCAAAACCTGGCATTTCGCGGAAAGGGTTGGTCCTCACCTTGAGGGGGATGTAGCTCTTCTCTTGCCCAATGTTCAATTCATTTACGAGCTTGCCTTGGCGCAGCTTGAGCTCTCCGCTTTCGGTTACGAATTTCTCGTGGAAAACAGTTTGAGGCGGATAAGGGTTTGGGGAGGGGACTCCGAGCGCTTTTGCAGACGCACGGCCTATTTCCAATACATAGGGGACAAGGAAAGCGTTTATTCACGGATCGTGGCCAAAAACCGCACCCGCTCAATAAACCAATACCTTACCCACTGGATATACCCATACAAGGGCAAATTTCACCCCCAAATGATAAGAGCCCTCCTGAACATAATGGGTCTTTCTGAAGGTGAAACCGTTTTGGATCCATTTGTTGGCTCAGGAACCCTGGCTTTGGAAGCCCAGTTGTTAGGGATTAACTCGGTCTGTTTTGATATATCACCTCTCTGTGTGCTTCAAACCAAGGTAAAGACCGAATCTGTCCGTTTCCTTGACGAGATAAAGGGAGCCTGGCAGGATGTCCAGAAGGAAGCTAACAAGCTCCTCAGGGGGAACCGCGAAAGGGATACGCTGGATCTTATAAGAAGCTTTGATCCAGGGCCTGTCCAAGACTTCTATATGATGGGCTTTTTGGTAGCAATAAGCGATACAGAAAGAAGAAGGAAATCCTTTATTCAAGCATTTTTGAAGAACATCTCGTTGATGATCTCATCGCTGGAGGACTATCGGGAACTGATCCGGGAGGAGAAGCTCCAGCTTGGCACCATAAGAGTCTCCGAGGGCGACGCGCGAGCCCTTCCGTTGGCTGACGAATCCGTAGATGGCATCTTAACCTCTCCCCCATACTCTATTGCCCTTGATTATGTGGCCAACGATGCGCACGCCCTCAGGTTTATGGGCAAGGACACGACCGAGTTCCGGAATTCCGTTATTGGTGTCAGGGGCCGTGGGGATGAGAGGGTTCACCTCTACAATCAGGATATGAGGGAAGCTTTAGGTGAGATGTCCAGGGTTTTGAAGCCAGGGAGATACGCGAGCCTGGTCATAGGCAATGCAACCTATCAGGGTAAAGTAATAAATACGGTAGATTTCGTCATCCGGGAAGCGGAGAAGCGTGGACTTAGTTTGATCAGGAACATTGACAAGATAATCTTTGGGCTTTACAATGTAATGCAGAGGGAAAATATCCTGATCTTTGTGAAGGGAGGCTGAATGGACAACGAATACATCAAGCAGTTGGAGGATACACTGAGAAAATTTCTCGTGCCTGTCAAGGACATTCCGTTCACGGTAGTAATAAAGGTTCTCTCTGGGCATAGGATAATTCCAATTCATGAAAACAAGATCTGGGCAGATGGCTTCATAGCTAAGCTGGAAGAAGCAATCCGTATAGCCGGCGCCAGCGCCAGTAAAAAAGGCATAAAAGCCAAAAGGCCCAATGAGGCTGGCAACAAAATAGAGGATTTTGTTATTGAGGGCCTAAAAGCCGCCGGGATCCCAGCTCAGAGGCCCACTACAAGATTGGGAAAGAAAAAGTCCACTGGTTACCCTGATTTTGAGTTGGAATGGAAGGGGATTCCAATTTATCTTGAGTGCAAAACCTTCAATGCTGACGAGGAAAGAGCCGGCGGTCTCAGAGTTTTCTACCTGTCCCCTTCCGAAGACTTCAAGATAACAAAAGACGCGCCTCACCTTCTCGTGGCTTTTGGAATGAAAAGGTCCGGAGAAAGCCTTTTTGTTCCTATATCTTATGAGATCTATACCCTTGAAAGCTTGAGGGTGAACCTCAAGCACGAGTTCAACGCTTCCGCCCAGGAGCTTTACCTACCCGAATCACTCCTTGCCTATGGAGAGATTAAAGCCTGATGCCCTCCTCAAGCTCGGGCTCGCCGCGGCGAGCCTCCTGCCGGCGATTGTGCTTTTTCTCCTCTTCAGAGAAAGGCCCTTTGAGGAGTCAGCGGGTTTCGCTTACCTGCGGATAGGCATGGCAATAATCTCTTTCGCTATATACATGATGGCCAGATACATGACGGGGTTCCTGAGGATGGCGAAATTGCCGCGAGTTTTTCCATCAGTCCTCGCGGGTGCCGCCGTGCTTTTCATAGCAATCGTGGGCATTATCGCAACTTTATACGGCAAATGGTGGGCTGAATACATCCCGCACGGCGCGATAGGCGCCTACGCCGCATGGAGGATAAGAATATGAATGGCAGATCAGGAACAGCCTTTGAAGCTAGACAGGTCCTGCAAATAAATTATTCTGTCAGCGGATTCCTTGAGCCTGTCGGAAAATCCATATCCCCTGTCGGCATTCTCAGGATATATACCGCCATACAGGTAGACCCTTATGAGCTCTCGGCCAGCAGAAAGATCCTTGGCCCCATAGCTCTAAAGATTTCAAATACTAACTCAGGCCTATATTCCAGTGTTTTTGGCGCGGACGATCAAGTCCCGAAAGGAGTCCTTCTGTGAGCTACCACCCCACCTTCACGGACGACGCGCCCCGTTCAATGGATGCCAGGCTCATGCTCAGGCTCACCAGGTATCTCAAGCCCTACTGGCCTCTTCTCCTGCTCTCGCTTTTACTGATGGCCCTTCTCTCGGTCGGGGAGCTCATTCCGCCCATACTCTCCAGGATTGCCATAGACCGATACATCATGCCCTCCTGGGCTGTGGTCAAAAAGGATGCCCCTCCGGAGCTCCTGAAAGGTGCTGGGTCGCTTCTCCTGCCTGACGGCGGCTACATGGTGGATCTGAGCAGGCTTTCCCAGGGAACGAGGCGAGAAATGGAGGCAAGGCACCTCCTTGAGCCGGAGCGATACATCCTGGTTCCCCGTGAACTCTCCGGGCAGTTGAGGGAGGAAGACAGGCTCCGGGCAGGCGATAGGGTATTCGTGTCCTTTTCCAATCTGAAGAAATACGACAGAAAAATCATCTCCAGCGTGAGGGCAGAACACCTAAGGGGCGTCGCATGGGTAGGATTGGCCCTTTTTCTCCTTCTCACGCTGAACCTCCTTCTTAATTTCGGCCAGGTCTATACCCTGCAGATGGTTAGCCAGCGGGGCATGGCAGACCTTCGGCAGGACATATTCGTCAAATTCCTGAGAAGCCCTGTGGACTTCTTCGCGTCAAACCCTGTGGGCCGTCTCGTCACCAGGGCAACCAACGATGTTGAGTCCGTCAACGAGTTCTTCTCCTCCGTCCTCGTTTATCTCCTGAAGGACGCTTTCCTGATAGCGGGCATACTGATAATCATGGCTAGGATGAACATAAGGCTCACTGGCGCGATGCTCCTTTTGGTTCCTTTGCTTGCCGTCTCTACATTCCTATTCAGGCGATACGCTCGCGAGGCCTACAGGGAGGTCAGAAAATACCTGGCGCAGGTGAACGCCAACCTTCAGGAATCCATATCCGGAATAGCGGTAATCCAGACATTCGTCCAGGAGGCCAGGATGGCCGAGGGTTTCCGAAAGATAAACCATGACTTGTATAAGGCGTTCATGAAGCAGATATATGTTTTCGGGACATTCAGGCCTCTGATGGACCTCGCTGATGCTATAGCGGTAGCCATAATACTCTGGTATGGCGGAGGGGAGATAATCCGGGGCGCGCTCTCGTTCGGCGCGCTTGTCGCTTTCCTCTCGTATATAGAAATGCTATTCGCTCCGATCCGCGATCTCTCCGAAAAATACAACATCATGCAGTCCGCCTTCGCGGCCGGCGAGAGAATATTCAAGATACTGGACGGCCCTGAGGAACCAAGGGGCGGCGATGTTAGACCTCCGGAGGTAAAGGGGCATGTGAGGTTTGAGAATGTTTGGTTTGCCTATGAGGACGAGGATTGGGTTCTCAAAGACATAACATTTGAGGCACTGCCCGGCCAGACCGTTGCCATAGTTGGCCCCACGGGCGCGGGCAAGACCACCATAATAAAGCTACTGCTCCGCTTCCACGACCCGCAGAAAGGAAGGATCCTCCTTGATGGCGTTGACATAAGGGATATGCCCCTTCGGGAGCTCAGGGCAAAAATGGCTCTTGTCCAACAGGATGTTTTCGTTTTCTCAGGTAGCATTGAGGGGAACATAAGGCTGAGGTCGGATATACCCCTGGAGAAGGTCATTGAGTCCGCGATGGCTGTTGACGCTCACAGGTTCATAGAGAGGCTTGACGGGGGATACACCGCCAAGCTGAGCGAACGCGGGGCAACCCTCTCCCAGGGCCAGCGCCAGCTGCTCGCTTTCGCGAGGGCGCTCGCGTTTGACCCTCGGATACTCCTTCTGGACGAGGCCACCGCTAACATAGACCAGGAGACGGAGGAGATAATCCAGCGCTCTCTGGCAAAGCTCCTCTCCGGAAGGACCGCTTTCGTTGTCGCGCACAGGCTCTCAACCGTCCGTGAGGCGGACAAGATAATCGTGATCCAGAGGGGAAGGCTGGTTGAGGAAGGTAGCCACCAGGAGCTCATCCAGAAGAAGGGATTCTATTATTACCTATACAGCCTGCAGTTTGAGAGGAACGCTGTGAGCAAACACTCCTGAAAACTCGGAATTGTCTCGCCAGGAAAAACAAATTTATACTTTGGCACTTCTCGTGAATCGGAGGCAATGAGTTGGTCGTTAGCCTTTTGCCTTTGTTGATAGCCATTGTGGCGGCCGTGCCAGCAATTGCTTTGCGCTTCACCCACCTCCACCTTGAGCCTTGGCTGGGCGCGCTGGTATTCGGGGCCGGCATAGTTGCCGCGGCATACATGCTCTCGGTCGCTTGCGAGGTAGCGCAGAAGGACATGTCCAGGGCCCTCGCTATTGCCCTCCTCGCCATACTCGCTGTTTTGCCGGAATACGCGGTTGACTTCTACTTCGCTTGGATGGCACCGCATATCCCCCAATACACCCACTACGCGACCGCTAACATGACCGGCGCGAACAGGCTCCTCATCGGATTCGGCTGGGCGTTTCTCATATTTCTCTACTGGCTCAAGACAAAGAAAAGGGGTATAACCCTTGAAAAAACCTATGGCATAGAGCTTTCTTTCCTGGCCATAGCGACCATATACTCCTTCATGATACCCCTGAAGGGAAGGCTTGACCTTCTGGATACGCTTGTCCTGGTTTTTCTCTTCGGCCTCTATATGTTCCAGGCCGCCAGGGAACACAAGGTTGAGCCGGAGCTGGAGGGATGCGCGGCTACGCTGGGGTGCCTCTTGCCTGCAGTAAGGAGACCCATAGTGGTCTTCCTTTTCCTATATTCTGGACTCATCATACTCGCGGCCACGGAGCCGTTTGCTGAGAGCCTTTTGGCTTTGGGCAAGGCCCTCGGGATTGACGAGTTCATCCTGGTGCAGTGGCTGGCGCCCCTCGCCTCCGAGTCCCCGGAGATAATAGTCGCCACCATATTTGCCCTGAAGATGCACGCCAGCGCGGGTTTCGGCGCGCTCGTCTCCTCAAAGGTCAACCAGTGGACCCTGCTCATAGGAACCCTTCCGGTAGTCTACTCGGTATCCGCAGGGAGGCCCGGCGCCCTCCACATGGACGGGAGGCAGGTTGAGGAGGTCGCCCTCACCGCGGCCCAGAGCCTCTTCGCGGTAGCCATCCTTTCCGACTTCAATTTCAATGTATGGGAAGGCCTTGCTCTCTTCGTCCTTTTTATCGTTCAGCTTCTCATCCCGATGCCTGCGGTCCGATGGGGCTTCACTGCAGGCTACATAGTTCTTGCGATCCTGGTCGTGATAATAAGCAAGGAAAAACGAAGGGGCCTCGCTTCCCTGATAGCGAGCCCTATCAGAAGGATGGGGGGGAAGAAACAGTGTTAAGGGCCTGGCGGATGGCTACCTTCGCCCTCTGTCTCCCTGCCGCCACGAAATAAACCCCCGGCCTCAGAGGGCTTATTGAGCCCTTCAAAAGCAACAAACCCAGCGGCCCAATGGCTTTCCTATGAGATAACAGCCTCCAGGTCCCCCTCCCCGTCCACGCTACTTATCCGCGCCTTAAGGAAATTGCCCGGGGCGAGACCCTTCGGGATTCTCACCGAGAAATCCACCTCCGGAGCGTCGTAGACGGTCCTGGCGAGTCCGGGCTCGTCAACGAGAAGCCTCAACTCCTTGCCAACAAGCCCTTTTTGGACCCTGATGTGCAGGGCGCGCACGAGATTCTGGGCCTCAGCGTATCTCTCCGAAATGGTTTCCCGGCTCAAGGCCTTCATTGCCCAAGCGCGAGAACCCCGCTCCCTGTAGAATGGAAAAACGGCCACCCGTTGAAAGAGGCCCGAAGCTATCCCATCAGCAAGGGACCTGAAATCCTCATCGGTCTCGCCCGGAAAACCCACCATAACCTCTGTCCTCAAAAATGCATCCGGAAGGTATTTTCTGATGAGCGAAAGCGATCTTCTAACCGCCCTCTCGCCCCCCGCCCTTCCCATAGCTCTGAGGACCCTATCGGAAAGGTGTTGAACGGGCATGTGGATGTAGGGCACAAGATGATCAAGCGAAGCGAGCGTGGACGCGAGGCTCCTCGTCATCCCTCCGGGGTGGATATACATGAGCCTGAGCCAGAAATCCCCCTCAATCCTATCAAGCGCCGCAAGGAGGTCTTCCAGCCTCTCGCCCGTGTCCCTGCCGAACTGGGTCGTCTCCTGCGCCACGAGTATGATCTCCTTTTTACCCAGCTCCACCAAAGCGCGCGCCTCCTCAAGCAGGTCGTCCTTTCTCCTTGAGCGGAGCCTTCCCCTTATCAAAGGTATCACACAAAACGAGCATCGCCTGGAACACCCCTCAGCTACCTTGAGGTAGGCGTAGGGATAGGGGTCAAGGAGCCTCGTTCCCTCGTCCGGGTCCCGGAATATCCGGCCAGCTAGCGCGAGGATGGCATCGGTTTCCCCAGGCGCGGGGCCGTATACTCTCCTGGCGCGGGGCCTCCTGGCCGGGAGACAGCCGATAGCGGCTACTGGCGCTACTTTTACGAGCCTTTTGATATAGTTCTTGGCCTCCTCCTCTGCCTCAGATATGAAGGCGCAGGTATTCAGGATAATGAGGTCAGCGCCCTCTGGCTCAGGAAGAATCTCGTGCCCCTCGCTGAGAAGCTGGCCCGCGAGGCGCTCGGAATCCACGATGTTCTTGGGGCAACCGAGTGTAAGGATGAAAACCTTCAAAGCCCGGCGAAAAGCCTTTCCGCTAGGAAAAGGGGAAGGCCGGCCTCGGCGATCTTTCTCGCTACCGAGGCTATGTCGTATTCAACCCTTCGCACCAAGAAAACTTTCTTTTCCGTGTCCAGCACCGCGTAGGATGCCCTTGGATCACTGTCTCGGGGCTGGCCAACCGAGCCCGGGTTCAGGAGATACCTGGCCCCTGGCGCAAGTTCAATCTCGCCCATGCCAAGTTGCTGGCCGGTCAGGACCTTTTTCTTTGTGAAACAAAGGGTGAGGTGGCTGTGGCCCGTTATGATAATGCTATTTTTAACCGAAGAGAAGGCTTTCTCGGCGTCCTCTTGGGTGAAGATGTAATGCCACTGGTTCGGCTCGTATGGCGATGCGTGGGAGAGGAAGATATCGTTTGCCTCATCCTCTCTGTATATGGGCAGTTTTCGCAAGAAGTCCACATCAGCCCTTTCAACCTTGTCAAGGGTCCACTCCAAGGCTACCCGCGCCCTTGGGTTGAGGTCCTCAAAGGCCGCCGGATCAAAGAGCGCCGTGT
>Ga0272448_1007299_pt1 | contig 11733 bp, 9 predicted proteins | sample YNPCB0191_FD_202220 | JGI IMG/M metagenome (GOLD analysis project Ga0272448, IMG submission 202220) | Hot spring sediment microbial communities from Yellowstone National Park, WY, United States - YNP-CB-019-1 | ecosystem: Environmental > Aquatic > Thermal springs > Hot (42-90C) > Sediment... | reverse complement strand
CGACTTGACCGGGTGAGGGCTGGCCAGCATGCGCTACTGCGGGGGAAAACCCCCACAGTAAAAACAGGCGTGTGCAAAGACAACGAGTCAGAGGCGGTTTTGCGATATCAATTTGCAATCACCTCTTATGATCGAGCGGATTTGCGATAGTGTAGTTTCCCCTATGCGAACTCCCCAACCAGGCGCGGCAGTTCAGTGGGGCAGAAGTTGAGGTTCACTCCAAAGCCGACATTCAATGCCGTGTCCAATTCGGCGCCCTTCGCGGTGAACCGGCAGGTGATGGTCTGGTAGTACGGGGTCTCATAATACCGCAGGGTGGTCTGGAAGGTGTCCGGTGCGGTCCAGACGCCGCTGGCAGCGACTGGTTGCCGCTGCTTTCCGCAACCCAACAAGGCACTCGTGCCATACTCCCACGCTCCCAGGCCACAGGTGATCGTGTACTTGCGTTGCCCAATCATGATGGTGAAGGTGGTGCGGTCGGCGGCGAAGTCATATTGCGCCCATTGGGCCTGCGCGGTGTTGGGGTAGAAGCGAATTTTGCGTTCGGAGATCTGCGCGGCCAACCCTCCGGTCATCTCGCCGGCGGGCGGGGCGAAGTGCAGGCCCGTCAGATACGCGGTGAGCTGGGCGTGCTCGGTGGGGGCGGGCGGGAGCGGAGCCGGCGCCATGGCGGGGAGCAGATGCTCCCAGGCCTTGGTCAACACGGCCTGCATGTCATTGCAGCCCGAGGTGGTCACCAGCACGGCATCCTGCTCGGGCATGACCACGCAAAATTGCCCGAACGCGCCATCGGCGCGATAGAGGTGATGCTGGCAGCGCCAGAACTGATACCCGTACCCCTGTGTCCAATCCGTACCCACGGTCATATCCCCATTCGACACCTGCGTGCTCGTCGCTTCAGCAATCCAGGCCTCGCTGAGCAGGCGTTGGCCGTTCCACAGGCCGTGATTCAGGTAGAGAAGCCCGAAGCGGGCGATGTCTTCCGTGGTGACGGCGAGGCCGAATCCGCCGGTGTTGATGCCCATGGGGCAGGATTCCCAGGTGGCATGGCGGATGCCCAGCGGTTGGAAGAGGCGCGGGCGCAGGTAATCCAGCAACCGCTCCCCCGTCAGCTTCTGCAGAATCGCCGAGAGCATATAGGTGGCGCCTGTGTTGTAGCAGAAATGCGTGCCCGGCGCATGCTCCACGGGCAGGGAGAGGAAGGTTTTCACCCAGTTGTGCTGGGTGATGACGCGCTCCGTGGTATCCTGATCGTGCCCGGTGGACATCGAGAGGAGGTGGCGCACGCGCATCGCCTGCAGGTTGGCATCCGGCGCACTGGGCGCCTCCTCCGGAAAGAAGGACAGCACGCGATCGTCCACCGACAAGCGTCCTTCCGCCACCGCCATCCCGATCGCGGTCGAGGTAAAGCTCTTACTCAACGAATACAGCATATGACGGCGCTGCGGCGCATACGGCGCCCACCATCCCTCCGCGATCACCATGCCATGCCGCAACAGCATCACGCTGTGCAGCTCCGGCACATGTTGCTCCACATCCTGCAAAAACGCCAGCATGGCAGACGAAGAAACCCCTTGCGCCTCGGGAGTGCTGCGCGGCAATGGTACGCGGGTAGACATGGGGGTAGTATACCTTAGGTTTTACCTGAGCGGCAATGAAGTGGTGTGTGTTCACGGGGGGGTAGGGCTAATGCATCATCGGAAATCTGCCGTGGCAGTCTCATGCCGCAAATACTTCCTCTCGCACGAAGTGCAACCGGATGATCGCCGGACGCACTTCCTCGGGAAAATGGCAGCGCACCGCATCGCGCACCTGCTCGCGCAACTCTTCCAGCGTATCCGCATCGGTGAAGATGGACTCCCCCAGCGCGTGCGCCAGGTATCCCCCTTCGGCAGCTTCTTCCACCACAAAGATGATTTCGTTCACAGTGTGACCCCTCCAGTGTAACCGTTTCTGATTATAGCATATCAACAGCAGGACAATCGAGGAAAATATTGCACCTGCTATCGAGTGCCCTGACCGATCCCTGTTTCCGTTGTATAATAGATCGTCATGAGTAACCGCCTGTCACGACTGACACACTGGCTCTGGCAACATCGCCTCCCTCTCCTCCGCCTGTCCGCAGGCGCGCTTCTCCTGTGGCTGGTCTACCTGGGCGGCCTCACACTCTACAACCGCCTCACCGCCTCGCCGGCGAAATGGCAGGCGGAGATGGCTGCCGGGAAGATGGCAGAAGCGCGCAATGACTACCGCGATGCCCAGCAGCATTATCAGGCGGCGGTGTGCGAGGCGCGTAAGTTCGGGGATTGGGATCTACGGCTGGCAGAGAGCCTAGTGAAAGATGCCAAACTCACATGCATTCTGGCAACTTTATCTAAAGGAGATCCCAATGGGCGAATCTCCGGAGAAGCCGATAGTCTATTGAAGTCGATCGAATTTCTCCATTTCGACGATTTTCAAAGAGATTATCTTGAGTTCCATGAGGCAATCGCAGATAAAGAATGCCTGCTTGACGCCCGCAAGCAATTACATCAGTCGTTGGCTATCATTGAGAAAGTGAATTCAAACGATGTTGCTCTTCTCGATATCATTGATGACCAGGTATTCGTTTGTGGATTTTTATCTGAGTCTGACCGCTCCATGCGCCTGCTTCCCACGCGCTTACTTCGCCAAAAACTAGCACTGCAAGAACGCATGTATGGCAACGAGGATCCTCGTGTGGCGGATACATTATTACAGTTAGATTCATTCGACGGGTATTCTCGTGATGACCCTGGTTACCAAATACACGTAAAAGAAACCCTGCCGTCCATTCAACGAGCTTATGCGATTCGCGAAAAGCATCTGAGCAACGGCCATGAATTAGTCGTTGCCACGGGAAGACTCGCTAATCTTTATAGAGATCTCGGAGACAATACATCAGTTGTCTCTTTATGGAAACGCACGATTGCTACACTGGAGAAATATTATGGTGCACATGGATCTGGCCTCTCAGAAGCCTATCTGTACCTTGGCAATCATTATGAGTACAATCATTTGGATGCACAGGCGATAGAAGCATATCGGAAAGGTGCAATCATCGATGAATATTGCCCATATTATCGGAACACTAACGAATCACTGGATGAACTATTCAAATATTTCGATAAGCAACACAATCAGGCAGCCATTGAGCAACTCTCCCAGCAGTTTCTCGCCCTTCGTATGCGGTTGAATGGACAAAGCAACCGTGTGAGCAATCTTTGTTATGATATAAGCCGTCGTTACGAGCAACAGGGGGATTTCAATAAAGCCAGCCATTATGCCCAGAAGGCGTTGACCATCGGTGAGCAATTATGGGGAGTGAATTGGTATTCGTTAAAAGATGAACGTGAACGATTAAGCAAGCTGTACCAACATTGCGGTAAGACAGCCGAAGCCGACAAATTGACCACGCAGAATGATACGCTCGAAGGGCATTTTGAGTACCATACACCCCATCCGATGCCGACAGCCAATACGCGTTAGCGGTGAATCTCATTTACGTTGAGCATCGTATGGATACCGCCCTTACAGAGCTTGGCGGGAAGATGGATCGGCACGCCTTCCCAGGGTTCCGCTTCGCTGCACCCTGGGCTATCGAATGCCAGCCTTTCAGGCTGCACCGGATGCCGTTTTCTGCCAACCGCTCGAATTTATCGCCCGTTATCGATCTCCGAGCCCGTCAATCACTAATCACTACTTACTAATCACTTATCACTCGTTAACCCCCCATCTGGCCTCATCCCGCCATCCGGTGTATAATTGGCGCGATTTTTAGACGTAAAGGAGCGTCGTCATGCGGTCAGATATCATCAAGTCCGGGCATGAGCGGGCCGGGCATCGCGGGTTGTTGAAGGCGTGCGGGGTGAGTGATGCGGATATGCGGAAGCCGTTTATCGGGATCTGCAACTCTTACACCGACATCGTGCCGGGGCACATTCACCTGCATGAGTTCGCGCAGGTGGTGAAAGAGGCGGTGCGCGAGGCGGGGGGCGTGCCGTTCGAGTTCAACACCATCGCGGTGGATGACGGCATTGCCATGGGGCACCTGGGGATGCGCTATTCGCTGCCCAGCCGCGAGCTCATTGCCGATGCGGTGGAGACGATGGCCATGGCGCATTGCTTCGACGCGCTCATCTGTATCCCCAACTGCGACAAGATCACCCCCGGCATGGTGATGGCCTCGTTGCGCATCAACATCCCCACCATCTTCATCTCCGGCGGCCCCATGAAGGCGGGCACCAAGCCGGACGGCGCCAGTGGCGACCTCATCTCCATCTTTGAGGGCGTGGGCGCCTTCCAGACCGGGAAGATCGATGCCGACCAGCTCAAGGCGCTGGAAGATAGCTGCTGCCCCGGTTGCGGTTCCTGCGCCGGCATGTTCACCGCCAACTCGATGAATTGTCTGCTGGAAGCCATCGGTCTGGCGCTGCCCGGCAACGGCACCACGCTGGCCATCGATCCGCAACGCAAAGAGCTGGCGCGCGCCACCGCCCGGCAGATCATGGTGCTCATCGAAAAGGACATCAAGCCGCGCGACATCGTCACCGCGCAGTCCATCGACAACGCCTTCACGCTGGACATGGCCATGGGCGGCTCGACGAATACCGTGCTGCACACCTTCGCCATCGCGCAGGAGGCCGACGTGGACTACCCGCTGGAGCGCGTGAATGCGCTCTCCATGCGCACCCCGTGCATCTGCAAAGTCTCGCCCTCCAAGCCGGACGTGCATATCGAGGACGTGGACCGCGCCGGCGGCATCAGCGCCATCTTGAAGGAGATCAGCAAGCAGCCGGGGGCGCTCCACCTGGACACGCTGACGGTGACCGGGAAGACGCTGGGCGAGAACATCGCCGCCACGGAGATCAAGGATGCCAACATCATCCATCCCCTGGACACCCCCTTCACCGCGGACGGCGGGCTGGCGGTGCTCTTCGGCAACCTGGCCCCGGATGGCGCGGTGATCAAGAGCGCCGGCGTGGACCCGGAATGTTTCGTCTTCGAAGGGGAGGCAATCGTCTTCGATTCGCAGGACGAGTGCCTGGAGGCGCTGGAGCGGCGCGAGGTGAAGCCAGGCCACGTGGTGGTGATCCGCTACGAAGGGCCGAAGGGCGGCCCCGGCATGCCGGAGATGCTCTCCCCCACCAGCATGATCAAGGGGCAGGGGCTGGGCAAGCAGGTGGCGCTCATCACCGATGGCCGCTTCTCCGGCGGCACCGCCGGCACCTGCCTCGGGCACATCAGCCCGGAAGCGACGGAAGGCGGCCCCATCGCGCTGGTGCAGAACGGCGACCGCATCCGCATCGACATCCCCGCCCGCACCATCAGCATGCAGGTGGATGACGCCGAACTCGCCCGCCGCCGCGCCTCCTGGGTGAAGCCGGAGCCGAAGATCAACAAAGGCTGGCTGGGCCGCTACTGCCGCCTGGTCACCAGCGCCAGCAAAGGCGCCGTGCTGGCCTTGCCGGAAGAAGTAATGGTCAAGTAGATTGCGCCCGTCGTGAGCCTCTGGGTCGAACGAGATTGCGGAGTGTAGATTGCGGAATGGGGCGGGCCGGGCGGCCCGCCCCATTCCATTGGTAGCAGACGATGATCTGGTTGGCGGAAGATGCACCGGTTTCGGTGTCTTATAAGAAAAATGTGATTGTTGCGTTTGAGAGTCGCCGGTATCGCGGACAGAGGTAGGTCGCGCCCACTGTGGCGCGCTGGTGGAAGCTTAGGAGCCGTGGTCGCCAGCTCGAAACCGGTGGCGGTGTTGTCGACCACGGAGTAGTGATTTCCACCAGCGCGTCACGGTGGGCGCGGCCTACCACTGTTCTCGGTACCAGAGTGCCGTTATCGGGAGCCGGATGATATTGCATCCCTGCCAGCCGCGACTCGTGAGGGGAACTGTCCCCGAAACCCTATGCTAGTTGCCGTTTACATGAACGACTAATAGCACGAATTCAGCATATCCACGCTTCCCATTTGTTGAATTAGCTCACCGCAGTTGCAGGTTTACTTATTGCCAAATCGAATGTACTTCTATGGCTATATGAGCGCTGACCTTTACCTTGCATGGAGGTATCACCATGGTGACAGAAGCAAGCACCACCGATTCCCGTCTGGCGATTGGCAATACCATTGCGTCAATTCTCGATGATGTGAAGAAAGCAGCCGAAAATGGCATTACGTTGACCGAGTCGATGACGGAAACCATCGTGATCGACCGCATGCTGGCTGCGCTCGGATATGCCGTGTGGGAGTATCAGAAGCAAGGCACCGCGGAAGGCATCGGCAATATTCCGGATTATACGATCTTACCGAAGACGCCGCAGCAATGGTTCCTTGAGGTAAAGCGCTGGCAACTCCCCCTGACCGAGAAAGAGGCCAATCAAACCGTCGGATATGCCTTCAGCCAGGGAAGCCGCTGGGCTATTCTCACTAACGGCGACGAATGGCGGATCTACGATGCCCATTGCAAAGAGCATCTAACGCAGAAATGCATCTTCACGCTGAAATCGCTTTCTAGCCCCGATGCCGTTGAGATGTTTTCCCTATTGATGAAGGAGGCGATGAAGCAAGATCTGCTGGCGGCATCTCACCGTGCCCGTCTGCTGGCAGAAGCGGTTCGAAATGAACTGCTGACGGCGGGAAGCGAGACGATCAAAGCATTGCGGAAGGCGATTCAAACGGCGGAATTGCCGAATGTGACACAGAAAGAAGTGTTGGAAGCGGTGGGGAAGTTGATCGATTGTGCACCACCATCTTGCCGAATTGTGTATGACATCGAACAACCACAATTGACTGTGGATACATCTCTCACCGACAATGGCACTGAAACACCATCGATATACGATTTGTCGAATAATCAGCCATCGCCTGCAAGCAAGACAGTGCTATCTGTGATTTTACCTGACGGGAATGAATCTCCTGTTAAGAACTGGCGTGATGTCGTAAGGATTCTTGTGTCATGGTATACCCATCACCATGGTATACCTGAGTTACCCTTCCTCGGAGGAAGCCCAAGCCATGCATCGCGATTTTTCCTCAATGTTGAACCCAAATATCCTGATGGGAAACCTTGGATAGCAGAGGATTCAATCTCAGTCGCAGGTAAGACAATATACGTGAATCTGCATAATAGCGCACTCGGTTTTTGTCGAGTTGTGCGATTGATGTGCGAAGCTATCGGGGCCGATTCTACTGCCGTGAAAGTCCGCTTTAAGTGATAACGTTTTCTTTATTTGGGTAAGAGAAGAAGAATGAATAGTAATGCCGGGCACGGACTGATTGCATTCCGAACCCGGCATCTACAATTTTATTGGCCCTTATATCTTCAATGCACCATCACCGCATACACAATATTCGTAAACACGAAGATGGTCAGGAAGCTGATGCCGATCACCTCTTCCGGCTGCTTTTCCGCATCGAGGCCGTAGCTGAAGACGATGGCGGCGATGCTGGTGAGGACGACCCAGGAGAGCACGGAGGTGAAGACGTTGACGTTCTTCCACATCTCGTAATAGACCATCGTTTCCGGCAGGCTGTAGAGTAAGGCCATCACGGCGGCGAGGATAGTGAAGGTGGGCAGGTGCAGCTTGGGCCGCGTGCCGGAGAGCAGCAGGTAGATGACGGTCACCACCACCATGGTGATGCCGAGCACGGCGAAGAGCGGCCAGGTGTGCAGCGCAGCGCGCAGCACCAGCAGGACCAGCAGGCCGATGGACAGGGAAGCCAGACCATACGGCTGCTCCACATGGTGTTTCTCCCGCAGCTCAACGGATGGCTGCTGTTCATCATCAGGCGTCAGCGCCATTGACGGATCAGTCATGATATCCTTTCAACCCGCGGTTTGGAGAGTGATTAGTGAGTAGTGATAAGTGATTAGTCGGCGGATTCCAGACTCGATACGGAAATTTATCACTCATCACTGCTACTACTGCAAACGTAGTAATCAGTGGCAGGTAGTCAAAAATCAGCCCAGCCCAAAACTAATCACTACTTACAAATCACTCATCCTTCCGGGTTATTATCGCAATTTCGAATAATCGCCCCCACGGCAAGGTGGTGCGGAATGGCCGGTCGAGCGCCGCTGCCGCCGGATACTGCGCACAGAGCTCATGCCAGAGCTCGTGCATGACCGCATCGACGCGTGCTTCGACCTCTTGTGTCATCTTACCCAAATTCAGCGGGGATACCCCGGATTCCTCCACCTGGCGTGCAATCCATGCACGAACCACCGATTGATAGAGCCCATCATCCAGTAAGCGCACGAATAAGGCCGTCTGCTGCGCTGTTTCCATGGCCGGGGTGGTGCCGCGCGCCAGGGCGACCCGGCGCAGCGCGGCATGTGCCAGCGTGGTGCCCAGCGTATTGCCTGCCGTGTTCCACCCGGCGTAGCTAAGGAGATGCGGGAACGAGCCGTCGGCCAGCAGCGCGTGCAGCAGGTGTGGGTCGCCGCCGTTGCAGTAGGCCGTATCGGCCACCGCCAGGGCATCGAGCCCGGCCGGCCAGTGCGGCGGAGACATCGGCGGGAACTGCGCCAGCGCGCATTGCCAGGTGGGTGCAGGCAGCGGCGACATTTCGAACAGGTCCGGCTGCGGCGGCGTGAAGGTATGCACGGCCAGCGGCGTGCCATCCTCGCGCAACGTGCCGCCCACCGCCATGATGTGCCGCCGCACCGTCTCTTGCAGCGGGACGTCTTCAAACAGCGCAGGCTGCTTCGCCGCCTCGCGATCCCGGAAATGCACCGCCACCGGATAAGCCAGGCCGGTCTCCTGCACGAGGTAGCGTGCCAGCAGCGTCTGTGCCGCCTCATCAGTGCCGGCGTACAGCAGCCAGCGGTCATCAGGCGCACGCTCACGGGCATACTGCGTCAGGTCCGCCTGTTCCGCGACATGCAGCCCGACCGGGGCGGTATCTTCCTGCACCAGCGCCAGATAGTCCAGCACGCCGTCACCGAGCAAGTCAATCGCGGCGCGGTTGACGGCATGGTTGCGCGCCCGCGCCTGCAGATAGGCTGCCAGCAGCGCCGGCGGAATGCGCGCCTCCACTTCGGCGAGTTCCGCGGCAATGGAGGCATCGCCCAGCCGGTCGTGCTGGTCGCGCAGGATGGAATAGCGGAAGATATCGCGCCCGGCGGCGCGGGTGGCCGGGTCGGAGCCGGTGATGGTGAGCCGCATAATGACGCTGAAGGCCAGCAGGCGCAGTGCGGGTTGCCGACGCTTGATTTCGCGGAGCACCGAAAGCCGTTGCAGCGCCTCCTCCACGGTAACGACCGGCGTGCGCGAGGCGACCAGCCCGCCATACGCGAGCATGTCGCAGGAGATGATGCCGGCGCCCGCGGTCGGCGCCACCTGCTGTAACCACGATGCCAGCGCATCGCCGTTGCCCGGGGTAAGGAAATGTCCGAGCAGCGCGCGCGGTGGGGTCACCAACTGCTCGCCGGCCACTTCGGCCAGCAGCAGCGGGAAATCCAGGTTAATCGGGCGATCATCCAGCGGCAGCAACAACAGCGGTGCGCTCACACCGGTGCCTCCTCGACCGCTTCTTTCATGCGCAGGCAGATGGTCTTGCACAATTCGCCCATCACATAGTCCACCATCGCCGATGGCACCCGCGGGCGCAGTGCTTCCGGGATGACGTACTCCAGTGCCAGCGTCAGCGTGGCGCCGGTGTCATTAGCCGCCACCTGCCAGTGCCCGTTAAAGGTTTGCAGATCGCCGTCGACGGCGCGGAAGTGGAGTTCGCCTTCGCGCTCGGTCCAGGAATGTTCCCGCCAGGTGAGATCAGTCACGTTCGGGATGTTCACCCGCCGCCGGAAGACCCAGTTGCACGGCTCAGGCGAGTGGTACTCATCGACAATCGTGAACGGGAACAACTGGGCCACCCGTCGCACATCACACACCAGCGCCCAGAGCTTATCGGAAGAGGTTCGGATGGGAATCGAATAGGTTAATGATGCCAAGCAGTATTCTCCCATTGGAAATGCGGATTGCGGACTGCGGAATGCGGAATATTGCCGGCACTTACCATGTCCACGGGCACTTCCTCGCAGGTTCTATACCCACAGTGTACTTGTCCCAGCGTGAGATGTCCAGCGTTGTTTCGTTCAAAGTTTCTCGTTCCTGGTGCCATGTATGCGTCAGAACCGATGCAGATCTTGTGCTTTCTCTCACCCCCCAGCCCCCTCTCCCAGGGGTAGAGGGGGAGTGACAGATAGATATTTGGCAACAGCTCTCATCATTCTACCAGTGTTCTCCCCTCTACCTCTGGGAGAGGGGCTGGGGGTGAGGGAGAGCGCCTTGGACCTCAGAGATGAATCTCTTCCTCGACCGTTAATTCGCAAGTTTCGAGCTGGATGGTCAGATGCAGGATCTCGTATTGTTCGTGGAGGAAGAAGCGAATCTCTTCGAGCTTGGGCACAGTGAAGTTCGGGGCATCGACCACCACGTGGCAGCTCAACGCGTACATTCCGCTGGTGAGGGTCCAGATGTGCAGATCATGCACCTCGCCGACGCCATCGATGGCACAGATCGCCGTGCGCAATGCCTCGATATCGATATGGCGCGGGGTGGCTTCCAGCAGCACGTCCACCGCCTCGCGCACGAGCTGGATGGCGCTGATGATGATCAGCACCGCAATGCCGATGGCGATAATGGGATCGGCCAGGCGCCAGTTGAGGGTGAGGATCAGCACGCCGGCGACCACAGCGCCCAGCGAGCCGACCAGGTCACCGAGCATATGGTAAAACGCGGCGCGGATATTGAGCGAGTGTGCATGCCCATGCTGGAGGAGATAGGCGCCGATGATGTTGACGACCAGCCCGCCAAAGGCCACCACCAGCATCCCCAGCCCGTGTACTTCAGGCGGGTGGTGCAGGCGCGCCACCGCCTCGACAATCACCACCACCGAGATGGCCAGCAGCGTGAGGCCGTTGAACAGCGCCGCCAGGATCTCCAGACGATAATACCCGTAGGTTTTCCGCGGCGTGGCCGGGCGCAAGGCAAACCACAGGGCAATCAGCGCCAGTACCAGCGCGGCGACATCGGTCAGCATGTGGCCGGCATCGGAGAGCAGCGCCAGACTGTTCGTCAGCACCCCGCCGATCACTTCGGCGATCAGATACACCGTCGTGAGCACCAGCACCACCGTGAGCCGGCGCCGGTTCTCCCCCGCGATATGCTCATGATGGCCGTGTCCATGGCCTGGCATACGCCCTCCCTTGGATTATCGCCACACCTTCGGGGACTGCCCCCGCGGACATGCCTGTTGTTGTCACCAGCAATACGTAACGGAATGGTATCCGTGCGATCACCAGCGCCCGGTCAGGGCTGTCCCCGCGACTTTATAACCGGTTGCATCAACGCGGGGACAGCCTTGACCGAGCATTCTCGATTATTCCGGTGTGCCAATCGTCACCTTTTTCGCATGCACGTAAGTGAGCTTTGCCGCGGGGGCAGTTCCCATACCTGTCCCCGCGTATGCAACCGTTCAGCTCAACGCGGGGACAGCCCTGACCAGGCGTTCTCGTGCATACCTGAGTGCCAACCACAACCCTGGCCGCGTGATATCTACCAAGCTCTGCCGCGGGGGCAGTCCCCGATTCCCTCGTAAAAACCCCTATTTTTTCGTCTGATCGCCCTCCCGCCTGCTAGGCCGCAAGAACGGTATAGTAGGCGGGAGACACTAGATCGGGCGGCCTCCACGCAAATCTAACGCCAATTGCTC
>Ga0272448_1007297_pt1 | contig 11735 bp, 9 predicted proteins | sample YNPCB0191_FD_202220 | JGI IMG/M metagenome (GOLD analysis project Ga0272448, IMG submission 202220) | Hot spring sediment microbial communities from Yellowstone National Park, WY, United States - YNP-CB-019-1 | ecosystem: Environmental > Aquatic > Thermal springs > Hot (42-90C) > Sediment... | reverse complement strand
GTTGCCCGGTAAATCCGAAACGATGATAACACGTTACCGGTCATTGTCAAGGGGTACGAAAGACTTTCGAAACTATTGACATGCCCGGTTTGCAGTGCTATAGTACCTGTCGTCCAGAAAAGCAGTATTTCGCCTGAACCCATGCAGGCCGGAGAGAAGCAAGAGGAGCGGTTGCTATCTGCCCTTTGCCGCGATCGGGCACGATGCAGGAGACGATCCCTGAATCCGCCCCAATCGTACGGCCGATGGCAGATCCGCACGCAGACGAGACGATGCCTCAGTACGTCCGCGCCAGCGCTACCGGTCTCTTGCTCCTGTCGTACGCCAAGCCATCTCCAGCCGCATCGTTATAGGTAAGGGTATTATACCCCCGTCGGACTACCAGGCTTGCCATGCGCATGAGGAGTAGCAGATGAACCCTCCACCGACAACAGGTAGCGGGCGCGCGAGTCTGTTGGACCGCGCCTCGGTCGCGCCATTCAATCGTCGTCTACACCTGGCCATCATTAGCGCGACATCCATTCTCTATATCCTTGCCTTCGTCCTGCTCCATGACCAACTCGGGGCAGGAATGATGGCCTTCTCTCTCCTGCCGGCAGTCACCATCGGCTGGGCCTTTGGTACACGTGGGGCGCTGATTGGCACGATCGTTTTTGCTGCTATTGATATCCTTCTACTCATCGCCACCGGCATCCCCTGGATCGCCGCCATGCGCGGCCAGGTATTCATGGGCCTGGCTACCCTCTTTCTGGTCGGGGTATCGGTAGGCATCCAGAGCGACATGCGCTCGCGCATGAGGATAGAGACGGCCGATCGCGAGAAAGCCCAAGACGCCCTTGCCCACGAAGCCAATCTACTGCGCGCCCTCATGGATAGCATTCCCGATGCCATCTACTTCAAGGATACGCAGAGCCGCTTCATCCGCAGTAATCTGGCGCACGCGCGCTCTTTCGGTTTGAGCGATCCGGCGCAGATGATCGGGAAGACCGACTTTGACTTTTTTACGAATGAGCACGCAGCGCAGGCCTTTGCCGACGAACAGAATATTCTGCGCACCGGTCAGCCGCTTGTTGGCAAAGAAGAGCGCAATACCCACCTCGACGGCCGTATCGTCTGGAAGTCTACCACCAAGATGCCGCTGCGCGACGCCGATGGGCGGATTATCGGCACCTTCGGCATTTCGCGCGACATCAGCGAACGCAAACGGGCAGAGGCAGCACTCCAGGCCGCTTTGCAGCATGCCAATGAACTCGCCCTCGCCGCCGACGCTGCCAACCGTGCCAAGAGCGAATTTCTGGCCAACATGAGCCACGAACTGCGCACCCCGCTCAACGCCATCATCGGTATGACCGGCTTGTTGCTCGACACACCGCTCACGGCCGAGCAACGCGACTTTGCCGAGACAATACGCGGCAGTAGTGAAACCCTGTTGGCGCTGATCAATGATCTTCTCGACTTCTCCAAGATCGAGGCCGGACGACTGGACCTTGAACAACAGCCGTTTGTGCTCCGCCAGTGTGTGGAAGATGCCCTGGATCTGATTGCGCCGCAGGCTGCGCCAAAGGAGCTCGAGCTGGCCTACAGCATTGATGACACGGTGCCTGCTGCCATCCTGGGCGATGTGACCCGCCTGCGCCAGATTCTGGTCAATCTGCTCAGCAATGCGGTGAAATTCACCGACAAAGGTGAAGTGGTGGTCACGGTCACGGCCAGACGATTGGACGGCGACCACCATGAAATCGAATTTGCCGTGCGCGATACCGGTATCGGCATTCGTCAAGATCGCATCAATCATATCTTTGAATCATTCACGCAGGCCGATGCCTCGACCACACGCAAGTACGGCGGCACCGGGCTCGGTTTGGCTATCAGCAAGCATCTGGTTGAAATGATGGGCGGCAAGATCTGGGTGCACAGTCAGCTCGGTCACGGATCAACATTTTTCTTCACCATTGCCGCCACAGCCGTTGCCAATGTGCCCTCCCCGGTCCCTATCGGCGAGCAGCCTCGTCTGGCTGGCCGCCGGGTGCTGGTGGTTGACGATAACGATGCCAATCGCCTAATCATCGGCAAGCAATTGCAGTCGTGGGGCATGAGCGTGCAGGCGTTCGAGTCACCGTTGGCGGCGTTGGCTGCAGTGGAAAGTGGCGACCGCTACGATCTGGCCATCCTGGACATGCACATGCCGGGGATGGACGGCCTGGACCTGGCGACCAGATTGCAAAAAACGGAAGCCGGTCGTCATATGCCGCTGGTGATGCTCACCTCGCTTGGGCAGCAGGATATCGGTGACGCCCGCTCTCAGTTCGCTGCATTTATGACCAAACCGGTCAAGGCCTCACAGCTTTATAACACACTTCTCACGGTCTTCGGTAGTCAGCCAACAACCGGCAAAACAGAAGTACGGCGAGAACAGGTAGACCCCAGCATGGCTCAGAAGCATCCACTGCGCATTCTGCTGGCGGAAGACAATATCGTGAATCAGCGGGTGGCCCAGCGCATGCTCGAGCGCCTCGGCTATCGGGCCGACCTGGCCTCGAACGGTCTTGAGGCAATCGCCGCCCTGCAACGGCAGCGGTATGACGTTGTTCTCATGGATGTGCAGATGCCTGAGATGGATGGTCTGGAAGCCACGCGCTTGATCCGTATGGCGTTGCCGCTAGATCAACAGCCCCGCATCATCGCCATGACCGCTGCTGCTCAGCAGGAGGACCGTGAGCGCTGCCTGAAAGCAGGAATGGACATCTACATCAGTAAGCCAGTGCAGATGAGCCAGTTGATAGCCGCCCTACAAAGCTGCAACGGTCAGACTGCGATGAAGATTGACCGCCACGACCAGACGACAAGCCAGACGCGGCCGCCAGCCGTGGACGAAAAGGCGCTGGCTGCCTTTGCCCGTGAGATGGGCGACGACGAGTCATCTACCCCCGTCAAAGAGATGATTGATCTCTATCTGGTTGATGCAGCCGAGTTGGTGCAGACGATGCGCCAGGCTCATGCCAATCATGATGCCGAGGGCTTGCAGCGCGCCGCACACACCCTTAAGTCAAGCAGTGCTACCCTGGGGGCGCTGCCCTTGAGCGAGCTGAGCAAGAAGGTCGAGATGCTGGTGAAAGCGGGCCAGATGGACGTGGCCGGCGAACAGATTGCCGAGGTTGAGGCAGAGTATGCCCGCGTCCGGCAAGCCTTGGAGGCTATGTGAGGGAAACACACCGATGGACGACACGTCATCACCGATTTCTCCGAACCTGGTTCTCGTTATTGATGATGATCCGATCATGCGGCGCATGGCTCGCTATGCCCTGACCAAAGAAAGCCTGCGGGTGGAAGAAGCTGCCGATGGTCAGGAAGGCCTGGACATGTACGGCAAACTTCGGCCCAACCTGGTCTTGCTCGACGGCATGATGCCGGTTCTCGATGGCTTTGCCACCTGCGCCAGGCTGCGCAGTCTGCCGGGTGGAGCCTTCACGCCGGTTCTGATGGTAACCGCCCTCGATGACGAAGACTCCGTTGACCGCGCCTTCGCCGCCGGCGCCACCGACTACATCACAAAGCCGGTCCACTGGGGCGTCTTGCGGCAACGTGTGCGTCACCTGCTTCAGGCAAGCCTGGTGGAAATGGTGCAGGCGCGCATGGAGGCCGTGGTTCGCTATGCCCTCGATGGCATCGTGACGTGTAACTCTCGTGGCATCATTGACTCGATCAATCCGGCTGCCGAGCAGATCTTCGGCTATACCTCTGATGAGCTCATCGGCAAAGAGATAAACTTGCTCTGTGCGGACGCGACGTATCTTGAACGGTGTGTACCGGGCAGGCGCGGCGAGACGCGTGGCCGGCGTAAAGACGGCTCACTGCTCCCTGTGGAGTTCTCCCTCAACGAGTTCACCGTGCACGGAGAAACCGGGAAAATGGTCATCGTGCGCGATATTACCGAGCGCCAGGAGTTGATCGGGAAACTGCGCTATAGCAGCACGCATGACATTCTGACCGGCCTGTACAATCGCACGTTCTTCGAAGAGGAGATGCAGCACCTGGAGAGGAGTGGGCAGTTTCCCATCAGCCTGGTCATGGTCGACGTGGACGGCTTGAAAGAAACGAATGACAACTACGGCCACGCCGCCGGTGATGAGCTGCTCTGTTCTGCTGCCTGCATCCTGAAAGATGCCTTTCGCGCTGGCGATGTGGTGGCCCGTGTGGGCGGCGATGAGTTCGCCATCCTGTTGCCAATGACCGACGAGGGGGTGGGCCTGGCTGTCGTCCAGCGCGTTATGCAGGCCGTTGCATTATGGAACGAGGCTCACGGCGGCCGGCCGGTATCTCTGTCATTGGGCGTTGGCACTGCCCGGGCCGGCCAGCCATTGATCTCTGCCTGGCGAGAGGCCGATGCCCGCATGTACCAGATGAAGCTTAGCCACAAGACGCGGCGGGCGCGGGTTGAGGAACCACGTGTAGCCGAGTATATTGGGGAGCGGATCGCCTGATGGTTGAGATAGACGATGCCTGGGAGACATCGGCTATCTGAATATGGGGGTGATCAGTGGCCAATCGTTATGATCAAGATCCACCGCACGGCCAGGAGTGCACCCAATGCGTAGAGAGCCAGGCGCTCTTGTGTTATTTTTGTGCGTCTCATGGTATGTGCCTCTTCGCTACAGACGAATGACGATAGGCCGTTCTGTCATCAATAACGAAGAGAGACGACAAAAGTAACGGGTGCGGCACTCTCTTGCCACACCACGGCGACAACTGTTCACCGTGCAGGCAACAAGACTGTCAGCGGAATGCCCCCGCCTGCTGGCAGGCGAAGGAGCCCTTTTTCGGTGGGCTTTTTGCCGGGCGGGAAGGAGCCGGGACTCACAAGGGTAGGTTTTTCCGATTCGTGCGAGCCTATATATCCTCTCGCAGGTTATCCAAACCGTCAAATGTGCGGCAAAAACCCACCCTTGTGCGAGGAGCCGCTCACTGGCTGTTGCCCCTGGAGCACAGGGGATGCCCGATAAGCCTGCCGATGCTGATGCGAGCACTCAAGCAGCAAAAACGATGGTGCCGGCAACAATTGTGTAGAGCACACGCAGATCGTCATCAACAAGGATGAGATCGGCGTCCTTTCCCACGGCAATGTCGCCCTTGTTTAGGCCGAGCAGACGCGCCGGCGTGGTCGAGCACACGCGGCTGGCTATGGCAATGTCCTTGCCAAAGATACGCACGGCATTACGCAAGGCATCTATGGGCGTCAACGCGCTCCCCGCCAGGGTCATACCCCGATCAACCAAACGCACGCCGTTATTGGGGCCGTCAATGGCGATGCGCCCCCAATCGTTGGGCAAGGTGTACCGTCCGGCCGGCAGCCCGGCACCGTAGTTGCTATCGGTCACAAACACCAGGCCGTTCGCCGTCTTGCAGCGAAACGTCTTCTCCACCAACAGGGGAGCCACATGGGTAGCATCGGCGATGATCTCGCAGACGACACGATCCTCGGTCAAGAGATAGTCAGTCAGGCCAGCCGGGTAAACGCCTGGGTCAACCATCTGTGGTACGACAAACGTGTCGAAGAGATGAGTGACCAACCGCGCTCCGGCAGCCACGGCAGCGCGGGCCTGGTCAATCGTCGCATGCGTATGGGCCAGGCTACAGACGATGCCCAGCGCCGATAGCTGGCGAATCGTGTCTGGCGCGCCGGGCAGCTCCGGTGAGATGTCCCAGATTTTGATGTGGCCACCCCCTGCCTCGAGCAAGGCCTGGGTGGTTTCGGCTGTGATCGGCGCCAGATCGCGGGTGAGGCCACCACCGGCGTGAGCAAGATAGGGAGACTCCAGGCGAAACCCGCCAACCTGCGGCAGTGCTGCCAGATCATCGGTGGCACGCCTATGGCGCTGCATCTGCTCAATGGCTCGCGCCGGGGGCGCAAAGATGGTGGGAAAGAACGTCGTCGCCCCGCGCTCGGCCTCTGCCCTGGCATAGCCATGCAATGTTTCCGAGTCGCACGACTCGAAGCCAATGCCATGTGTGTGCAGATCAATCAGCCCGGGCAGGACGTACGCTCCCCTGGCGTCTATCGTCCTGGAGCCGTGCAGGTGCTCGCCGATCTGTGCGATACGCCCGGCGCGGACGCCCACATCAATATCTTGCACGACCCCACAGGCAAGCAATACCTGTCCGTTTGTAATAACCAGATCATTCATTTTCCCGAATCCTTGCGCCCCTTCCTGCCGAATGGGAAGAGGCCAGGCAATGAACCACTCACTGCTTGACACCTCTGATGCACACAGGATGCCAGCCAAGCATACCGACGCGCCTGATGCTGGGCAGCTTACCTGCGCCGCACCAGCAGCGAGCAGCGCGCTTCGTCCGTATGTGATAGATCATAGATATACTCATACCCCAACGGTTCCAGGATGCGGCGATAGAGGACATCGCAGTGCTTGCAGTAATCGGGATAGGGTGTGATGTGCTTCCATTCGAGAAGCCGTCCCTTTGATGGGCAATGGTGCATGACAATGCTAAACTCGCCTGCCTCTTCATCCAGCGTCATGGTGAAATCGGCGGCTTCCTCGTTCAGCGTGTGTGACCAGTAGAGCCAGCAGCCGCGAATGCCGTTCTGAACCACCAGATCTTTCAGATTACCCAGGAAATTGTCGGCAAGATAGTTCCAGAAATCGTAGACGGCCTCCTGGCCGCCGCGTTTTTCCAGGTACTTGAACAGCTCACTGTAGGCAGCTATGAACTCGGTGCAGGAGATCATGCCCGCCTCCTCGTAAAGCGAACCGTACTACGTCCGGTTGCATCGTCATAGGACACCAGCTCGGCAACAAACGGTGTGCCTTCACAGATGGCCTCGTTGACGGTTTTCGTCGTCTCATAGAATAGCGGGGCAACAGGCTGGCCCTTGCTGCGCAGGTGCATAACAGCCGGGCAGGCCTCGACGCGCAGGGTCATTTCATCGCCGGATAGGGTTATCTGCACCTGGCCGCCCTCGAGCTGATAGACCTGCTCAAAGTGCTCCTTAAGGGCCACGAGGCCGCGGCGCGAGATGTCCGCGGTCAGGGGGGCATAGAAGGTCCGTGCGAATTGACGCAAGTACTCGCGCACGGCGTCATCGCCGTGCTTTTGCTGGAGATAGATGAGGGCTGTGCTCATTGCCCCATGAAAGTCCTTATGCAAGTAGATATTGTCGGCAGCCGACCGCCGCATCACTTGTTTCATGTTGTTTCTCCCAGGCTAGTTGGCCTCGGCGACCAATGGCCCGGCCAGGTCACGAATGAAGAACAGCCGCCCGGGCAACGTGGGCATCCAGCTCGATGGCACCCATGGGCTGGGGCCATAGCGCAGCGTGACCCACAGGCTCATGGCCTGCCATGACATACCACGACCAAGAACGCCATCGCAACCGCCGATGCAGCGATCAGAGCTCAGGAACAGGGCCGGGCCAATGGTATTGGCAAAGGCGGGGATCAATGTTGTTCGGCTTTTGAACGAGGTAATGGCGTTTTGCTCGATGGTCAAGGGATGCAGCTTAGCTCCCAGGCGATGCGTTTGTGCGCGCCATTCATCCACCGATGCGAATTCGGCAGCGAAGTGTGGTTCCCAAAAGGCGATGTGAAACACCCGCCCAATGCCATAGACGGTGACGAGGCGAGCCCCACGAGCGCGCAGGTTGCCGATTTGTTCGGCATAGAGAGGCAATGAGGTGCGGGTGGCAAAGTGGCGCTGCTCCGGCGGCACGGTGAGCCTGCCCAGCGGCCCATAGAAGGCATCGCGCATGGCGCCCTCGAACGCCCCCGCCGTATCGCCGGGCAGGGTATTGCCCTGGGCATCACTCCACTCGTCCATGTTGAAACCATGAACGTGGGCGCAGGAAACACCCCACTCCTGTAGGAAGTAGACGATCCAACGGTACATACCCATGGGACCAACCGGCAGAATGAGTATCAGCTCCTTGCCGGCGTCGCGCGTGCGCGTAATCTCTAGGGCAACCTCATGCCCCATTCTCACCTCAAACTCGGCCAGATCGCGACAGGCAAGCGGTTCGAAGTCGGGATGCCACCAACTCTGCCGCTCACCAATCTCGTCCGGCGCATGACTGCAGCAGGCATCAATCTTGGCCAAATCCCATCCGGCCGGGAAGAAGCCTTCTAGCAATGATCCTTTGATTGTCGAAAGCAGATTCACGGGGGACCTCCTACAAGACGCCAAACTGCCGGTACACTTCATCAATGGGCATACCGGCTGCCAGCATCTCCCGCTCGGCGTTCTCCTTGTCGAAAATATCTTCGACGCGCAACAAAACCTCGTCCACAAGGTGTTTGGGGATCAATTGCACGCCATCGTTGTCGCCGAAGATGTAATCACCGGGATTGACTTTGACATAATGGGTCAGGTGACCGGGCAGAAAGATGGGTTTGTTCACCTCTTCGATCAACCAGCCACCAAAGGCATTGGGGCGGGTGCCGAAGGTGAACATGGGGAAATCGGGCATTTTTAAGACATATTGCGTATCGCGGCAATTGCCGGCGATGAGCATACCGCGGCAGCCATGAGCATAGGCAAGTTGACAGCTCATCTCGCCAAACTGGGCCGGCTGCATATCTCCCCCGCAATCAAAGCAGAGAACAGACCCGGGCGGCTGTTCGGCGACGGTGCGCATCATCAACTTCTGTGGATGCATCTTGCCTTCTCTTTCCCACTCGGCCACCTTGCGCTCAACTTCTTCCGGCACAACCGAGTGCAGCTTGATCGGCAGTGCACGGCCGACAAGCTGCATCCCCTGACGTAGGGCCTTGAACTGACTGCTGAACACAGTGTCACGCACGCCCAGGCTGTTGAGGGCATCCGATACGCTGCCACCATAGCCTGCCCGCCGGAAGCGCTCGATCCGTTCCAGATCGCTGATGTCCAGATGTCGTGGCTCTGACGGCCAATTGAAATGTCCCGCCATTGTGAAGAACCTCCTGTTCTGTCGTTTCAATCTTCCCGGAGGTAAAGATCAAGATTCAGAACCTCCGGAAGGATTCCAGGACCCGGTAATCCAAAATCGAGGGCTAGACTCGTCCCATCCCTGGCTGGGCGCTGGCGATCTCCTCTGCTGTCACCTCGCGTCCATAATAACTGGAGAGATAGATACCATCGGCGATGAAGGCCGCCTGCAGTGCCAAGCCGGCCATATCAATGGGCGGAATGCGGCCGAGCTGCACTGCTATCCAGTAGAGATGGCGATCGCTGTAGTAGACGTTAGCCGGGTTGCAGCGCTCCCAACGGGTGATTGCGCCCTTGACATCTACGGCGGCGCTCATCTCCAGGTCGGCCATTGTTGTGAAGTAGGTCAGCGGCTCGACGCGTAGCCCACCCTTAGAGCCGTAGATGTAGTCGCTGTCGGGGTCGTCGGAGTGAATGGCCCAGGCCTCGTCCAGAGCAAACGTGATGCCGCCTTCCAGACGAACCAGAGCAATGGCGAGCTCATCCACGTTGTAGCCACTGAGCTGCCGCCGGTCTTCATACATGTCGAGCTTTTGAGCCACCGTTCCCGAGACCGACACCACCCGGGGATTGTTCAGCAGGTAGAGCATGCGGGTGATGTGGTAGACACCCATATCAATAGTCGCCCCACCACCTGATGTGTCCAGATTGACAAATTCTTTGGTCGCATAGCCATCAACAAAGGGGCGGCCACGTCGGCGGTAGTGGGTGAACTTACTGTAGTAGATGTCTCCCAAGAGTCCCTCGTCAATGATACGCTTGGCACAGCGTGTAGCCGGAGCCAGAACGGTGGCAAGCTGAACGTTAAGGAGCTTGCCGGCTTTTTGGGCTGCCTCACACATGGCCTTGGCTTCCTGATATGTCCAGGAGATCGGCTTCTCGCTGTAGACATTCTTACCGGCAGCGAAGGCAGCGAGTGCAACCGGAGCGTGGAAGCGGTTGTGCAGGCAAATGTCTACCGAGTCAATGTCATCGCGCTTGAGGAGCTGGTGGTAATCGGTATAGACATAAGGAATGTTCCACTGCTGAGCGACCCGCCTGGCTTCATCCTCGCGAATGTCACACACGGCCACAATCTCGGCCTCTGGGATGTTCTGGTAGCCCTGAATGTGGGCTTTGCCGATGATGCCCGTTCCGATGATACCGATGCGAACCCGGTCGGCCATTGCTATACCTCCTTTAGTTGTGCCAATGCCTGACGTATCTGTTCTAGCGCCTGGACGAGAATCGCGCGCGGACAGCCGAAGTTAAGCCTGACAAATCCTTCACTATCCTTGCCGAAGGCACTGCCGTCATTGAGAGCAACCCTGGCCTTCTCCATGAAAAATGTGTATGGCTTCACCAGAGGGATACCGGCCCGGCGGCAGTCCAGCCAAGCCAGGAAGGTCGCCTCGGGTTTGGCCACGCCGATATTGGGCAGATACTGATGCACATAATCAACGAGAAAATCACGATTGGCCTCGAGATAGGCCAGGAGCGCCTGCAGCCAGGTCTCGCCATCGCGATAGGCGGCCAGCGCAGCCGTCACCGCCAGGATGCCGGGCCCGCCGGCCAATGGCCTTTGCAGCGCCACATATGCCTTCCTCAGTTCTGGGTTAGGGATAACGGCCACCGCCAGCCTCAGCCCGGCAATGTTGAAGGTTTTGCTGGGAGAGATGAGCGTGATCGTTTTCTGTTCGATCTCAGGTGCGATGCTGGCGATAGGGATATGCCGATGTCCATTGTAAATGATGTCCGAATGAATCTCGTCGGAGCAGATGAGGATATTGCGGCGCAGACAGATCTCTGCCATAGCCTCTAATTCGTCTCGCCGGAATGCTCGCCCCACGGGATTATGTGGATTACAGAGGATGAACAGACGAGTCTGATCGGTGATGGCATGTTCAAAGACATCGAGGTCAATGCCATAGCTGCCGTCTGGGTTGCATACCAATTGCGCTTCGTTGTTGACCAGCCCGGCATGTGTATGTGCCTGCAGAATCGGGGGATAGACCGGAGGTTGAACCAGGACGCCATCGCCCGGTTGACAGAAGGCCTTGCAGACGAGATTGAATCCCTGTACAACGCCTGGGACAAAGACGACCGCATCTGGCACGATACGCCAGCCGTAACGAGCCTCCAATCGGGCGACAACTACCTGGCGCAGCTCAACCGGATCGCGGCCATAGCCGAAGATGCCGTGGTCGACGCGGTCGCGCAACGCTTGGATGACCGGTCCTGGTGAGCGAAAATCCATGTCGGCAACCCATAGGGGGAGTATGTCTCCGGGGTAGTGGTTCCACTTATCGCTGTCAGAGTGTCGCCTGTCGTAGTAGGTGTCGAAGTCGAATGTCATTTCACGTCCTTGTCGTAAGTATTGATGGATTCCTGATGCAGTTAGCAGAGAAGACTGCGGGAGGACACATACAATACGCCTATTCCAGCACGCGGAAGACGTTGTCTCAAGCCAAAACTCCTTGGTGCAGACATTTGGAGATAAGCCTCAGTGGTTAGAAACCGCAGCGACAACGACGCGATGTCAGCCTCCGCCGACCGTCTCCGGCCTGCGAAGGCAGGCTGCGCACTGTTGTAGCAGCGACGCGCAGTCGCCAGGGTCCTTATTTCAAATGTCGGTCTTTGACGTCCGTGCGCAAATCCGCAGATAGTGGTCATGGCAGCGATGCAGCACGGGGCACAGAGGACATGGAGCCGTAACTGTTCACATTTACCCTGGAAGCAGGTGCATCAGCATGCCTATACCCTCCCGCAGGTTACCCAAACCT
>Ga0272448_1007296_pt1 | contig 11736 bp, 9 predicted proteins | sample YNPCB0191_FD_202220 | JGI IMG/M metagenome (GOLD analysis project Ga0272448, IMG submission 202220) | Hot spring sediment microbial communities from Yellowstone National Park, WY, United States - YNP-CB-019-1 | ecosystem: Environmental > Aquatic > Thermal springs > Hot (42-90C) > Sediment... | reverse complement strand
AGTAGCTCTTTCCTTCTGGTAAACCTTCTTCTTTCCATCTTCTTAAGGTTGACTCTCTCGGTCCACCAGGCATTAGAGGAACTTTATCAGGTCTCCCAAAAGTCAATGTCTCTATAAATCTTTCTCTCGGTGTCATACCATATCACCCAGAAGATCTTTAATTTTGATGGCATTGCCAGAGGCTATAGATTTGTTGGCAGAGATCCCGATTATTATAGACATAGTACCTGATCTTGATCCTGCCATATCTCCAAGAGGGTCTGGAAGATTTCCTATAAAGAGCATCCTCTGAAGTCTCTCATCTGCTCCCCAGTGTCCTCCTGTAGCCTTTTGAATCTCGTAGGTTATGATCTCGTTTTTCCTGTTAAATACTTTTATATTCTGGTTTGGTTCTCTTACATAATGTCCACTGTGGAACTCTTCTGCTTCGATCCTCCCATTAGTTCCATTAATTGCTATCCTCCATCCCTCATATGGACTATATGCTATCAAAGAATATGTCAGTATGGCTCCTCTGGAATATCTGACAGTTACACTCATCGTATCCTCGATATCTATCTCGGGAGAAAATACACACCTATCTCTATAATATCCGTCTATATCTTCTGCATCAAAGTAAAATGCCTTCATAAAAGGGTCTTTAGAGTAGTCGACAAAGAATTCACAGGTATCTCTGTAGCTACAGGTAAGACACCTTTCTCCCCTTTTTTCTCTGGTTGGTCCATAGAATCTTCTTGTGCCATTTGCAAATATAACTTCCGGGTCTTCCTCTATCCACCAGTTTACCACATCGAAGTGGTGGGTAGCCTTGTGGACTAATAATCCACCTGAGTTTTCTTTTCTCCTATGCCATCTCCTAAAATAATCTGCCCCATGACTGGTATCCAGTATCCACTCAAAGTCCACACTCAGGATTTCCCCAATGATGCCTTCTTTTAGGAGTTCCTTTATCCTTGTCACATATGGATTGAATCTGTAGTTGAATGTTACTATTATTCTCTTTTCTGTTTTCTTTTCTGTTTCTAACATGGCTTTGCACTTTTCTTCATCTATGGTCATTGGCTTTTCTACTATAACATCACATCCTGCATTCATAGCCCTTATGGCGTATTCATGATGGTATCTATCTATGGTTGTAACTATTACACAATCAGGATGTGTCTCCCCTATCATCCTGTCGAAATCCTCAAATACCGGAACCCCTCCACAGTAGTTACTCACATATTCTGCCCTCTTTCTGTTTATATCAAATATGCCCACTAGTTTTGCATAATCTCTAAATTTTTCAGTTATGGGCATAGCATACATATAGAATCCTCTACTACTTGCACCAGCAAGTGCGTATCTTTTCATATCCTCTCCTCCTGTTAGTACCTGTAGACTTTCATTCCACCTAGTGTCTCTATCCTGGCTATCTCTCCTCTGGCATCTCTTGGATTTACTATCATTACCTTTCTATCACTTAATGAAGCTACAAGATCGCTTATATCAAAGTGTCTGGCGATTCCGTATACTTCTAGTCTTGGGTCATAATTATAATACTTAGAAGAGATGATATCTTCGTATGAGTAAAGTATATCCTCTAGGTATATCTCTTCTATATCCCTGTTTATTACACCTGCAAAGAGTGCATATATGGCACTTATCCCCTTTCCTCCTATCGCTAGATGTGCATCTGGTTTGATATCTTTTACATATTCAAAGGCTCGCAGTATATCAAAGACTCTTAGGGCGGTTAGAGATGTCCCGAGCATCATTGAATCAAAGTTCAACTTGTATTCTGTCCCATAGAACTCATAGAACTTGTGAGGATTTATATCTCTGCATCTTACAGAGCCTATACCCCTTGGATCAAATACAAAGACGTCTCCTTCATTTAGGAATCTTCTGATAAGGTCAAAATCTTTCTGTATACCATCTGTACCCTCGTCAAGAAGAAGCAAGGTATACCTTTTCTTATCCTTTCCATCTATATAAATACCTGCTGTAGCTATATCCTTTTCTGGAAACATAAATATCTTTTTATATCTTATATTATTAAAGGTTCCTTCTTCTATAACTCTTGGATACAGAGGCTTATCCTCACTAGGAAGATTTAACACTTCTAAAAGTTTCTTCCTTATTTCTTCTCTATCTGATAACCTTCTCTGATTTTTCTTAAAATACTCGTAGTTTAGTTTACAGATATCCCTAGCAGATTCGAATTCAGCGAGTACTTGTCCGGATATGGTGCATTTTAAAGTCTCTTCTGGTTCTATCTTTATACTTTCAGCCAAGTTTACTGTCTCTTCACCCTTCAGATGCCTTACAAACCACTTTACAGCCTCTCTTCTCAATTCATCGTTATAACTGTGGGTTCCTCTGGCTATATATAGCTTTATATTCTCTTCCTTGCCGTACAGGTTGTATATCTTTTTAGCCCTCTGGTAAGAATTAATCGTTCCCTCTATACAGAAGAAGTCAGAGTCAACTGCTCCTATCATCACTGGTTTTGGAGCGAAGCAGGAGATAAAATCATCATAGTTTAAGCCCATAGCTATGGCTTTAAATATGTTCTGTTCACTGTCGTGAGCCTGTCCTGTCTTCATATACTCTTCTCTGGAGGTGATATAGGTACAGGGGACAGCTACTTTTATTCTAGGTTCCATCAGCATCATATAGGAGGACTGTGTTCCTCCACCTGAGTTTCCAGTTAGACCTATCCTTGTCGGATCGACCTCTGGTAGTGATTCCAGAAAATCTAACGCCCTTATCAGATCCCATATAAAATATCTTGCAATATTTGCCCCTGCTAATGTGCACTGCAGTCCAGCGTAAGAGTGTTCCATAGTCCCCCATCCTGTTATGGTTCTCTTTAACTCTTTATCATAATACTGCATCCTTTCTCCTTGGCCAACAGGGTCTACAGCAAAAACTATGAAGCCATTATTTACAAGTTCTATACATACCTTCTGATACTCAGGACAGGACTTTGCCCACTCCCAATGTCCACAGGCAAACAGGATAGCAGGAAGCTTTCCATCTATATTTTTGGGCTTATAAAGATTTGCTGTTACATAAAAGTCAGGAAGACTCTGATATATAACCTTCTTTATTATATAGAAATCTTTCTCAATGACTCCAGTATATACAGGTTTTAGGTCTGTCTTTTCTATATCCAGTCTACCAATGGCATCTATAAAATAATTCCTTATCCTTTCTCTCCTTCTTTCGAACTCTTCTATATTCTTTATACTGCCCTTTTCTTCTTCCTCTTTTTTGAAGAACTTGAAAGCCCTCTTTTTTACATATTCTGGCAATTGGTTTTCTACATCGTAATATCCATCTAGGAATCCTCTAAACATCTTATCCTCCTATATACCCAATCTCTTAGCCAGATCTTCTAGAAATTTTTTGGAATCTATGTAAGCCTTTTCTATATCAGGAATATTCCCTATATCTATTGCCACATAACCCTGGTAGTTGTGCTTTTTTAGAGCCAGGAATATCCCTTCCCAGTCTATATTTCCTTTTCCCAGCGGAAGATGCTCATTGACCTTACCATCATTGTCAGAGACGTGGAGATAGAAGATCTTATTCCCGAGTTTCTCTACAGATAATGGGAGGATTTCCTTCTGTGCATTCTGATGTCCGGTATCCAATACCGCTCCAAAGTTATCACTCTTTACATAGTCCATAAGTCTGAGGAGTGCATCTGTATTACTTATAATTTCTCCTACTCTTGGTTCTAGACAGAACTTAAGCCCGGCTGATCTGGCTACTTCACTTGCAAATCGGAAGCTATCAACAAGGACATTCCAGAGTCTATCCCAATTAAATGTCGGGTCTATCTTTACTTTGTAATGTTTTCCGTAACTTATACTCTCTTTATATGGAGCCTCTCCTATAAATTCTAGAGGTGGAGTGTAGCTGTCTGTCTGGATGGTCTCGCAATCGAAGTATTTAGCTAGCTCTATTCCTAACATATACAGGTCTTTTGCCTTTTTCCTTTTCTCTTCCTCTAGACTCACAATATCGGGAATGATTGGGCAGAAGTTTATTATCTTTATCCCAAGGTTCCTGCAGTGGTCTTTGATCTTTTCCCTATTGTGATATACCTCTTTTAGATTCTCCTCCCTTACCCCTTCTAGCTCTACATACTCAAATCCCATATCAGCCATCTCTTTCAGTGCCTTAAAGATATTCTCCATACTTGGAGGATATCCATACTTACTTATTGCATAAAGCCAGCAACAGCTTATCTTCATAAACTAGCCCTCCTTATATTTTTAAAATGCTATTTTCCAAACATCTCAATACTTCTGTATACATCGCTAATATATTTACCAATGGTATCTCATTATGAATCTCACTTGAAGAACCAACAAAATATCCGTATTTTGATTCTTCTATAGCCTTTCTAACACTTTGTCTTATTTGATATGGGGAACCAAAAGGTAAAAGTTGATTACAATCTATTCCCCCTATTAAGACTAAGTTAGGATATTTCTTACGTAGTTCTCCTATGTCCATTCCACTAGAGCTTTCGATAGGATTTAGAGCATCTATTCCACAGCCTACTAAATAGTCCATAATAGGCCAAAGATTTCCATCGGAATGGAATATTACTTTTAATCCTTTACTATGATATACATCTACAATCTTCTTTAACCTTGGCATAAACTCTTTCTTTAAGAATTCCGGAGAGACTATAGGTCCGTTACGATATGCTATATCTTCTCCTACGAATACTGCAGGGGTAGATAGATTGTTTGGGAGGTGTTGAGCTTGTTCTAAAGCCACTTGAAACATCACCTCTAATCCTTCCCTAACAAGCTTAGGTTCATCAGCTAATAGATAGGAAAAATTATCCCATCCTCCAACAAAATCAGCAAAAGAATATACTCCTCCCATCCAACCATTTAAAAATATCACAGTATCTCCTACCTGAGATTGTTTCCAGTTTAGATCTGCCAGATTACCTTCCAAGATTTTCTGTTGATTCTCGTCCCAGCCTTTCCAAGAAAGGATATAATCTCTAACTTTTTGGATAAGTTCGGTCGAATCGTTGTATTCTTTAAGTTTCCAGGAAGTCCATCTTTTATATTCTATCCCATTTTTTCTTTTCTCTTCCTGAGGGAAACGCATAAATTGTTTAGTAGCATCTAGGAACTGACTCATAGCAAAAAGAGTATCATCTATTCCGCTCTCCACTGTGAGTTTTCTACCTGTAAAGCATTCTATAAGTTCGTCATTTCTTATTAAATCATATATAGGGGGTCTATCTCCATGTTCGCAATTTAAAGTCCTTATTACCCTCTCTCGTTTGGAAAGAATTTTAGCCATCTATATCCTCCCTTACTATTCTAACTCAACAATTCCATAAATAGCCAATTCTGGTAATAAAATTTCTGAATTCAGTAGATCTATCCTAATTGAATTGCTTTCAGGTGAATAAAAGGAGGCTCTAGTAAATGGAAGATAAACTTTTATCCTCAAATTATTAACTGGTGTATCACTATAATTGAGAATATGGACGTAGATCTTCCCTTTTTTATCTTTCCATATACTGGGAATAACAAAGCGGGGGGCTTCTATTCTTATTGGATAGGAATTACAAAATTCTTCTAATTTTGAAAGTAACGCATTAAGTCTATTTTTATCAATTATTAAATTATTAGAATTTGATATTATAGGATCTTCAAGCCATATTATTCCCTCTATCTCTTTTAATAGAGAAGTTCTTCTGGGAACAAGTCGTTCATCGTAAATACCCGTTTCGCCCGTAGCTATTATTTTGTGTCCTCTCTTAGCATACTCCGAAATTATACTGATTTGTTGATCGGTAAGTATCTTAGTATTGGGTAAGAGAAGGACCTGATATCTACTTAATAGTTCAGAGTTTAAATCCTTATCGTATATAACTCCAAATGGAATCTTAGCAATCCCTAATTGATTAAGCAATTTGATCCTATGAAAATCATTTCCCTTCATTGGAATTCCATCGTTCAATAATACCCCTATAAAGTCCAATGGCTCCATATTTGTAAAAAAGAACTTATGCTCTAAAAAAAACTTATTATATGAGGCTATAGTTTCCCAATTTTCTAAGGATTTAGGCTTATTAAAAAATAAGTCATTCAATAAATATCCTTCAGGAGTTATCTCGTAGGAGGCTCCATACGCCGCGGCTTCAGCCATTGAGAGTTTGTGTTTTATAGGTTCCATAGGAGTGAAACGGCTACCTCCCACCCCTCTAGAAGGGATAAATTTTTCCAATTTCCCTCTACCTCTACCTCTCGCATATTCGACTCCAATAGGCATTATACCCTTAGATGCTCCGTAAAGACATTTAAGTAAACCTATGTTGGTTACAAGTTTCCCGTCTATAATTCCTGGTTCAATCCCATCTTCTGTAGATATGACATTATTATGTGGTAAGGCAAATGTTCCGTATAGAGAATTAAAATTTCCATATATGAAGATTTTGGGATTACAATTTTGTACTCTATTATAGACCAAGGCATAAATCTTATCAAAAATATAATTCATATATTCCCAGTAAATGATCCTGGCTCTTTCTTTCCCTTCTGTTATTTCCTTATAAGAAGGTAGCTCTAAGGATTGTCCAAATCGTTCCTTTGTAAATTTCTTGAATTCCTCTTTACATCTATAACAATAACACGCTGTCCATTGATTATCATACATAATACCATCTAAATTAGCATCTAAAGCTATATCTAATCTTCTAAGTAAATATTCTTGCCAGATTGGGTGATTTAAACATGCTAAGTATCTAGTAGGCTCGTTAATATAATAGGCAGCTCCATACGGAACAGGCTTACCTTCTTCATCAATTTGGATCCAATCTTTAGATGCTGGCTCACTCTTAAACATTTCTTCCCAGAAGATATTAGTCATAGACATATATGCCATAACTTTAATATTATATTTATGACACTCTTCTATATACTCTTTCAGTATCTTTCTCTGCCACATTTCTTCTTTTAAAGAAAAACCATTGCTCCAGGTAACCCATATCCAATTTATATTTGCCTTTTTAAGTAACTCTATAGTGTCTTTATTGTACCAATTAGTACAGGCATATATGCTCTCTGGATAAGGCATATAATACCATCCAGATAAGATGCCTTTGGCTACTTCTAAAGGTCCTCCATCCCATCGTGCCATATTATAAATTCTGTTCATATGTTCCCTCCATCTATAAAAATAGAGGGGTAAGAGATCTTAAATCTCTCACCCCAAATGGTCTAATTACTTAGCCTTAAGAAATCTATCATATCTTGCTTGATAGACCTTTATTATATCTTCTATCCCCATAGCTTTTAGTTGAGTGATAAATTTGTCAAAATTGTCTAAAGATTCTTGCCCTGTAATAAACTTGTCTCGCATCTCAGAGACGTAAGTATCAATATCTGGCCACTTAGCCTTAAGTATTTCGTCTTCTTCTTTGGTTGAGAGCATATTTATTCCAGGGAATGGGTCTACTAGATATTTCTCACACTTTTTGAATGCTTCTACTACTTTAGGAGAATAGACTTGCTGATAGAATAAGTCACTCTGTCTATATGGTAAATTAGGCCAAGCACCTATAGACCTTATAGCTTCCCAAGGACCTAATCCATCTGGATTTTTAAGAACAAAGTCAGTTACTCTAGGAACTCCTCCTTTCATCGTATAAGAGAGCCCTTCTATACCAAATGTCATTAGTATTTGGCCTTCTTTACTGGCCCATATATAGTCAAAGAGTTTTATAGCTGCTTCTGGATTCTTGCAATCTTTAGTTATTACAAATACTCCAGAAATAGGTCCATACCTTTCCATTAACCTATCTCCATACGGCCCTTGGGGCGGAACTGTGCCTCTCCAGTCTACTTTAGGATATTCCTTTCTCATAGTAGCCTGTAGCATATCTATCCAGTGGACAAACCTATTAAAGGCTCCTACATTATTGCTGGTTAGTCTAGCTATAAATTTGTCATAAGTCATAGTAGCAAATTCAGGGTCTATAAGTCCTTCTTTATACCACTTATTTAACATGGTTAAAAGCTCTTTAAATTTAGGGTCCATAACTTCATATACGACTTTTCCACTCTTATCTGGCCAGAAGTAGTCGCTGTAGAATCCATGTAGTCCATATGCCCAACTAAATACTCCTGCCAATTGGTGTCCGCCATATTCTACACAGAAGGGAATTTCGTCCTTTTTACCATTTCTATTTGGATCGTCCTTTTTAAAGGCTTCTAGTACCTTATACCAGTCATCTAATGTTTGAGGCTGTTTTAAACCCAATTCATCTAGCCAATCCTGGCGGATGACAAATCCATGTGCTCCTCCAAGTTTTCCAATTACGCTAGAAAGATGATAGATCTTTCCATCAGGAGCAGTGAGAAGTTTTTTAATCTCGGGATGCTCTTTAAAGTATGCTCTAATATTAGGAGCATACTTATCTATAAGATCATTAAGTGGAATGATAAGTCCAGCTTGGGCATATTGCATAACATCAAAGAATCCTCCAACTATTTCCGGAAGATCCTTCCCAGCAGCAAATCTAGTGGTTATGATTTCACCCCATTGTGGAGGTGGAGCTACTTCCCACTGAATTTTAATATTGAGCCTTTTTTCTACTTCCTGCCATACAGGCAAATTTAACGCAAAGCTCTTAGGGGTATACCAGTTATCAAATGTACCAACCTTTAATGTAACAGGTTGCTGTTGAGCAACACCCAAGTTACCAATAGAAACCAACATAAATAATGCACACATTAATATAGATATAACTCTTTTCATCTTTTTAAAGCCTCCTTCTTAAAATTTTTATAACTTTAAAACTCTACCCATTTAAGGTTAACTCAACTAGTAGTTATTAAGATATTAGTAAAACAATTATTCTTTTATCGCTCCAATCATCACCCCCTTCACAAAGTACTTTTGTAGAAATGGATAAACACATATGATGGGTAAAATGGTTATTATAATAACTGCATATTTTAGTTGTATAAAATATGCACTCCTAGCAAACTCATTCTGAATCTGTCCGATAAGCTCTGGAGAAGCTTGGATTAATACCCTTACTAAATAGATTTGAATAGGCTGTAGATTTTTATCAGGTAGATATAAGAGGGCATTAAAGAAAGAGTTCCAATGCCCCACTGCATAGAAGAGAGTCAATACTGCTATAATAGGGGCTGAGAGAGGAAGCACTATTCGAAATAGTATAGATATATCGTTACAGCCATCTATTTTAGCTGCATCAATAAGTCCATCTGGAATGGAAGATTGGAAATAAGTTCTAGCAATAATTATATACCAAGCGCTTGCAGCTCCTGGTAGCACCATTGCCCATCTAGTATTATAAAGCCCTAAATTTTTAATTAGAAGAAAAGAGGGGATTAAGCCTCCACTAAAGAACATTGTGAAGGTTATAAAAAAGGTGAAAAAGTTTCTACCAATAAGGTTCTTTCTAGAAAGGGGATATGCTCCTATTACTGTCATAAGAACATTTATAGTCGTTCCTACCAGAGTATACCAGATGGTATTGTAATAAGCCCTCCAAACATCTGGGTTTTCAAATACTAATTTATAAGCACCCACAGAAAATCCCTTTGGTAGAAACCATATATCCTGCTGTAATACGTGCTCGGGACTGCTAATAGACATACTTATTATATATATAAATGGATATAAAGTTACTAACGCAGCAAAAGTAAGTACAGTATATATTAGCATATCAAATACACTCTCTAGATTAGATTTTCTAAATTCCACCTTCTCGATTCCTCCTACCATAAAGATATTTCAGTTAATCTTTTACTAATTCTGTTAAATGTTACTAATAGCATAAAGTTTATTACCGAATTAAACAATCCTACTGCGGCTGCAAAACTATAGTCTGCTCCTAGTATTCCTCTTCTATATGTATAAGTGGAAATTACGTCAGCGACTTCATATGTCATAGGTTGATACATTAAGATTATTTTTTCAAATCCTACAGAGAGTAGATTACCAACGTTCAATATTAATAGAATCATAATAGTTGGCATTATACCGGGAAGAGTGATATTGAGTATCTGTTGCCATCTATTAGCGCCATCTACTTTTGCAGCATCATATAAGGTTGGATCAATAGCGGATAGGGCTGCTAGATATATGATTGAACTCCATCCAAATTCTTGCCATATACCTGAGCTGATATATAAAAACCTAAACCATCTCGGATCTCCCATAAAATTAATAGGCTCTTTACCTATAGATTTTAAAAACATATTTACTATTCCATCTACAGGGGAAAGAAAGTTTACTATCATCCCAACTATAACTACTAGAGAGATAAAGTGCGGTAGGTAGCTTATAGTCTGTATACTACGTTTAAAAAATCCATCCCTTACTTCGTTTAGTAGGAGCGCAAAAATTATAGGAATTGGGAAACTAAAAATTATGCCATAGACGTTTAATAGTATAGCATTACGTATCAATCTCCAAAAATAGAAGGACTCGAAAAATTGTTTAAACCATTTTAAACCCACCCATGGACTGCTATAAAAGCCTATCCCTGGATTGTAGTCTTTGAAGGCTATAAGAGCTCCATACATAGGCACGTAATGAAAAATAATGTAATAAACAATAACAGGAGATATTAACATTAATAGATATCTGTCGCGCTTAACACTTCTCCACATAATCCTTATAGTGGTATCTTTCGATATATGTCCTAGCATACTTCACCCCAATTTTGGTATAAAGTCTGACCTCAAAAATGCCTCTGCATACTTTGTCCCCCTTAGAAAACCTCTTACCACTGCCAGTGCCTCTATATACTCTATAACCCCGGGTAAAACGGGGAATTGACTGCTCTGAGTCTTCATTGCTGATATCTTCTTTTCTAAGGTATCAGTTATATCTATAGCCAGAGATGGACGAGTAAAGAGTTCCATCACCTCGTAGTAGAGTTCAGATGTATACCAAGGAGGTCCAAAGTCTGCCAGTACATTCTCAGATGCCTTCCATCTAGCCTCGTCTGTAATCTCCCAGACTGCCCTGTGGTCTCTGTGTTTATCCTCCTTATAGTGTGTGAATATAACATCGGGTTTATATCTTCTTATGATCTTTACACACTCCTGGTATGTTTCCCTGTCATTTACAATACCCTGATTGGGCTTGTAAAGTATTATCCTTTCCTTTATTCCCAGGACCTTATTACACTCTTCCGCTTCTTTTAGCCTTATTTCCCTCATACGTTCTTTCATCTCTATAGAGCTATAACCATGCCACCTTTTCATTCCCCTATCTTTCTAGTAAATATTATAGTTCATTTATATGTAAAGTGTCAATAATAAAACGGTTGAATAATTGTTATAACTTTAGTTTAATATTCTTCAAAAATAATCTTCCTGAAATTGTATTGTTTCCTCAAATTTGACAAGAAAGCTAAGTTCTGTAACCTATACTAAATTTATCTTAAAGGAGGTCTTAGGATGGTTGTCCTGAATACGTTCTAAATAAAGCTTCAGAGATGTTTTAATAAATCTTCTATTCGTATAGCAATTAAGATCTATCTATAAGATACTGATTATTGAGAATAAAAGAGATATTATGGTTCGTATAATGGTTATTATGCGCATATCAGTATTGTTTTATCTGCGACATTTATTTCCTAATAGGCAAGCTCTTCCAGCTAGAATCCTTACTACTGATCTAGGCATATCTTCATCGACTACAAGAGGATTCGTCGCCTAG
>Ga0272448_1007292_pt1 | contig 11738 bp, 9 predicted proteins | sample YNPCB0191_FD_202220 | JGI IMG/M metagenome (GOLD analysis project Ga0272448, IMG submission 202220) | Hot spring sediment microbial communities from Yellowstone National Park, WY, United States - YNP-CB-019-1 | ecosystem: Environmental > Aquatic > Thermal springs > Hot (42-90C) > Sediment... | reverse complement strand
GATCATATTTACAGTGCGATTACTCGAAAATGAAGCAGCAAATCCAGAGCCCATTCCGATTTCCTTAGTTCCCTTTTTAAGTAAATAAGCTCCGTCTCCTGCCTGCGAAAAAAAGGGAGTTAAAGCCAACATCAGTAACATTATCAGCCCTTGCTTAATTATTCCTTTCATGATTTATCCTCCTGCAACGAATTAAATCCCAACTCAATTGCTTATTTTCCCCAGAAACTTGATGTCAGTTATAATATATCAAAATAGAGAAGGCAAGTATTTTTTTAAAAAATAACAAAATTTTTCTTTCGGTTCGATTTCTAAATCTATCTTTAAAACTAAAATTTTTCTCTCCGGCAAAAATAACTTCTTTAGCTTGACTGCATCTTTCTCAGTAGTAACGAAAATAAAATTTTTATCTATCCTGGCTAAATCAGAAGAACGGTAGCAATGGTGATCGGGAAACAAAATTTTATTCCTTATTTTTGCTCCCATACTAACCAGCAAAGAAACAAAACGACCGGGCTGTGCCAATCCCGCCAGAACATTTATCTCTCTACCCTTAAGGTAATCAAGGGGAAAACTTTTTTGGGAGTTAAGCTCTTCAAGTTCTACCGGGATATAATTAACCCTAAAAATTGAAGCAATGGGGTTAAACTGCCGAATCAAGTTTTCTACCTTCGTCCAATCGCTTCCTCGCCTCATATTAATTAAAACAATATCTGCTCGGCTAATTCCTGCTGGTGGTTCCCGTAAATTTCCCCGGGGGAGGAGATACCCATTACCCCAGGGATTTTCTCCATCAACAATCACAATATCCAAATCCCTTATTAGCCGAAGATGCTGAAACCCATCGTCTAAAATTACCACCTCAACTCCAAAATATTTTCGAGCAAATTCGGCTGCTCGCACCCGATCCTTCCCGGTTACTACCACCACTCCCGGTAATTTCTGAGCAATTAAAAACGGCTCATCGCCTGCCTCTTCCGGGCCTAAACACAGCTTCCTGCCGTCCGAAACTAAATTGACTTTTTTGGAAGCCACCCCTTTATACCCCCGGGCTAACACTCCGACTTGCTTTCCCCTTTCCTGAAAAATTCGGGCTAAGTAAATCGCAGTAGGAGTTTTCCCTGTTCCCCCTACAGTAAGGTTTCCAATGCTAATTACCGGGATAATAACTTTTCGGGCGGGGAGCAACCCAACTTTGTAGGTATACTGGCGAAGAGCTACCACCACGCGATAAAAAAAAGAAATTAGAGTTAGAGGTGAAAGTAGGATTTTTTTACCTCTACCTTTTGATGAGGAAAAAACATAGTTAATAAGTCTATTGATTAAACTCATCCTGACCTTAAAAAAGTTTTGGCTTATAATAACTTATAAACCCAATAAAGCAAAATTTTTGTCATAAAAAAATTTATCTTTTAATTTTAACAAGATTTGATATAATTTAAAAAAGTTTCCACTCAACCTTCTCCGGAGGGATCATATGAAAAAATTGGGGGTAATTTTATTACTTGTTCTGATGGTTTGGGGATGTGGTTCCTCGCTTGAACAACTCCGTACCAGAAATAGAGAAAACTTACTCCGTCTTTCCCTGGGAATGAGCAAATTTGATGTTCTTCAAATTATGGGAACCGAAACCGTAGAATCAGTAAATAATCCTTACCGGGTAGAAACTCCCAAGGGGAAAGATGGGGAATTATATGAAGTTTTATTTTACCATACTGACAAAAAAAAGAAGAGTGATTTAATTAGCGATAGTGAACTTACCCCAATTGTTTTTAAAGATAATGTCTTAATCGGTTGGGGATGGGCGTTTTTAAGCGAAGTAGTCCCCAATTACCAGTACCAAATCGAAGTTAAGTAATTATCTTATGAAAAAGGTAACCGCTCTAAGAATAACCAAATTTAATTCTATTCATCCTTATCCTCTGCCAAGTAACCACTGGCTTAGGTCATAATTTTCTGGGAAAAGAACTATTTGAGTGAGGTTATTCACCCCACCGGAGGCGTCCTATTTTCCTATTGGTTGTTGTTCATATTGCTTTTAACTGGGGATGGGTAAAATCCAACTTGTTAACGCGAAAAACAACATAAACTTCGAAAAAATGAGAGACTTATTTGAGAAATAAGCCTCTAACAAAAATTTTATCTTAATATTTGCTAAAGTTAAATTTAGTTACTGTTGATAGTGGTAGTATTGCTGAGGGGTTTTGGTCACAATAAAATTAACCGCTTCGCTTAAAGCCACGCGAACAGCCTTTTCCACCGGAGTTTTTGAATATCCCCCTAATCCTCCTCCCACGCGTGAACCAACTATTAGCCCCCCTAAGTTAAAGTCAGTAGCACTCCCGGTTACTGAAGTGGCAGCAACAAGCCGGGAGGTTCTAGTATCAATAACCCGGATATCGATCGCAACATGAGCTTTTTTCATCGCCCCTAACACCCCTCCCACTACATTTCCCCAAGATCCCCCTCCAACTCCTCCACCAATACCCGATGCTCCGGGTTCGAACTCAGTTACTGCACCGGTAACCAATAATTCTGCCCCTTCAATCTGGCCAATCGGAGCCGCAGTCTCTTTTTTTACTCTTCCGGCAGCAGCCAAATCTTGCTCTGCCAATACATCCTGCAAAGTCTGCCTCTCAAGAACAATAAACCGGTTGGTATTAAAAAGTGCCGTCGCTAACATTTCGGCCATACCATCGCCAATCTCTCCCGTCCACCAACCTTTGGCAGTTTTATCGGTAAAACGGGCTACTGCAATCCGGGCTTTAGGGCCGTTATAAGCTTCCATTTGAGCTTCGGCAATGCTGGGGCCACCAGTTCCACTAGTTACCTCAGCCTTAGGAGTAGTTAACGATTCACAGCCCCATACCCATACCATCAAAATTAATAAGCAAAAAGCAGTAAATAATTTTTTAGTTTCTGTCTTCATCTTTTTTCTCCTTTCTATTTTTTCAGTTCAATAGATAAAACCAATCTTTGGCCCGGTTGAATTTCCACTTCCTGCTGATAAGGTTTATAACCATCGGCTTCAATTACTACCAAATGTTTACCGGTCAAAAGCCCAATCGAATAGGGATTCCCTTTCTCTGGGGTTAAGGTGAAACCATCAACCATTACTTTAGCATAAGCAGGCTTTACCTTTACTTGAATCTCTCCTGCCGGTCTTATTTGCAAGTTTTCATAAGGAGATTTCTCCTCCTTGGGGTAATGGAAATAATAGTGCCCATGCTCGTAAAAATATCCGTCCCGAAACGAACCTCGCACTAAACGTCCATCAATCAAAATCCATCCGTCTGACCGGTTAATCTGGGCAATAATCAATCCCGGAAGAAAAAAAGAAAACAAACTGATAAGAATTAATAATTTTGATTTGTTTATTCCCATAATTTTTAACCCCCTCACTTTGATACCAGTTTTTGATGGAGAAAATATATCCAAATCTGAAAGCGTGGTCAAGAATTTTTTAAAAATTTGTTTAAAGCGGAAAAATGAATCTGTTTGAGATAACTCCTGCTTTTGTTGATTTTAAATAGAAAAAAAATAAAATATTAGTCTGGAGGTATCTCCTCCAGAGTAATTTTGGTAAAAGCGACGATGGAACCCAAAAAAATAATCCACTTAGATATGGATGCCTTCTATGCTTCGGTAGAGATTAGAGATAATCCCCACTTAAAAGGGAAGCCGGTTATTGTCGGGGGAAGTAAGCACCGGGGAGTGGTTTCTTCCGCTTCCTACGAGGCCCGGAAATTCGGAGTCCATTCTGCCCAGCCCATTGCCACTGCCATGAAACTTTGCCCCGAAGGGATATTTCTTCCGGTTCGAATGGAGCGTTATCAGGAAGTTTCCAAGCAGATATTTGAAATCTTTCAAAAATTTACCCCCCTGGTAGAAGCAGTCTCTATTGATGAAGCCTTTCTTGATGTTACCGGATCTACCCGGATATTTGGCGAACCGGAAGAAATTGCCCGAAAAATTAAAAACCAGGTAAAAGAAAAAACCGGTCTTACTGTTTCTGCCGGAGTAGCGCCTCTCAAGTTTGTTGCTAAGATTGCTTCCAGTTTAAATAAGCCGGATGGGCTTACCATTGTCTCTCCGGAAAAAGTGCAGGAATTTTTAGAACCACTTCCAGTTACCATGTTGGAAGGCGTGGGAGAGGCTACCAGCAAAGTTCTATCTAATCTTGGAGTAAAAACCATCGGTGACCTTCGCCAAATCCCAGTAGAGATTTTGATTGCCAAATTAGGTAAAAATGGCCTCCAGCTTCACCTTTTTTCTCAGGGGATCGATGACCGGGAAATTGAATCAGAACATGAGATTAAATCGATTGGACAGGAAGAAACATTTAGGGAAGATATTTTGGAAAAGGAAGTAATCGAGAAAGAAATCTTTTCTCTCGCCCTTAAAATAGCCCGCCGGCTCCGAGAAAAAGGTTTAACCGGGAAAACCATTACTTTAAAGGTCAAATACCATGACTTGGTTTTAACCACCCGTTCCCATAGCTTATTTGAGCCTACTGATGATGAAAGAGAAATTGCTCAAACCGCTTGCCATCTTCTTCCTAAAACCGAAGTCGGGGAAAAGCCAATAAGACTACTGGGCTTATCCGTTTCTCGATTAAGCCCGCGATTTCAAAAACAACTGTGCCTCTTTTCCGATAATCCCCAGAAAAAAATCGCTTCTCTTAACCGAGCCCTGGATGAAATCCGGAAACGATTTGGAGAAACTGCAATCTTACCCGGAATCCTTCTTAAGTCATAAAACCAGCTTCTAATAATTTTGCCTTACTTCCGGTTTAAGTGGTCTTGGGGAGGTATGGGTTCAGGAAGAAAAAAAGAATCCAAAGATTTTTTGAAAAACCGGGCAATCTCTACAAACAACGGGAGCGAAGGAAGCGTCTGGTTGTTTTCGATCTGGGATAAAGCGCTCGGAGTTATATGGAGCTTCTTTGCCAATTCCACCTGAGAAAGGTTCATCTGGAGCCGAAAATCGCGAATCCGATTGCCAATCTGGATTGGTTGCTTATTGCTCCCAAAATATGAGTAGTTACACTCTCCACCTCCGGATAGCCTCTGGCTTCCAAATCTCTCTATGATTTCTTTCGATTCCTGCCGACTAAGAAAATCGATAGTTCTTTCCTGAACATTGTAGTAATGGGTGATATTAAGAAGTTGGGAAGGTCGTCCTTCTAATTTTAAAAATCGGAGGGCACAGGGATTATTTTCTTCAAAACTTAAATTAATTACAATCTGGGTAATATGGCTTATAGTAGCTAAAAAGGATTTGCTATGGGCCTCTTTTACCAGTGGCCAGTAAGCTAATGCCTTAAGTTCAAAAAGTTTGGGGCAGGTATAGGTGAAAAAGTGAAGAGTATCCCGCTCTCCCCAGAGTTCCTGCATTCCGGTTAAGCTACCGAAAAAATATTTACAAACTCGGTTTGCTTTAAACTCTCCTTGAAGACTACTCAAGGTTTTTATAAATTCACTGGGCTCGATTAAATTTTTTATGGAATAAATTCGTAATGACTTTGATTGAACAATTTTTTCCTGATAAAAAGATTGAAAAAATTCATCTCCCTGGGCTTTACCAAAGGTGAAGGCATCGATTAGAATAAAATTTTGGGAATTTATTAAATTTCCATACCGGGCTAAAATCTTTTGGGGAGGGAAATCAAAAGTGACATAAATAATGGTAAACTCATCTTTTTCCGTCTTTGTAGTAAGAAAATTCTCTAAGAATATATCAAAATAAGTTCCTGGTTCTAAAACCCAAACCACATTATCGCCGAGGAAATAACCTCCCATAATTTTATCTAAATAGGGTATACCACAGCTAATTACTTTTTCCATAAAAATTCCCCGTAATTCTAATTTTTTATTTAGTATAACTTAATTAATTTTCTCTTTGAAAAAAAATTTTTTATTTTTTCTTGACTACTTAATAATTAAGTTATATTAACAGATATAAAGTTATATTAAATAAATTTTAATATAATTTATCGGAATTTGCAAACAAAACCTCCCTATTGACCATTAAAATGAGGAAAAAAATATGTGTGGGATTGCGGGGTTTATAAGCCATAAATATTCTAAGGAAAACGGCAGCCGGATAAAAAGGGCAATGGTGCTTCAGAATGAACGGGGTAATGGCTTAGGGGCAGGTTATGGCGCTTACGGGATCTTCCCAGTTTATAAAGATTTCTATGCTTTCCAAGTAATGGCTGATTCTAATTGGGCAATAGATGAAGTAACCCTTTACCTGAAAGAACACTTTTGGGTAGCTCATAAAGAGGAAATTTCCATCTGGGATAAAGTAATCCAGGATCATCCCCAGTTTATGCGCTATTTTTTACAGCCAAAGCTAAGCAGTGAAGACCTCAATCCGGATGATTTTGTCATTGAGAAAGTAATGCATATTAACACCGCAATCGATGGGGCTTTTGTTCTTTCCAGCGGGAAAAATATGGGAGTGTTTAAAGGAGTGGGGACTCCCCGGGATATTTATGAATTTTTTCGGTTGGATGAATATCAAGGTTACTGTTGGATCGGGCATAACCGATTTCCTACTAATACTCCGGGATGGTGGGGTGGAGCCCATCCATTTAATCTACTTAATTGGTCGATCGTCCATAACGGAGAAATTTCTTCTTATGGAATTAATCGGAGATATCTGGAATCCAATCATTACCTTTGCACCTTGCAAACTGATACTGAAGTAGCAGCTTACCTATTAGACTTACTGGTTCGGCGTCATGGTTTATCAATTTACGATGCTATCACCGTGCTTGCCCCACCCTATTGGTCCACAATAGAACGGGAAACTAATCTGGAAGCTCGTAACCGGATTATTGCCCTTAAGGTTACATATGAATCCGCTATGCTCAATGGTCCATTCGCAATCTTAGCTGGTTTTGATAAAGGCATTTTCAGCATCACCGATAATACTAAATTAAGGCCTATGGTAGTGGGAAATGCTGATGGGTATACGTACTTCGCAAGTGAAGTATCAGCGCTCTATGAAATGGAAGAAAATCTGGCAGGGGTAACCACCCCTCGGGCAGGACAACCAGTCATTGTCTATTATCACGGAGAGGGATAAAAAATGACAGTTTCGGTATCTAAACCTGGAGCCCGGGCTACATTTCGTCCTCTTTTTGATCTTAACCTTTGCGATGGATGTGGGCAGTGTGCGATTGAGTGTACCTTTAATGAAATCAAAATGGTACCTCAGGGTGATAAAAAAATCCCGGTAGCCAACTTATTGGCTTGTGGTGCCTGTCATCGATGTGAAGTTATGTGTCCCCGGAATGCGATCCGGATTGAGGAAAATCCTCTTGCCACCAGAACTCATGGTATCTGGACTCCCCACCATATTCAACGCGTTCATCTTCAAGCTGCTTCGGGGTCGGTAGCTTTAACTGGCTTTGGGGCAGAAACTGATCTCCCCGTCCTCTGGGATAAAATGTTGTTTAATGCCTGTCAAGTAACCAACCCTTCAATTGACCCGCAGCGGGAGCCCATGGAGACTATAACATATCTCGGCCGAAAACCGGAAAAATTATCAGACGTGGAGGACTTTTCTGCACTGGTTAAAAATCTTATTCCCCTTCAAATCCCAATTGTATTTGCTCCGATGTCCTATGGAAGTATCAATTTGAATTTGCAGAAGGCAATCGCCCGGGTAGCAAAAAAACTCGGCCTTCTCTGGTATACGGGTGAAGGTGGGTTACATAAAGACCTTTATCCTTATGCGGACTGCGCAATTTTACAGGTGGCTTCCGGAAGGTTTGGGGTAAGCCCAGAATACCTAAAACTCGGTCGGGGTTACCAAATAAAAATTGGTCAAGGGGCCAAACCGGGAATTGGAGGTCATTTACCCGGAGAAAAAGTGCTGGAAGGGATTTCGGAAACGCGGATGATCCCCCTTTATTCGGATGCGATTTCTCCTGCTCCTCAGCACGATATTTATTCGATCGAAGATTTAAGGCTTTTGATTTATGCCATAAAGGAAGCTAATGACTATAAGCCAGTTTGCGTAAAAATTGCTGCGGTCCACAATGTAGCAGCGATTGCCAGTGGAATTGTTCGGGCCGGTGCAGATATGGTGTATATTGATGGATATCGAGGGGGAACAGGAGCTGCTCCCAATATCATCCGAGATCATGTAGGAATACCAATTGAAATCGCTTTAGCAGTGGTTGATCAACGTCTCCGCGAAGAACGGATTCGCAATCAAGCCTCTCTTATTGTTGCCGGAGGTTTTCGTAATAGCGCCGATGTGATGAAGGCAATCGCCTTAGGAGCAGATGCAGTTGCTATCGGTACTCCAGTATTAATCGCCTGTGGTTGTCATGGGTGTCAACGGTGTAGCAGCGGAAAATGTCCCTGGGGGCTAACCACCAATGAGCCTTCCATTAGTGAACGGCTCGATGTGGATTGGGCGGAAGAACGAATCACCAATCTTATTACTGGCTGGCATCACGAAATGCAAGAAATTATGGGGTTAAATGGAATATATGACATTGGGTCTTTTCGAGGTAATCGACTTATTCTGAGAGGGATTGATTTAAATGAGAAGGAATTATCCATCCTTGGTATCAAATACGCCGGGGAATAAAAATTTGTTAACGGAAAAGTATGTCCTTGATGCCCGGGGAATGCACTACCGCGAGCTCAACAAAAAAATCCGGGAATTAGCGGAAAATGGAGTCACCCGAATCCTTCTAAAAAATGTCCGTGGACAAAGATATATCGGTGATGGGATAACTAATCCTCATCTTGTTATTGAAATTGAAGGAGTCCCGGGCGAGGACTTAGGCTTTGGGATGGGTGGTCCTACGATCATTGTTTATGGGCCCGGACAGAACGCTATTGGGAACACCATGGATAGTGGAAAGATTGTGATTCATGGTTTAGCCGGCGATGCTCTGGCTTACGGAATGCGAGGGGGAAAGTTGTTTGTCCGGGACGATGTGGGTTACCGGGTAGGTATCCATATGAAAGCCTATAAAGATAAAAGTCCTCTTGTAGTTATTGGCGGAACTTCTGGAGACTTCTTAGGCGAGTATATGGCAGGAGGAACACTAATTTTGCTCAACCGAAAAAACCAGCAAACCCTGGTCTGTGGAGCATCTGATAAAACTCTGGCTACTGGCATTCACGGCGGAGAGATCTTTATCTTTGGCTACCAGTTGCCTGAGTATCTTTTAGGTATTGGGGCAGTTATCTCTGAGACTACCAAAGAAGACCAGCAAAAACTCATCCCTATTATTAAAGAATTTGCTTCCGACTTCGCTTTAGACCCGGAGCCATTGATAAATCGGTCGGTGATTAAAATTATTCCTGCTGGCAGTCGACCTTTTGCTAAATTTTATGTCCCTTCTTACCCAGTAAATACTAATCTCAAGCCAGAAAGAAAAGAACGGACTTCACCCTGTGAGGCAGCCTGTCCGGCAGGGGTTCCTACCAGCCGATTCTTACGACATATTCGCCATGGAGAAATAGTCCAGGCTTTGGAATTGCTTGATGAAGTTACCCCATTTCGTTATAGCTGCTGTGGCTTTATTTGCCCCCATTTGTGCATGGAAGCGTGTACCCGCGGTAAGCTTGACTTTCCCATCCGCACTGCTGAGTTAGCCAGAAGATACCGAGTTGACCTTCCCCCCAAAAAAATCGGGAATTATCAAGGTAAGATTGCGGTAATTGGAGCAGGACCAGCCGGGCTAACTGCCGCTTATCACTTAGCCCGTTTAGGATACACGGTAACTGTTTATGAGGCCTCGGATCGGCCCGGCGGAAAGATGTATCAAGTTGTTTCGCGGACCCGTCTTCCATTAGAAGATCTTCAATACGATCTCAAGCGAATCGAAGACCTTGGCGTTACTTTTATTACTAATACCCCGGTTAATGCAGAAAAATTTAAGGCTATTCTTAATGAATCCGATTATGTGATTGTAGCTGTAGGTGCTCATCGTGGTATTATTCCGCCGGTAAAAGGGAAAGAAAATATCTGGCCAGGAATTGAGTTTCTCAAAAAGTTTAATCGAGGAGAAAAAATAAACTTAGGAGAAAAAGTGCTCTTTATTGGGGGAGGTGATGCTGCCCTTGATGGGATTGAAGCCGCCTTACATCTGGGAATTTCTCCTCAAAATATTATGGTGATTGATATAAAAACTCCATCTGGTAATAAAACTCAGATAAAAAAATTGGAAGCAATGGGCGTTACCTTTCGCTACCCGGTATTCTTGGAGGAAGTAAGTAAAAATTCAGTAACCTTTAAAAATGAAATCGCACTGAAAGAAAGTATCTCCATCGACACCGTGATTGCTTTTATTAATGAGGTGCCGGCATTCGATTTTTTACCCCCAAAAGTAAAATTGGATTTAGATGCGCGGGGGTTTTTTAGTAATCCAGAAAAAACTTGTTCCTTTCGGACTTCTCACCCTAAGATTTCTATTGTAGGAGATGCTAATAGTTTAGGTTTAGTAACCACCAATATTGGGCGGGGCCGGGAATGTGCCCGTGAGGTTCATGCTTTGCTCCAGGGAGAAAAATATACTCCTTTATCCAAAGAACCAATTAACTCGGCTAACCTACATCCGGAAAGGTTTTCTCCAAAAGACCCCTCACTTCCAATTGAGGAAGAATGCTGGCGGTGTCTCCATTGTGGAGTTTGCGTCCAGTGCGATGAGTGTGTGCAGGCCTGCCCGCGAAACGCCTGGAAACGAGTCGGAGAAAAATTTTACCTTGATGAAACCCTCTGTGGCGGATGTGGGACCTGCGCCGCTGCATGTAAAGGAGGGGTTATCCAAATGGTGCCCCGGTAGAGACAAAAAATGGTTCGGTTTTTTTAATTCCGATTAGGGTTATTTTCCCTCCGGATTATGGCATTTTATTTGCTGTAGATCCCAAAAGCAAAAAGTTCAAATTTTGGAGGGAGGTTTTGGTATGAAGGTTATAATTATTATGCATGATGAGTCCGAAGGGCCAGGAACCATAGAAGATTTTTTAGCCGCTCGGAAAGTCCAGCTCCATTTTGTTCGTCTCTATGCGGGAGAAAATTTACCTAATATTCAAAATAAATTCGATGGAGTGATTTCTATGGGTGGACCAATGAATGTCTATGAAGATGAAAAATATCCATTTTTAAGAGAGGAAGCGATTTTCCTTAAACAAGCGATTGATCAGGGCATTCCTACCTTAGGCATCTGCCTTGGTGCGCAGTTAATCGCCCGGGCCTGTGGCGCCAAAGTAAATAAAGCCCAACAAAAAGAGATTGGCTGGAGTGGTATCACTTTTACTGAAGCCGGGCAAAACGATCCACTTTTTTGGGGACTACCTCCAACCATCCCGGTATTTCAGTGGCATGAAGACACCTTTGAAATTCCGGAAGGAGGACAACTATTAGCTACTTCAATCGCCTGCACCAACCAAGCTTTTCGATATGGTAATGCTTATGGATTACAGTTCCATATTGAAGTTACCCCGAAAATGATTGCTGACTGGTTTAGTTCTTCACCAGAGGGTAAAAGAGTATTACAACAAATGGAAAAAATTGAAGTAGAATTCATCCGGCAGGCTTTAATTATTTATTATAACTTTTTTAAGTTGCTAAGAAAAAAAGAGCATTTTTTAGATCAGGGAGGTGAGCTTATGTCTTATAACTGGGGACCATTTTTTATCGTTCCTTCCGAAAAACTAAATATTTTATCGGGAAGGGTAGTGTTAAGAGAAAGGTTTGAT
>Ga0272448_1007291_pt1 | contig 11739 bp, 12 predicted proteins | sample YNPCB0191_FD_202220 | JGI IMG/M metagenome (GOLD analysis project Ga0272448, IMG submission 202220) | Hot spring sediment microbial communities from Yellowstone National Park, WY, United States - YNP-CB-019-1 | ecosystem: Environmental > Aquatic > Thermal springs > Hot (42-90C) > Sediment... | reverse complement strand
TGCAAGAATAAGTTTATCATCGTAGTCCAATTGGGTAAAAAAGCTCACATCTGCTTTACAATAAGGACAGATTTTGTCATTTTCTTGAATTTCTTTCCAACAGTAAGGACAAAACCAACGTATCATTTGTTTTTGCTCCTAAATTTGCTATTTAGAAAGTAAGTTGTGAGATGTTTTTTCTTTTATTTTATCAAATCCTGAAGATGCATATATTCAAAATCTTTGCCTTTTAATGTCTTGACGATTAATTTTATTTTGTCTTCATCTATAGCATCTACCGGGTGTAGAGCAATTCTTATGACGTTTATTTTAGAAAATCTAAGTGTATAAAAATAAGCTTTAAAAGATAATTTAGATATAATCTCAACTATTCCCCTACTGCCAAAGCTTAAAACCGGTGATAAGATTTTTTTATCTTTTTGTAAGTCATAAATATATAATCGGTCTTCTGTAAATCTAAATCCATACTGTTTTAGTAGCTTAAAGTCTTCTTTTCTCATCAACCATGCAGGTGGTACAAAGCCTTTTGGATGTATGTTAAGTTTTTCTAAAATCTCTAAGCCTTTTTTTAGTCTGTCTTCCAAATCTTGGTAGTATAAAAACTCACCTTCGCAGTTTGTAAATAAACTTTTCAGTCCTTTAAAGCAGCCGGATTTGTGGCTATAACCGTGTAATATAAACTCTCCATTAGCCTTAAAATTTTCCAAATCTTCCTTTATCTCTAATAGATTTTCTTTTTCATGGTAGCAAGGTATCAATAGATATGTGATTTTACTAACGCCTAAATCTTCTAAGACATCTTTAAGATAGTAAACTTTTTCAAGGTTTGATTTTGTAATGTCGTGTATAGAGATGTTTAACTTTTGTAGCATTTTTCTATTTTTGAATGTAAGTGTTTTGAAAGCTCTTTTCTATCTTTAAAATTTTTTGGGTCTTCTGGCTTTAAAAACTTTACTTCTATAAACACACTTTTTACATTCTTTAAAAAATTAAAAAAATGGCTGAAAAATTCCATATCACCGTAGTAGTAAAGTAAATCTCTGTTTTTTTCATTTAAAGGTCCATCATTAACTTTTATATACTTTATACAGCATGGAGTTATGAGAGTATCAACCAAGAAAGCAAGTTCTAAAAATGAAGATTTAAAAGGTAAAACACACTCGCCATTAGATGTAGTTCCTTCCGGAAAGATAACAACGTTAAAACCGTTATGCAGTAAATCTTTAATCATTTCTATCTCTTCTTTTATACCGTTTTTATTTTTCCTGTCTATAAAAACACTTCCTCCATACTGTGCAAGCTTTCCAATCAAAAAAGATTCTCTAACTTCTGTGGTTGAGACAAAAACGTTTTTATTGTTATACATCAAAGCTATTATGTCTAAGTAGGAAAGATGGTTTGAAAGAATAATATAGTTTTTATCTAATTTATGGATTAAAGCGTTGTCTATCAAGACATTTATTTTGTAAATTCTGCAGGCTATATCTCTAAAAATTCCTGCATTTTTTAAAAACAGCCTCCTTTTTTTGTGCTGGTTTCTTACAGTCAAATCTATTGATAAAGAAATCAGCAAAAATAAAATCAGTAAAACAATAAAAATGTTAAGCCTGTAAAAGAGTCTTAGATAGCTCATTCCCTCTTGAATTTCTTTTCAAATGTTTTAGTTAAATTTTCTGTGTCCAAGATTGTTACAATGTCAACACATCTAAATTTTTTATCCAATGCTGGCTCACTACAAACTTTTGCACCTGCTTTTAAATATCCTTCAAGGAGTGGTGGAATGTAAATTGACGCTTTTTCGTAGTTTGGTTCTATGTATTCTAAAAATTCTGTGTACTTTTTTAAGCTTAAAATTTTGTAGTTAAACTTTGGGTAGACTTCTAACTCTGGCAGGTAGTATTTTGATTTTAGATACATGTAAATAAATGCTACCTTTTCTATATCTATTTCAAAAATACTTGAACATCCAAAGAGATACTTGTGTCCACCTGTGTAAACATACTGGCTGATACCTCTCCAAAGCAGTGACAATGCTATTCCATTTCTGTGATTGCTATCTATACATGCCCTTCCCATTTCAAGTATTGGGTCTTTTATGTTTTTAATCTTATCAATAAAAAATTCAGATTCTGTATAAAACTCCTTAGAAAAATTTGACCCAATCAAACGATATGTTCCAACTATTTCTTTTGAGTTTTTATCTATTAGCAGTAGATGGTCTGCTATCATATCGAATTTATCAGTATCTAATTTGACTAATTTTTTCGTCTTTTCAAAAAATACTCTATGCCTTAGTTTTAAAGCTTTTATAAGCTCTGTATGGGATTCTGCTGTTTTAACAATGTATTTACTTGTCTCAAAATGTAATTTTATTTTAGGTCTAAAGTTTTTGAGCTTATACTTGTAAATGTCTGTAGGATTTACAGGAATTTTAAAAGATTTAAAGTTTTTTAACTTATCTACACCCATCATAGCAATCCTCCAAAATTGGATTTATGAGATTATAGAGGTTTATTTTTAAATTTTGATTAAGATTTGATTATGTCTTTTTAAGAAAACTTATCAGTATATTAAGAAAATTTAAACAACTTTGGCTAAGAATTTAGTGATTTTCATAGAATTTGAAAAAGAAGATTCTTTGGATTAAGGTTTTGAGTATGACATGAAAAGATTAAGTGATAAATACTAAGTAAAGGGTAACTTTATTTCACCATTCTGCAGTCAGAGAAGAACCTGAGTCTTTTTATCTATCAATAATTCATTTTCTAATCTACTTAAAAAAGAGATTTCGAGTACTTTAGTCCCCAGGTGAAAAGAGTTTTCAAGTTATATCTACAGCTTACAAAAGTCTTAAAATAACCTTTCGGATATATTGGCGTATGATGATTAAGGCTTTGAGTTATGTAGAAATTAAAAATGTTACAAGTGTATGATGTTTCACAGATTTTAAAACATTTTTGCAATTAACTTCCTTACATCTTTTAAAATTAAAACACCCTCCCTAATGGGAGGGCATTATAGTTAATTAAACGTCAAAGTAAAGTTCAAATTCTTTTGGATGAGGAATTAATCTGATTGCATCTTGCTCTGCTTGTTTTGTTTCAATCCACATATTGATAAAGTCCATGTCCATTACACCACCTTTGAGTAAAAACTCGTTGTCTTCTTTTAATGCATCGATAGCTTCTTGGAGAGATCCTGGAGTTTGCGGAACGTTTGCAAGCTCTTCCGGTGGCAATGAGTAGATATCTTTATCAAGTGGTTCTCCTGGATGGATTTTATTTTCAATACCATCAATAGCAGCCATCAATAAAGCAGTAAATGTTAAGTATGGGTTAGAAGATGCATCCGGGAATCTTACTTCCATTCTTTTAGCCTTTGGAGATGTATCACCAACAGGAATTCTGATAGCAGCAGACCTGTTTCTTGCAGAGTATGCAAGTCTTACAGGAGCTTCAAATCCAGGTACTAATCTATGGTAAGAGTTTGTAGTTGGGTTAGAGAATGCGCAAATAGCTTTTGCATGTTTAATGATTCCGCCAATAGCATAGAGAGCTATTTCCGATAATCCACCATATCCATTGCCGGCAAAAAGGTTTTGTCCGTCTTTCCAGATTGAGAAGTGACAGTGCATACCGCTACCATTGTCGCCTGCTAATGGTTTTGGCATAAATGTTACGATTTTTCCATATCTGTATCCAACGTTTCTAAGTACATATTTGTATTTTAAGATGTTATCACCTGAGCCAATGATGTCTGAAAATCTGAAGTTGATTTCTCCTTGTCCTGCTGTTGCTACTTCATGGTGTTCTCTTTCAACTGTAATACCTACTTCTTCGAGTGTTTTAACCATTTCCATTCTTATATGATGAGTTTTGTCTAATGGAGAAACTGGGAAGTATCCTCTTTTGTAAGGTATTTTGTATCCAAGATTTGGATTTTCTTCTCTTGCAGTATTCCACCATCCTTCTTCAGAATCTACTTGGTAGTATGAATGGTTAGGTCCTGAGCTGAATCTAATATCATCAAAAATAAAGAATTCTGCCTCCGGGCCAAAGTAAGCTATATCACCAATGCCTGAAGACCTTAAAAATTCAAGAGCTTTTTTAGCAATTTGTCTTGTATCTCTTGAGTATGGCTCTTTAGTTATTGGGTCAACTGCATCACAGATTAAAGATAAAGTTGGTTCTTCGATGAATGGGTCGATGAATGCTGTTTTTGGGTCTGGAATTAATAACATATCTGATTCTTGAATACCTTTCCAACCTCTTATTGATGAACCATCAAACGGAATTCCGTTTTCAAATGAATGGAGACTAAACTCATGAGTTGGGATTGTTAAATGTTGCCACTGACCAAACGGGTCTGAAAACTTAAAATCGATAAATGCAATACCTTTTTCTGAAATTACACGCATTACGTCATCCGGTGTTTGACACTGAATCATTGCCATTTTAAAAACCTCCTTTATAAAAAATTAATTGTTTTTAGATTAAACTGCTTCTGGACCTCTTTCTCCTGTTCTTATTCTTATCACATCTTCTACTGGAATGATAAAGATTTTCCCATCTCCAATTCTTCCGGTTCTTGCAGCTTGCATTATGGCTTCTACTACTTTTTCAACCTGTGTATCGTCTACGACGACTTCTATTTTTAACTTAGGAAGAAAATCTATTACATACTCTGCCCCTCTGTATAACTCAGTATGACCTTTTTGTCTTCCAAATCCCTTTGCTTCCGTCACAGTCATACCGTAGATTCCAATGTTTGTAAGCGCATCTTTAACTTCATCAAGCTTGAAAGGCTTAATAATTGCTTCAATTTTTTTCATAACATACCTCCATATTGATTATAAGGAAATTTCATGCCAAATCTTTATTTCTTGTTTTAACTAATACTCAAATATTTTAACATTTTTAAAATCTATAGATATTGCATATTATTAGTGCAATTTATTATTAATAAATTTAATAAATTTTAAACTATGATCTTTCGGACTAAAGCCCTCAGGATGACGAACAGTTAAAACGTCATTTGAGGAATATCGCTATTTCTAAATATGTTGCATATTTTAAGTGCAACTCATATTCTATTTTGCATATTTATTGTGCAATAAATAAACAGCTAACTCAAATCAAAAGCTACAACCTTTATTTCTGTGTAGTCTTCTATTGCAAACTTCGGACCTTCTCTGCCTATTCCGCTTCCTTTAACTCCACCATATGGCATATTATCAGCTCTAAATGTTGGAATGTCATTTATAATCACTCCTCCAACATCTGCGTTTTCTATCACTTTCCAAGCATTTTTTAGGTCGTTTGTAAACACGCCAACTTGTAAGCCATAATTTGTTTTATTGACAAGCTTTATAGCTTCATCTATGTATTTAAATCTTTTTACTGCAACAACAGGAGCAAAGGCTTCCTCATAGAAAAGTTTAGATTCTTCCGGTACTTCTGACACTATTGTTGGTGGAATTATTGGCTTATCTTTTGATTGTATTCCTCCAAGTGCTATTTTACTGCCTTTCATAACTGCTTCATTAATCCAAGTTTCAATTCTATCAACTTCGCTTATAGAGATTACAGGACCTACATCTGTATCTTCTTCTAAAGGATTTCCATATTTTAAATTTGAAGCTTCTACTTTTAAAAGATGTTCAAATTCATCAGCTACACTTTCATGAACAAATATCCTTTGAACTGATATACAAACCTGACCTGCTAACGCAAACCCTCCAAGAACTGATTTTTTAGCTGCAATTTCTAAATTTGCTGTTTTATCAACAATTACAGCTGAGTTTGACCCAAGCTCCATCACTATTTTTTTCAACCCTGCTTGTTTTGCTATTATTTCTCCAACTTTCAAACTTCCTGTAAAAGAGACGACTCTAACATCGGGATGTGTAGTCATTGCTTGACCTACATCTGCAAATCCCGGTATAACAGAAACAGCCTCTTCCGGAACACCAGCTTCAAGGAAAAGTTGACAAAGCATTATTGGAGATAGTGGAGTTCTTTCACTTGGTTTTAATATAAACGGACATCCTGCTGCAATAGATGGTGCTATTTTATGCGCAGTAAGATTTATAGGAAAGTTAAAAGGAGTAATTGCAGAAACTATTCCGGCCGGGACTCTGTAATAAAATCCTTTCTTTCCTCTTCCGTGTGGAGATGCGTCAAAATGTACATACTCGCCATGAATTCTTTTTGCTTCTTCTGCTGAGAAAGTAATTGTATTTATAGCTCTATCTACTTCTATTCTTGCTTCTCGGATAGTTTTTCCTGTTTCTAAGGTTATAGTTCTTGCAAAATCTTCTTTTCCACTTTCTAAAAGATTAGCTACTTTTAACAAAATTTTATATTTTTCATAAGCTGTAAGTTTTTTCAGTTTTTCAAGACCTATTTTAGCTTTCTCTATAGCCTGATAAACATCTTCCGGAGAACCTTTTACAGCTTCACCGATTTTTTCTTGATTGTAAGGAAAAATAACATCAATAACCTCATCCTTCCAAACTTCCTTTCCGCCAATTATCATTGGTAGCTTAATCATAGATACACCTCTGAATATAATTAAAAAGAATTTTAACATAAAGTAAGATTTGAGAGAGTGATTGTGTAGGTTATTTTATTTTCGGAAATATGTAATAGCTGAAAATAATACGCAGGTGAGAAATTAGAGATTTTTATAGAATTTAAAAGGGAGATTCTTTGGATTTACGGCCTTATATTGGCAAAGAAATTAAATTAGAGGCAATTCATGAATTACTCTTACAAAAGTAAAGTCACTATAAAGCTGGCAAAGAATCTCCTGTTTTTCTTTTTAATCAAAAAAACAAAATAGGAGATCCTTCGGCTTATAGCCTCAGGATGGCACGGAAGGGTAAACTTACCAGAATTTTGGAACATTCTCAGTTCTCGATTGACTTGCAAAGTAGATCAATGAATATTTCTCTATCTCTTTTTCATTATGAATTTAAGTTAAGAATCCAATAATTTTCAATTTTTTACCCAAGGGTATGGTATATAATATTAAGAAACATAAAACTTTGCAGGAGCTTAAAAATTGTTTGATAAGATTTCTCAATCTAAATGGAAGAATATTGTTTTATTTATAACAGTGTTTGCATTTGTGGCTACGTCTATAGTAGCTATAATTGTTTACAAATTAAGTGGTGAAATTAATGGCGTCGCGGAAGTAAATGGCAAAGAAATTCCATTTTATGAATTTAATTATGCATACGAAATGACAGTAAGAAATATGCAAATGCAAAATTTTGATATTTCTAATCTAAAAGACCAAATAAAGAAAGAAGTTGTAAATGATTTAATAGAAAAAGAACTTTTATATCAAGAAGCAGAAAAGGAAGGAATAACAGCAACTTCAGAGCAGGTAAAAAATGAGATTTTAAAAATTTCTGCTTTTCAAGTCAATGGTAAATTTGACAAACAAACATACTTACAAATTATAAACTCTTTTGGGTTAACCCCTGATGCTTTTGAAAATATTTTAAGAAAAGAGCTATCTGTCAATAACTTGAAAACAATTCTACTGTCCACAATCTATGTTAGTGATGAAGAGATTGAAACCTTTACTAAAAAACAACTTACAAAAGTCAGTGGTGAAGTTACTTTAGTAAAACCAATCGTTCCAGAAATTACAGAAGGTATGATAAAAAAGTTTTACGAAGAGCATAAAAAAGACTATTCAGCACAAACAGGGAAAAATATAACAGTTTATAAAATAGATATCCAAAAATTAGGTGATGATAAAGCACAGCAGTTAGCAAAACAGCTATTTACGCAAGCAAAAAGTGGAAATTTGCAGTTTGTCCCGGCTGAAGTTGAAAAAGTTTTTGAAGGAGATGTTTTCTCTAACCAAGATATTCAAAACTTACCAAAAGAAATTCAAGAAGATGTAAATTTCTTAAATAAAGATAAAAAAGTTTCATTCACTAAAACACAAAATGAGTATTACATTTCAGTATTTAATGGAGAATCTTTAAAATCAATACCTTATGAGCAGGTTAGAAATGAAATTAAACAAAAATTGGAAAGAGAGTTATCACAAAAAGCTTTACAAGATATGCAAAAAACCACTGATATAACACAGCTATTAAAGCAAAATAAAACAGAAAAACAAACTATTTCTGATAATACAATCCAAGAATTGGTTGTCAAATTTGGAATAAAAAGAGAGGATTTAAATAAACTTGCTAACCTAAAAGTAGGAGAGACATCCAAACCAATCTCGACAGAAAATGGAATTTTAATATTCATGCTAACTGAAATAAAAGAACCGGATAAATCTCAGGTTGATGAAACGAAAAAGACAATTCTTCCTTTCATAAAATCTCAAAAATTCAACGATGTATATCAAATGTATGTTGATAGCTTGAAGAAAAAAGCAAAGATAAAAATTAATAAAAGAGTATTAGAAAATGGATAAAAGTCCGTACGCATTGGATTTTTTACTTCACCAGTTAGAGTTGATAAAAAGTAATATTAGAAAACCCAAATACAAAGAATTAATAAAAGAAATATTTGAAAACAATGAACTTTATGAAAAGTTTTTAATAGCCAAAGATAAAAAATCAAGAAATTATAAACATGGAGTTCTTGAAAGAGTTGCATCTACAGGTTCATTGGCACTTTGTATTTACGATAATTATCCGACAATAGATATTGATCTATTATTAGCTGCTATAATTTTATCCGGATTTAGAGATGCGGTAGGAAGACCATTTTTTTACAAAAATGTTAAAGATTATCCGGAAATAGCAGAAATTCTTTATAAAAAAAATCGACAGAAGCCAAAAATAGAACACTTTTTATTTGATGAAATAATAAAAATTGACGAAAGAGTTAAAGTAAGGGAAAGTGCTAAAACTTTTTAATTTTTAATCAAATTTTGATGAAATGATAATTATAATTGATTGTTAAAATAGTTGGCTGTATGAGTTAATAATTTCGTTTTATAGAGTATGCGATGAGAAAGAAAAAAAGTTAATTGTAGCATCAATGATAGGTTTAACTTTAAGCGTTGATATAAGCTAAGCAGAAAGATTATCTGCGGAATTTAAAAATGCTAAATTGTCAACAGTTGTTGATGCTATACCTCAAATTTCTAATTTAATGTTATCCGGGATAAAGATGCTATCGGACAAAAAGATAAATTAGTATCTCTTGCTATAAGAAAGCCTATAGAATCTGAAAGTCTTTTTAATTTAATTTAGCTCGAAGATGGTCTTATTCCTGTTAAAGAGGGAGGGGGGTTTATAAAATTAAAGTTGCTGATGAGTCTTTTGTGTCAGTACCGTCAGAAATAATAAAAACCTTTGGAAAAGATGTGTTTGACAGTCTTGTTTCTCCGGTCAAAAAGTATGCATCCCCGGCTGCATCCATAAAAGTTGATAATTTAAGTTATTTTATTTTAGTTAAGGATGATTAAAGATAATATAAATAAATTAAAAAATGTAATAACAGCTTATCTAGATTCTGTTAAAAAACAGTCTGAAAATCTTGCAAAAGTTCAAGAAAAAGAGGGTCAATTTATCAAAAAAGAATTTAATTTTCCATATGAAACTTTTAAGTCTATAGAAGACAAGGTAGCTGAAAACTTAGGAGCTTTTTGAAAGTATGATCATGATAAATCAAGAGAAAAACTAAATGTTTTTGATATAAAAGAAAATATAACAAAAATAACAAGAATAGTAGGTCAAGCAACTCAGGAAAAAATAGAGGCTAAATGCTTCTATGCCAGGGGTTTAGATTCCGGTGAATTAATAGAAAATATTAAAAAAAAGAGCTTTCTGAAAATGGAACAATAGTATTCAAATCTAAGGAAACTATTCAAACAGGAGGTGCTGAAACCAGAGAAATTTCAACAACTGGTCAATTATCTCCAGTTGACACAACAGCCGGTATTACAAAATCATATTCTACTCCAGCGACTATAATTACTAATCTTCCAAGAATTTGTATCACAGATACACCTAAGATTATCGAAAAATTAAATATAAATATTCAGATTGTTTACTTGATAGACCATATCAAATAGTCATAGAAGCAAGAATAGTTCAGGTAAGTACCAGTAATTTGAAGGATTTGGGTATTTAGTGGGGAGGAATGGCAAGTAATATTGATAATAATAATACAAAAAATCTCGGCGGTGGGTCTGTAAGTGTAATTAGCGGTGGAAGATATGCAGTTGATTTTCCTTTAAGTTCCGCAACGTTTCCGTGTGGATTTGCTATTGGTTTTGTTTTTGGAGGATTACAGAATTTGCTTGATGTAAGATTATCGGCATTGCAAAGTATAAAAAGGCCTAAAATACTTTCTAAACAACAAATCGTAACAATAGATTGCGAAACAGCAGAAATTTCATAAGGATATGAGGTTTCATATACAACTGCTTTGGCAGCTGGCGGTGGTACTGTATCTTCTGTTTCATTTAAAAGCTGTATTAAAATTAAATGTAACGCTAAAACTACTGCTGATGGAAATATTATTATGGATTTAATAATTACTCAGGATATATCAGACTTTAAAAATTTAATTTTAGGCAATCCTCCTATTCAAACAAAAACGTAACAAGTAAAGTAGTTGCTAAGGATGGTTCTGTTATTGCAATTGGAGAAATTTTAGAAAAAACAGAAGATTTAAAAGACAGTGGAGTACCGGGTTTAATGAATATTCTTATCCTTGGAAATTTATTTAAAGAAAGCTATAAACAAGAAGAAACAAATGAACTTTTAATTTTTTTATCACCAAAAATAGCATATGAATAATTAGCTTTTGTCATTTAAAAAATTTTTTATGGGTGGCTTAAGTGCCACCCTTTTTATTTCAAATAGATTATCCAATATCACTTTCTTAAAAAATTTTTTAAATTAAAGATAGATTTTTGCTTTATATTCAAATAAAAAATCAGTAATCATATTATCACTTTAAAGTTAAGTATAAGCCTTGTTTTTTAAAGTATTTCGTCAGTAAAGTTTTTTCTCAAACAAAGCAATTTAATTTTTAAAAATAACTTGATATAAAATATTAATCAAAATTTCCTGGGAGTCTTTGTAAATGAATAGCTATATTATCAATGAAATGAAAAAAGAAGAATCTTGGAGGTTATTTAAAATAATTGGAGATTTTATAGACGGATTTGAAGTTATGCCAAATTATCTGCCTTCTGTTACTATTTTTGGGTCTGCGAGGGTGGAGGAAGGAAACAAATACTATGAAGCTGCAAGAAAGCTAGCTTTTAAACTTTCTAAAAAAGGATTTTCAATTGTAACCGGCGGTGGACCGGGGATTATGGAAGCTGCAAGCAGAGGAGCATTTGAAGCAGGCGGAAATTCGATAGGTTTAAACATAAAACTTCCAAAAGAGCAAAAACCAAACAAATATCTCACAGAAATATTAAGTTTTAATTATTTTTTTGCAAGAAAGGTTATGTTAGTAAAGTATGCAACAGCATTTGTCTTATTTCCAGGAGGGTTTGGAACCCTTGATGAATTAACAGAAACATTAACTTTAATACAAACAAAGAAGCTTAAACCTTTTCCAGTTATACTATACGGAAATGAATATTGGAATGGATTTGTACAATGGCTAAATGATGTGGTAGTAAAAGATGGATATATTGATAAAGAAGATATGGAGCTATTTAAACAGATGGATAATATTAATGAAATTGTTGATTATATTGACCAGTGGTATATTAAAAATAGTACAAAATTGA
>Ga0272448_1007290_pt1 | contig 11740 bp, 9 predicted proteins | sample YNPCB0191_FD_202220 | JGI IMG/M metagenome (GOLD analysis project Ga0272448, IMG submission 202220) | Hot spring sediment microbial communities from Yellowstone National Park, WY, United States - YNP-CB-019-1 | ecosystem: Environmental > Aquatic > Thermal springs > Hot (42-90C) > Sediment... | reverse complement strand
CGAGTTGTACCACAGTCCGAGGCCCCCAGCACACTACCAGTACTCGCCACGGCCCGCCCAGAGCCTCGCCACCGGGCCTGACGCCGACTTTGAAAAAGCCCTGAAGGACTCAATGTGACACACAGGCAGGTTGTGCCGCACTGTGCGCAAGCCGGGCGGCACTTGCGGCCTGCACGGCATGCGGGAGGCAGGGTCACAGCGGATTGGCGGCCAGGGCCTGCAGCTTGGGCAGCGTATCCTCCCAGGCCATCTGGGATAGGCCAAGCTTCCTGCGCAGCGCCTCCGGCTCCATGCCGCCCCGAAAGTCGCGCACGGCACAAGTCCAGCGCAGCATCTCGAACGACAGGCCGCCGGGCAGGTCGGCCACCTGGGCCACCTTGTGGAGGACATACTCCAAGTTGCGGCCGGTGCAGGGAAAGAGGGCTTCGCGCGGTCGGTAGCTCGCGACATAGAGGCGCAGCATGGCGGGCAACGAGGGGGCGAGCGCAAGCTTGCGCTCTTTGTGTTGCCGGCGTGGGTCCTTGTAGCGCACCCAGACTGCGGGGGCCGCAGGATCGGAGAGGTCGAAATGGGCGGTCTGCAGGGCCAGGCATTCGCTCTTCTTCATTCCGGTCTGCAGCAGCAGGTGGAAGAGGAATTGCGGCCGGGGGTCGGGGTTCTTGGCATCGTTCAGCAGAGTGCGGCACCCTTCCTGCGCGCGCTCGACCTGCTCATCATTGAGGATCGCCGGGAGCGGCGAGGCCGCCGGCTTGTGGACGAGGTTCGCGGCGGGGTCCTGCTCGAGGATGCCGGCCGACGTCAGCCAGGCGAAAAAGACCTTGAGGGTCGTCATACGGCGGGCGTAGCTCTTGGGGGTGCAGGGCACGCCGCGGCCGTGTTGCAGGTACTCCATGAAGGCATGCAGGTCTTTTGTGGCAATCGTGGCAATAGCCACCTCATGGCCGAGGTAGCGCTCCAGGAGGCTCAGGTCGCCAAGGAACGACTTGACCGTGTTCTCTGCCAGGTCGATGCGCACCATGTGATCGGCGAAGGCGCGGACCGCGCTGCGCAGGGAAGAGTGGGCGCTGAGCTGCGGCTGGCCGGCCGGGGGCCGGCTTGGTGATGTGGGCAGGTCGGGGAACAGGGAAAGTTGCTCGTCGCTCACGGGTCGCTCCTTGGCTATCGGGGAATCTCACTCGTACGGCGATGAATCTAGCCGAGAGATGGGGGGATGTCAAAAGCATGCGTGCGCGGGCCGGCGTCCGCTTTCTGTCACCCCTTCGCTCTGCTTGGGGCAGATTCTGAGCGCCTTCTGCGATCTCATCGCCGAGGCGGACGTGCGTCCGCGAGGGGCCTTGCTGCGCGAGAAGGACGCTTCGCCACGCACGATTCGCCCCAGAGGAGCGCCCGAAGAGCCGCTCAGCGTGACGAGTCGCGACTTGAGCACTGTGCTCGCGGGCCGAGGCGCCAAGTTGTGGACAGCGGGGTGCAAGTGCAGTATAATCCGTTGGGTGGTGTGAACGCTCACCCGACGCTTGTATGGTACCCCCAGGGAGGGAGCAAGGATATGCCAGGCTACAGTGAGAAAGTGATGGACCATTTCATGCACCCGCGCAACGTGGGCGAGATTGCCGATGCCGACGGCGTCGGGTCGGTCGGCAACCCCGTCTGTGGGGACATGATGACCTTCTACATCAAGGTGGCCGATGGCCGCCTGAGCGATATCAAGTTCAAGACCTTCGGCTGCGGCGCTGCCATCGCCGTATCGAGCATGGTCAGCGAAATGGCCAAGGGCAAAACGATTGAAGAGGCCAAGCGCATCACCAACAGGATGGTGGCCGACGAGCTTGAGGGCCTGCCCTCGAACAAGATGCACTGCTCGAACCTGGGTGCGGATGCTCTGCACGCAGCGATCGAGGACTATGAACAGAAGCGGAAGGCCGGGTCGGGGGAGCAGGCGTAGAGGGAGAAGGCCCCGGTCCACGGGAGAGGCAAGGGATTGGGGATGATCGCAAGCGAGCCGCAGGGGCCCGGAAGGCCTGCGTTCAGGGCCCAGACTGCCGATGACCTACGCGAGCTGATCGGGCAGGCAGAGCTGATTGTGGCTAACCTGCGTGGGGCCGGCCCAAAGGCACAGACGTTGCTCTATCTCCTGGACACGATCCATGCTCTGGCGGCCAGGCTGGAGGAGGCTGGCGTCGATCTGCGTGCGGAGGCGGTGCGCATCGAGACGGTCGAGGGGCTGCTCCGCAGCAGAGACGCCACGCTCGTACGGGAGATGCGGCTGCTCGGAGGGCTGGCGGCGGCACGCGCGGCGGTGAAGCCCGCGCCGGCGCAGTGGTGGTGGTACCTCGATGAGCGAGTGGCTGAGCGCCGTCGCTCCCAGTTGCGGCGTGGCTTTCTCATCGCCGGCGGCGTGGCAGCGGTGGTGCTCATCCTCTGGGGGCTCTACCGCTTTGTGTTCCCGCCTGATCCCAGACGGATGGCAGCGCTGGACAGGGTGAGCCGGGCTGAGGAACTCGTGAGCAGGGGCGACCTGGCCGGCGCAGTGGAGCTCTATCGCCAGGCCTCCGAGCTTACTCCAGACGACCCGGACCCATATGTATGGGTTGGGGTGCTGGAGACGCAACTCGGCCACCCGGAAGCTGCGGCACAGGCCTTTGATCGCACCGAGCAACTGTTGCCAGACCGTGATCGCTGGTTGGTACTGCGCGGCCAGGCCTGGTTGCAGGTGGGCAGGCTTGACAGCGCCTTGGCCGACGCTGAGGCTGCCCTGGCGGCCAACCCTGGCAGCGCCGAGGCTTACCTGCTGGCGGGCGGGGTGCACGAGGCGCGCGGCGAGGTGGAGCCTGCGGCTGGGGCCTTTGAGAAGGCGGCAGAGCTGGCTGAGAAGGCAGGCAACAGCAGCCTGGTGGTGATGGCCAAGACCCGGCTGGCCATGCTCCTGCAGGCAGCCCCGATGGTTCAGTCCATGCCCACTGCGACCCCGGCACGTTAGCGGGGGGGGCACAGAGGCAGTGTGCGAGCCCTGGGCGAAGCCGTAAGGCCTCGCTCGTGACGGTCTTCACCGCAATCGAGAGTGGGTTCCTCACAGGCGCCAGGAGGCGACGACAATGACTGCGACCGCGCTGCCCGAGAAGCTAGCCCGCCGCACCAAGGTGCTCTACGGCCTCGGCGACTGGGGCTTTTCGTTGACCGGAACGATGCTGGCCGTCTACTTTGCCATGTTCCTGTCGGACGTCGTGCACCTGGATCTGAGGCTGGCGGCAGCCGCCATCTTTGTCGGGCGGAGCTGGGACTGGATCAACGACCCCCTGGTGGGCTATTTGACCGACCGTACACGCACGCGTTGGGGCCGGCGGCGGCCCTTCCTCCTGTTTGGCTTCATCCCCTTCGGCCTGACCTTTGCCATGCTGTGGTGGATTCCACCAACTCAGAATGGCGTGCTGCTGGCGGCGTACTACGGCTTCGCCTACCTCCTGTGTGATACCGCAGCGACCTTTGTCTACATGCCCTACTTTGCCCTGACCCCCGACCTGACGGCCGACTATGACGAGCGCACCTCGCTCACGACGTTTCGCATGTTCTTCTCCATCGTGGCCGGCCTGGTTGCCTTTACCGTGCCCGGGCTGCTCGTCGGAGCGTTCAGGCCCGAGAACGCCCAGCGGGTGGCATGGGTAGGCCTGTTCTTTGGAGCGATCAGCGCGCTTTCGGTGGTGGGCACCTTCCTGGGCACCCGAGAGCGGATGGAGTACCAGGGGCAGCCGCAGGCCTCGGTGCGAGAGTCGCTGCAGGCCGCCCTGAAGAACCGGCCTTTCCTCTTTGCCGTGGGCGTCTACCTCTTGACGTGGATGACGGTCGAGCTCTTGCAGCCCATGCTGCTGTACTTTCTCAAGTATTGGCTGGGGATGGAGGCGCAGGAGTCGCTGGTGCTGGGGGCGGTGTTCGGGATGGCAGCGGTTGCGCTGCCGCTCTGGAACTGGGCTTCTCAGCGATGGAACAAGCGCGTGGCCTATGTGGGAGGGATGAGCTTCCTGGGGCTGGTGCTGATCGTGCTCACGATGGTGCAGCCCGGCATCCCTGTGGCGGTAGTGGTGGGGCTGGCGGCCCTCGCGGGGGTGGGCGTGTCGGCTGCGCACGTCTTGCCCTGGTCGATGATCCCTGATGTGGTGGAATGGGACGAGTTGCAGACGGGTGCGCGGCATGAAGGCACGTTCTACAGCCTGACTACGCTGATGCACAAAGTTGCGGCCTCGCTGGTGGTGCCCGCGGCCCTCCTGTTGCTGAACTGGAGCGGCTACGTGCCGAACGCGCCCACCCAGGCGCCGCGCGTGTTGGCGGTGATCCGGGCGCTGATCGCAGCCGCGCCTGCGGCCTTGCTCATTGGCGGCATCGTCCTGGCGCTGCTGTATCCCCTGGATCGGGAACGGCACCTGGAGGTGCGCAAGGCGTTGGACGAACGCAAGGCGGGGCGTGCCCCTCAGGCTTGACTCCCTCTGTCGGCGATGCTAAAACACAGGCTACGAGCCGGGCCAGCAGGGGGCGGCCTCGAATGCCGTGGGCTCGGGCGGCACCGGAGCCGGCTCGCCGCTGGTCGAACAGGGCCAACGATCTCCAGGCTCGAGGAGGTGGGTGATGCAGTTCTTCTGGGGCCTGCTTCCTGGCCTGCTCATTGGCATCGCACTGGGCCTGACGGGCACAGCCATTGCGCGGCACATGCGACCCGTGGCCAAAGTTCTGGTCAAGGCAGCGATCGTCACAGGGGCGGCGTTGGGCAAGCTGCTCGCCCGGGCACGGGCGCGCTTTGCGGGCTTGGTTGCCGAGGCCCGTGCCGAATTGGCCCAGGCAGCCGGCCCTAAGGATGCGGAGCCTCCGCCTGGCCCCTGGGCGGGGCACGACATTTCCCCTGGGGAGCCGGCGAGGCGCGATGAGCCGCTGAGGTGAGCGGCAACCTGGCGGTGGGCCTGGCATTGCCGGCTCGATTCGCGATCGCGCCAGTGGACGAGGTGGGGCGCGTGTTCCAAGGGACGAAAAAGGCCCGAGGTCTTTGCTCGGGCCGGGCAGATGGTAGCGCATGGGGGATTCGAACCCCCGATCTCCTCCTTGAGAGGGAGGTGTCCTAGGCCGCTAGACGAATGCGCCACGCCATCGAAGCAACGGGTATTATAGCAGCGAGGCGACGGGGTGTCAAATGGAGTTGGCCTGGGCATCAGGGCTTTTTCAAGGTCGGCGTTATGTGTAGCCCGGACCCTTCGCAGGCCAGCGTTCGCCACGTTGGGAGGCCCGCAGAACCTGCTCAGGGTGACATAGGCGGGACTTTGAAAAAGCCCTGGCCTGGGCATGGTGAGCTGCCGGCGCCCCTGAGAGGGCGATGCCTGGCGGGCTGGTGAGAGCCGCCTGCCCATGCCAAGGTGGCGCCTTTGTCGATGGGAGGTCAGGGTGCGGGAACGCCTGCATCTGCGGGAGGGATGGTCCTCGTTTTTCCTCCTGATCATGGTGCTCGTCACCATGGCCCGCTCTTTTCAAGCGGGAGGGCTGGCCGAGGGGCTGGACATCCTGACCGGCATCGTGCTGTTGGGGGCGCTGGTCGGGTTGGTCTGCGCCAGGCTGCGGGTTCCGGCGATTGTGGGGCACCTGCTGGGCCTGGTGGTGGGCCTCTTATGCTGTTTCCTGCTCGTCTGCACTCTGATTGAGCTGCCTCCGACCGCTCCTGTGCATGGCTGGTTGGCCTCCGAGAGGGCCCGCGGCGAGGTGCTGGCCACGCGGCTTCAGATGTGGGTCGGGGCGGCAGCCCATGGAGAGTCGAGCAGCGACACGCTGCCTTTTGTGGTGCAGATGGCGGGCGTGAGCTGGTTGATCGCCTTCTATGGAGCATGGGCTCTGTTCCACAGCCACTGGGTTTGGGGAGCCGTGCTGCCTCCCGGTCTGGCCATCTTCCTGGGCATCTACTATGCCCCGCCGCGTCTGGCCACTTACTTTGTCTACTACCTGATCTGGGCCTTGCTCCTCATTGTGCGCGCCAACTACTACCACCGGGAGCGCGAGTGGGAGAGCCACCGTGCCATCTTTGAGCCCTACCTCGGGCTGGATTTCCTCCGCTATGGCGCGCTGCTGGCCGCTGCGGTAGTGGGGCTGGTGTGGCTGGTGCCCCATCCCACGCCATCTCTGCGGATGGGCGAGGTTGCGAGAGGGCTGGAGGAGCCGTGGCGGGCTGTGCAGGACGAATGGAGCCGCCTGTATGCCTCGCTGGCCTATCGCGACCAGGTGGCGACCGGCACCTTTGGCCGCGCGATGGTCCTGAGCGGCGCTGTAAAGCTGGGGACGGACCCCGTGCTCGAGGTGCAGGCGCCCGAGGAGCACTACTGGCGGGCGGTCGTCTTGGATCGCTACACGGCCGGTGGCTGGGTGGATACGAGCCCGGTGCGGCTGCGCCTGGACCCGGGGGCGGTGATGCTGGAGGAGGGGGCCTACTGGGCGCGGGTGGCAGTGACCCAGACGGTGACCTTCCTGCGGCCGGGCGAACCCCTGCTTTTTGCTGCGGCTGAACCATGGCGCACGCCGCTGCGCATCGACGTTCAGGCCCTCGTCACGCCGAGCGGTGGCCCCGAAGTCTCGTGCATCTCTCCAGGCCAGAGCCTGGGGCGCGAGCGACGGTACACAGTGGTTTCCCTGGTCTCAGCCGCCACCGTGCGCGACCTCAGGCGGGCGGGCACGCAGTATCCGGCCTGGGTGGCCGAGCGCTACACCCAACTCCCGCCCACGATGCCGGCACGGGTGCAGGAGCTGGCCCGTATAGTGGCGGGAAGGCAATCCACCCCTTACGACCAGGCGGTGGCCATCGAGAGCTACCTGCGCCAGATTCGCTATAACCAGAACATCGAGGCCCCGCCGCAGGGCCAGGACCCGGTGGATTGGTTCCTGTTCGATTACCGGCAGGGGTACTGCACCTACTTTGCTTCAGCGATGGTGCTGATGCTGCGGGCCGTGGGCGTGCCGGCCAGGCTGGCGCAGGGCTATGCCCCCGGAGAGTGGGTGGAGGAGCGCAACACTTTTGTGGTGCGCGAGGCCGATGCTCACGCGTGGCCCGAGGTGTACTTTCCCGGGTACGGCTGGATCGAGTTCGAGCCCACGCCATCGCGGCCGGTCTTCTCGCGGCCCACGGGCGAGGAGGCGCCGGGGGGTGCGGTGGGCCCTGCCGGGCCGGCCGCGACGCCGAACCCTGACCGCCGGCGTCGAAACGAGGACATCGAGCCCCCTGATATCCCTGGGGGCGCCTCTGGGAACAGGCTGCCTCTGGTGCGGCGGCTGCCCTGGGGCAACATCCTGGCAGTCGGGCTCTTGACGGGCATCGCCGCGGGGCTGGGCGTGTACCATGGGCGCCGCTGGTGGCGGTTGCGGCCCGTCGAGAGGCTGTACATCCGCATGGGGTGGCTGGCCGGACTGCTAGATGTGCCGCGGGACCCGTGCCAGACGCCCTACGAGTTCGCGGGGGCGCTGGACGAGGCGGCGCGCGCCGACAGGCCCTGCGCTCGAACGATCGTGGGGCTGTACGTGCGCGAGCGATTCGCAGGCGTGCGAGCCGAGGCCGTGGACCTGGCGGAGGGCGAACGCGCGTGGCGCCGGCTGGTGCTCACAGCCCTGCGCCGCTGGGCCGAGCGTCGCTTGCGCGGCGTACCTTCCCCCAGAACGGCATAGAGGCGCGGCCGACAGCGCCGGTGATCAGGGAGCCAGTTGCAGGCGCAAGACGCGCACCTGCTTCTTGGGCAGCTCGAACGCCAGCGCGGCCTCGTCGCCTGTCTCCAAGTTGTGCACTGCGCGCAGTGCGTATGGGGTGCTCAGATCCACGCGCTGTGCTTCCCAGCTGTGGTTGATAGCCCACACCAACAGCTCGCCTGGGCCGGAGAACGCCCGTACCTCCACAAAAGGGTTGTCGCCATCGACGCTGGGAGTCAGGCCCGCCAGGTCGCGCAGGGCGCGGTAGAGCCGCCAAGTGGCATCGTGGAGGTGTCCCTCGAAGGTCTGGGCGATGTAGTACTCCAGCGGAAAGGCGCTCAGGATCACCCGGCCGGCGCCGAGCCTGTGTTCGACGATGGCGGGCCGGCCGCCTGGGCCCACCGCGATGACGTCCGCCTGCACGGGCTCGATGGGGCAGTAGCCCGAGCGTGGCTGTGCCTGGGGCACCTGGTAGCGGAGGCAGGTTCCGGCAGGCAGCGAAGCCAGCGGGCGCTGGAAAGTGATCTCCAGGGGGCTGGAGGGGATCTCGGCCAGGCCGTAGCGCAGGTGGTGCCGGCAGCCGGTGAGTGCCTCAAAGTTGTGGATTGACCAGCCGTGGGCGTAGGAGAGGTAGACTGTGCCGCCGCGGCGCGCATAGTCGGCGAGGGCTTCCCAGGTAGGCGCGTTCAGGTGCGCCATGTGAGGGGCGATGAGCAGGCGGGCGCCTGCCGGCAGGGGCACGCCGGTGCTGCCCTCGATGCCATCGGGGCGGTCGCAGGCGAGCGCCGGCTCGTGCCAGACACCCACGTCGAGGTTGGCCTGGCGGCTGAGGGTGAAGGCCTCGTGTAGCATCTGCGAGATGCTGCTGGGCGACAACCACTGGTAGAAGGGGTAACTGTGACGCATGCTGGACGGCTCGACGAGGAAGGCAGCGGGCTGGGGCAGGTGGTAGGCGGCCAGATCGATCTGTTCCACGAGCCGGGCCAGCCGCGTGATCTCGTGAGCGGCTGGCTTGGGCTCGCCGTGGGCGTCGGTGATGCCGAAGCGCAGCTCGAAGGCGTGGTGGGCATAGGGCCGCTGCCCGGGCAGGTCGAAATCGCTGTAGCACCACCCGAGCGCCCCGGCGCCGCCGGCTGCAAAGGTGGAGTGATACGTAGTACGGAAGTAGTCGGCCTGGTGCTCGAGGGATGCATGGGCGTTCGAACAGCCGAACTCCTCGAGGATCGCCGGGAGGCCGTGGCTGGCGGCCGCGACGATGCTCCAGGTGGGCAAGTATGAGTGGCGCAGGGAATCCGTCGCGGCTGCGTATATGTGAGGCCCGAAGAAATCCACGATCTTGGCCAGGGGCTCCAGGGGAAAGCCGTTGTTGTTGCCCAGGACTGGCCAGGCGCCATCGCCCAGGCCGATGGGGTGGTGGGGGTCGATCTCGCGGAGCGCGCTGACCATGCGTTCGGCCCACAGGATGCCGCTCGCGGCATCGGTATCACCGGCATACAGGGGAATCTCGTTGGAGAGAAGCCAGCCGGCGAGGGCCGGAGAATCGGATATGCGGCGTGCCACCGATTGCACGTAAAAGGCCTCGTAGCGCAGCATGGAGGGGTCGGTGTACCAGTTGCGGCCATGGCGCCAGGGCACGTCCCAGTTCTCTCCGGACATGTGGCCCACGAAGAGGGTGGGGATGGCGTAGATGCCGGCCTCACTGCAGAGGGCCATGAACTGGGCCAGGCGCTCGAGCATGACGGGGTCGACGTGTTCGGGGGCGGGCGCAAAGTCGGGCGTGTACAGGAAGAAACGGCACACGTTCAGGCCCAGCTGCCGCATCTGCTGGAGGTCGGCGCGGACCAGGTCGGGCTCCCAATGGCGCCACATGAGCGGGCCGGCGTGGCGTGCCCAGTAGTTGACACCGACCAGGTAGAGCGGCCGGCCGTCCTTCTGCAGGTAGCGGATGCTTGTCATAGCCTTTCCCTTTCCTCGCGGGGCATGGGGCGGTGCCGGAGCGGGGGTATTATAGGGCGTGGTGCCGCAATGTCAAGAACCGGTATGGCAATGCCGATCCGGACGTCGTAGGAGCGAAAGGTGGAACCTGGGATGGCGCAACACGTGGGCGGGGCGGACCTGCGGCCCCTGACGGTGGATGACGAGCCAGAGGTCGTGGCGCTGTGGAACCGTGCGCTCGGGGGCCTCTTCCCCCTGCGGCAGCGGCTGCTCCACCAGGCCACTCTCGGCGACCCGGACCTGCAGGAGGGTGATGCTCTGGTGGCCTGGCATGCGGGGCGGCCTGCCGGCTTTGCGCTGGCGCGGAGTTGGCCGCCGCGGGCGCCGCGTGGCGAGGCGCAGGGCTGGCTCGAGGCTGTCGTGGTGGACCCGGCCCTGCAGTCCCGGGGGTTGGGTACCGCTCTCGCCGACGAGGCCGAGCGCCACCTGGCTGAGCAAGGGATCACCAGCATCTGGGCGGGCGGGGGGCCGGCGATGTTCTTCCCGGGTGTCTGTACGGGGCTGGCAGCAGGCCGGCGCTTCCTGGAGCGGCGGGGCTACGCGCTGTTCCATGAGGTCCACGACCTCATTGGTGACCTCGATGCCATGCCTCATCTGCCGCGCGTGGCTGCAGCGCTGGAGGCGGCGGGAGCCGAGGTGCGCCCCTGTGCAGAGGAAGAGTGGGCTGCGGCAGTGGCCTTTCTCGAGCGGCACTTCCCCGGCACGTGGCCGAGGGAGAGGCGCCGTCAGCGCGCGATGGGGGCGCCAGCCAACGAGATCTACCTCTTGTGGGCAGGGGGCGAGATCATCGGGTTGGCGCAGACCTACACTGGCGATTCCCCAGTGCTTGGGCCCAGCGTCTATTGGGCACCTGCGCTGGGCGTAGCGGAAGGGGGGTTGGGACCCATCGGCGTTGCGGAGGAGTGGCAAGGACGGGGCTTGGGGCTGGCCCTGCTGGCGCGGGCGCTGGAGGGCCTGCGGAGCCGTGGCGCCCGCCGGGCTGTGATCGACTGGACGGAGCTGCTCAGCTTCTACGGCATCCTGGGCTTTCGGGTGTGGCGCAGCTACCTCCTGGGGCCCCGGGTGCTCGACTGAGCCTGGCCTGGCCAGGAAAGGCCCGGCGCCACGATTCGCGTGGCGCCGGGCCTTTTGAATCTCCGATGGCTAGGCCCCTACGGCTGGCTGAAGCCAAAGTAGGCCTGGATGCCCTCAAAGTAGCCGCGCGCGATGGCGGCCTGGATGCTCGGGTCGCGCAGGTGCGCAGCATCCTGGTCGTTCGACATGTAGAGCGACTCGCCAAGGATGGCAGGCATCTTGGTGGGCCGGTCCAGGTTGGCCGGTGCCAAGACGGCAAAGTGGCCCATCGACGCATCGTCCTTCACGCCATAGTTGGGCGCGCTGTAGCCGGCCTTCTGCAGGTTGCTGGCCAGTGCCTGGTCGACCAGTGTGGCCAGGCGGTGGCTATCGGCGCTGAAGGGCCGGTCGCTGCAGTAGTAGACATCGGTGCCTCGCGCCGCAGGGTTCGTGCTCGAGTTGTTATGGATCGAGATGAACAGGTCGGCCCCGGCCTTGTTGGCCTGGTCCACGCGGGCCTGCAGGTCGGCTGCCGCCGAGCCATTGGGCACGGGCGTGGTGTCGGCGGTGCGATCCATCCGCACTGTGTAGCCCTGCTGGCGCAGCATGTCGGCCAGCTTGAGCGCGATTGCCAGGTTCACGTCTTTCTCGGTCAGGTCGACGCGGCCGTTGGCATCCTGGTGCACAGCGCCGGCGTCGCCGCCGCCGTGGCCCGCATCGATAAAGATCACCTTGCCATTTGGCTTGGGCACAGGCGCAGGCGCGGGCGCGGGTGCTGTGCTTGGCGCGGGCGCTGCTGCTGCAGGTGCGGCGGTAGCGGCTGCTGCGGGCCGCAGCATGGTTGTCGGGATCACCGCGGCCTGAATGAGCAGGCCGGCCGACACTGTCGCTGCGGCCACGAAACGTTTCATGCGATTCATGAGACCGTCAAATACCTCTTGATGAGGCCCAAGGCCTCGAACTGTAATGCGGGCGCTGCCCTAATGTCAGGGGGCAGCGC
>Ga0272448_1007289_pt1 | contig 11741 bp, 5 predicted proteins | sample YNPCB0191_FD_202220 | JGI IMG/M metagenome (GOLD analysis project Ga0272448, IMG submission 202220) | Hot spring sediment microbial communities from Yellowstone National Park, WY, United States - YNP-CB-019-1 | ecosystem: Environmental > Aquatic > Thermal springs > Hot (42-90C) > Sediment... | reverse complement strand
ATCATCTCCGGTATGCCGCCGATGCGGCTGCCGATCACGGCGATGCCGCTTGCCAGGGCCTCCAGGATGACGTACGGCGCATTCTCCGGCCAAATGCTCGGCACAACCAGCGCATCGAGCGAGCGGAGAAAGTCGGGCATCCGCGCGGGCGGTACCACTCCGACGAAATCCACGCGCAAACCTTTCGCCAGCTCGTGCAGGCGGCGAACGTATGCCTTCTCGCCCGTGCCGCCGGCCAGTCGAAGCACGCCGTCATACCAGCCCAGTTGACGCACGGCCTCCAGCAGCAGATGGGGCGCCTTGTGCCGGGCGAGCGTCCCGGCGAAGCCGATCACGGGCGGCCGATCCGGCGCTGCCGCACGCGGCCTGAGAGCCGCCGGCGCCGGCGGGAACCAGCGTTCATCGAGGCCGTGCGGAATATGCGAGTAACGTTCGTGATGAAGCAGCGGGCGGATCCGCGATTCGATCGCGGCGGATGGAAAGATGATGTGTTCCGCGCCGTTCAGGCACTCGGCGATCGCGACATCCCGCCGAAACCACCGCCGCACATCGTCGAACGTCATGCCACGCGCAAGGGTCCTGATTCCGAACAGGGCCGCCAGCACGCCGACGGGCAGTCTCGCGGAATGTCGCGTGAGGGCGTGTGCATTGTCGGCCGCGACGCACCGGAGACACTCGCGCCAGCTTTGGTTCCCGTCGCAGACGCCGCCTCTGTAATGTTTCAGCGTCGCCTTCGGGCAGATCCACCAGTAGTCCATTGTGGTGATGACATAGGGGATCTGCGTCCGGCGGCAGGCCTCCGCCAGTCCGGTGCCGATGTGCGCCGGGTTTGCCAGGTGGACGACATCCGGGGCGAGTCGTTCGAGGACGGGGGCGAACGCGTCGGCGCGATCGCCGCGGACGCACGCCCAGCCGCGGCTCGGGCAGGCGAACACGGGCGGATCCGCCTCCACCTGTTCGCCGAGCCTCGCCGGTGGTCTCGTGCGGTCCGGGTCGCCTGCGAGATAGACCACCTCGTGCCCCCGGCGCCGCAGCGCGGAGCCCAAGTCGGCCAGGTACCTTTCGGTACCCTGGTAACAGCCGCGCCCGAACCGCATGGTGACCAGGAGGATTTTCACGCGCCACGGGCACCTGATTGAGCGACTCGCAGACCGGGACAGACGCAGCCACCGTGCGCGGCGCGGCTTCCCGAACCCCGCTCCCCGGTTCGTTATGGCTTATCCCGCGCGCCTTGCGGCCGCTTCACTCGCCGACCATCGAGATCCGGTTCGTGCCGTAGATCAGATACGCCTTGCCTGCATCGACTCGGCGCTGGCTCGGGGCTGTCGGATCCACATAATCGGCGGCCGGGGCTCCGATCAGGATGTCGCCGAACCCGTCGCCGTCCACGTCGCCCGCGGCCTCCGCGGCCTCCAGCGTGGCCTCATCCGCCGTGCCCGCCGCGAACGGGCTGACGAACACGACGCCCGGCAACTGCTTCGTGCCCACCTGCGAGAGCAGGAAGACCTGGTTGTACAGGTGGCGTCCTCCGAAGATCAGGTACACCACGCCGCGGCGAACCTGCCCGTTGATTGCGCGGGTTTCGTTCGGGGCAACGATCAGCAGATCGCCCAGCCCGTCGCCGTTGAAGTCGCCGGCCGAGGCGATGCGGGCGCCGGCGTTTCCGCCCGGCTGCGTCCCCAGGAACCGCACCCCGGGCAACTGGGTCGTGCCGACCTGAGTGTCCTTGAACACGTTTTCGCCGGTGAGCAGGCGCCCCCCGAAGATGATGCCGACCATGCCGGCCTGCGGCAGGCCGTTCGGGGAAAAGTTCGGCACGCCGAATCCGATGTCCGGCAGCGAATCGCCGTTCACGTCGTCGAGCAGGCGATTTACGGCCCCCAGCCCTTCGTCCGCGGTGACACCGTGGATCTCCACGCGTGGCGGATTCTGGGCCGCAAAGTCGATATCGCCGATATCTACCCGTCCGAACACGATGTACAGGATGCCGTTGCCGTGCAGCCCGTCGCGGCTCGCCCCCGGCGCGCCCATCAGGATGTCCTGATTGCCGTCGAGGTTGAAGTCGCCGGCCGCCCACGCGTAGCCAAGGTGGTCGCCCACCGCGCCGCCCGTGAACATGCGGAAGCCCGGATAGGCGAGGCCGCGGACCTGGAAGCAGCCCGACGGGCAGTCGCAGCCGAAGTAATGGGGAATGGAATTGAAATTGGATGCTCGCCAGGTGCTGAAATCCTGACCGAACGTAAGGAGCACAGTGCCGCGGCCCTCCCGGGCCATCGGCGCGGAGGTCAGCACCTCCGGCACGGCGTCCCTGGCGGGCGAGTTGCCATAGCCCGCGGTGTTCACATAGTCCTGCTCCTCGCAGGCAGGGATGTTGAGGATGCCATGCCCGTCATCCCAGCCCGTAGTCAGCGCCGGCATCGACGCGACCGTTTCGCCAAACCGTGTGGTGGGTACGATGGCGTACGGCCACTCCGTCTGGCTCGAGTCAAAGTCATACCATGCGCCGCGGAACCTCGCTCCGGGATCACTGCCGGAGCCGATGTTCCCCAGCCCTACGAAGACATTCCGCGGCGTGGGGCTCTCCGGGTTCGCCGTGCTGACGAGGTTCTGGCTGCTTACGTAAATCATGTAACCGCTGATGATCGGCGTTGTTGTGCTGAGATCCTGATCGTTGGAGCACAGGTAGGTACCCGGCTCAGGACATGTCTGGCCTTCCCGGCGGTCGCTGGCGCCGATCTGGTCGCTGGAGCCGCCCGTCGGCGGGTTGTCCGATACCGGGTTGGGCAACAGATCCAGGTAACAGCCGGTCGGTCCGTGATTGCAGGGGTCGTCATAGTGACTGTCGGACATTCCTTCGACCCGCGGCATGCCGAACAGCAGCTCGACCTTTCCGTCGCCGTCGAGGTCGGGCACATAGGAGACGTTCGTGATGCCTTCGGTGGACACGCACCATGGCGCGGTGAAGGTAATGCCGTTGATCGTCGTGGCGATGCTGTTGACAGGGATCTGCCCGGCGAATCGCGACCCGGGCAGGGGCGTGGTTGACGGCTGGGTCGTCGGCTGCGCCATGGGCCGCCCGAAGACCAGATAGGCCGAGCCGACCGGCCCACGTTCGAAGGGATGGCCGTACTGGGCCACCATGACGAACTCGTCCGCCCCGTCGTTGTTGAGGTCGGGTACGCGAGTAAATGCCTGCCCGAGGCGGCTGCCGGCATCGAAGCCCTCGAACACAGCTCCGGCGAGTGTCCGTCCGACGTTCCCGACATCCACCAGGGATGTACTGACGATCGGAAGGACCATGAGCCCGCCCGGCGCGTACGAATGGAGCGTCGGGTTCTCCGTGGTCATGTCCGTGATGTCGGCGCGGACCCGATACGGCTGGCCGTCCGGACGCGGCGGGATGTCGCTTACGTCGATCACCCAGTTGAGCGTGTCGCCCTGGGCGGGGTTGGTGCAATCGTTTTCCTGCGAACAGGCGAGCAGGATGGCCCCGTTGATCTGCCGGGGCAGCGTGCCCTGGCAGATGGCGTCCACTTGCGACTTGGTATGGAAGACCACGTCGTTGTCGGGGTTGTCGTCGTAGTCGAGCAGGAGCAGGACGCGAGCGTTGTCGTCCGGGTCGCGGGCGCACCAACTGAACTGCACCACGTCGCCCTGCACCACGCCGTGGACGGTGGAGGGTTCTGTGACCAAGATGAACGGCGGGCGATTCCGGTGCTGAAGGCCGGCGGGGAAGAGCCGGACGCGCCCTGTGGCCGTGATCTGGATCGTGGGGTTTACGCCGTCGTCCGCCGTGCCGCGGACAAGGTATGTGCCGGTGGCCAGGCCCTTCGTGTTGAGCAGGTATGTCTGGCCAGACGGGGGCAGATCGCTGGCGAAACCGTGTGCAATGACGATCTCATTGCCGTTGTTCGGAATGCTGTCCGGGTCGAGCTGAATCGTGTATTGCGGGTTGTCGTCGGGGTCCGTAAGCGTCCACGTGATGGCGACGACATCGCCCGGCGAGACCTCCTGGTCCAGAACGGGTTCCAGGAACGACAGCACGGGCTGCGCGTTGCCGCTTCCGGTGCTCGGACCCGGTTTGTTGGTTCCGCCTGCCGTGTTGGTCTCGACGGGGATCACGGGCGGCGCCCCCGGGCAACCGCCGAGCGAAAGACCGGCAACCAGGACGCTGCCCACAACGATGAGCACCGCAACGCGCGAGGCGATAACCGCGTTCCCGCCGCCGAACGAGGCGCGGTCGCGGGTGACACGGCTGCTCTTATTCCTGCCTGTTTGGCTCGCCATCCGTTGAAGACCTCCGCAGGTCAAAGAGGGAGAGTTCCCGTGGCGGTGGGGGCCGGGCGTTTCCGCCGCCGGCAGACCCGTCGCACGCTCCATGGTCTTCGGCGGGCCGTCCACACACGGGGCTCGCCCGCCACACCGGACCACGGTTGCACGGGCATTCTAAGAGCTACCCGAAAGTCCGGTCAAGACGTGCCGTCGGCGTAACTTCCGAACGCGCGGGCCGTTGGCTAGGATACGGGTCGGCACGGGCCTGCGGCTCGCGGGTTGTGGCTCGCGGTGCCCCGGCCCCCAGGAGGTTGACATGATGAACGGAGACCGGCTTTCGCGACGCGGATTTCTCACGAAGACGGCAGGCGGCGCCCTTGCAGCGGCCGGCGCCTCGGCAATGCCTTCGCCCCAGGCCACGGCTGGTGAGGCCCGGGATGTTGCGCAGCAAAGGGGTGCCCAGCGGCTGAGCCTGGCGCAACTCGCTCGCTGGGAGGCCCTGGGCTACGGAATGTTCATCCACTTCGGCATGAGCACGTTCGTCCGGAACGAACTGCCCGACGGCAAGGCGCCCCCGGCGGTCTACGCGCCGGACCGGCTCGACGTGGACCAGTGGATCTCCGTCGCACGCGATGCCGGGATGAAGTACGCGGTGCTGACGGCGAAGCACGTAGCGGGACATTGCCTGTGGCCGAGCAGGCACACCACATACACGGTGGCGAATAGCGGGAACAGGACCGACGTCGTGGAGAAGTTCGTGAAGGCGTGCGAGAAACACGGCGTTCTGGCCGGGCTGTATTACTGCTCGTGGGACAATCACAACCGGTTCGGCAGCCGGACGCCGTCGGATCCGGGCCTCCAACGGTATTGGGGCGACGACCGCTTCGCCGAGATGGAACGTGTAACGCACACGCGGCCGGCAGGGCCGATGCCGGCCTATACGACCTCGGTCTATCAGAGCTTCCAGACGGCGCAGCTCGTGGAGCTGCTGACGCAGTACGGGCCGATCGCGGAGGTGTGGATCGACATCCCCGGCGTGCTCGGTCGCGGATACCGCGAGTATCTCTACCGGAAGATCGCCGAGTTGCAGCCGCAGACGGTCATCATGATGAACAGCGGGATTTCGACGGGCGAGACCTACAACGTGGATTACGCGTGGCCGTCGGATCTCATTGCGATCGAACGGCGATTGCCGCCGGAATCCGGACACCGGAAGTGGCGGACGATCGAGGGGAAGGAGTACTACATGCCGGGCGAGGTGTGCGACCCGATCGGCAAGGAATGGTTCTATGTGCCGGGCGATGCGCCTCGAGCGGATGCGGTCCTGGCGGATCAGCTCCAGGCGTGCCGGGTGCGGGGTGTGAACCTGCTGCTGGATGTGCCGCCGGACGAGCACGGACTTGTCCCCGACGAGTACGTGCAGGCGCTCATGCGCCTGCGCAAGAACGCGAGGCTGTAGATTTGCCTGGGCGGGCACCTTCGCCGCCGGGGGCGGTCGGGGGGCGATCCTTCCGGGGCCGGATGACGCGGCCTTAATGGACGCCCTTGGTGGCGAGCCATCGCTCCGCGTCGAGGGCGGCCATGCAGCCCGTTCCGGCGGCGGAAACGGCTTGGCGGTAGTAGGAGTCCATCACGTCGCCGGCGGCGAAGATTCCTTCCACGCTGGTGTATGTGCGGAAGGGCCTCGGGCAGACGATGTAGCCCTTTTCGTCGAGGTCGATCGTCCCGCGGACGAATTCGGTGTTGGGGGTGTGGCCGATGGCCAGGAACAGCCCGCCGCAGGGCAGGTCGCGGACCTCGTTGGTCTTGACGTTCTTCAGGCGGACCGCCGTGATCATCGAATCGCCGAGGACATCCACGACGACGGAGTTCCACACGACCTGGACCTTTGGATTTTCCAGAACGCGCTTCTGCATGATCTTGCTCGCCCGCAGTTCCTCTCGCCGGTGGATGAGGTAAACCTTGGAGGCAAACCGGGTGAGGTAGTCGGTCTCCTCCATGGCACTGTCGCCTCCGCCAACGACCACGAGTTCCTTGTTGCGAAAGACGGGCAGCGCGCCGTCGCAGACTGCGCAGGCGCTTACGCCGCCGCCGGAGCGGGCGAGCCGCTGCTCGTTCGGGAGGTTGAGCCAGTTCGCACGCGCGCCGGTGGCGATGATGACGGCGTGCGCCTCGACCGTTCCGCCGCCGGAGCCCTGGAGCCTGAACGGGCAGGCGGAGGTGTCGATCTTCACGATGTCTTCGCTCCGGATACGCGTGCCGAACCGTTCGGCCTGTTTGCGAAACCGCGCCATCAGTTCCTGGCCGCCGATGCCCTCCGGAAATCCCGGGTAGTTCTCGATCTCGGTAGTGAACATGAGCTGACCGCCTGGGATCATGTACTGTGTGGCCTCGCCTTCGTAGAGGAGCGGGTCAAGGTTCGCCCGGGCGGCGTAAATGGCGGCCGTCCAGCCGGCGGGCCCGGAGCCGATGATGATGAGTTTCTCTGCCACAGTGTCTCCCTTCGTACGTCCGGTTCGCCGATTGATCCGTTACTCGCATATCCGGAGGGCCCGAGCCCCGGGGCGCACGGAAGAACGGATCAGCGGATCGAACCGCTCAGCGCCTTGGCGCCGATGTCACGTCGATAATAGGCGCCGTCAAAATGAATCCGCTCTACGGCCTGATAGGCGCGCTTCTGCGCCTCGGCCAGCGTGGGGCCGCGGGCGGTGACGCCCAGCACTCGCCCGCCGGCAGTGACCAGCTTTCCGCCGAGGCGTTTCGTGCCCGCATGAAAGACCATCACGTCGTCCGATACGGCGTCGTCCAGGCCGGTGATCTCGGCGCCTTTCTTGTATTCTCCGGGGTAGCCGCCGGCCGCCATGACGACGCAGACTGCCGGGCGCGGATCCCAACGGAGTGTGATCGAGTCGAGCCTGCCTGCGAGGACGGCGTCCATCACCTCGACGAGGTCCGACTGCAAGCGGAACAGGATCGGTTGGGTCTCCGGATCGCCGAAGCGGCAGTTGAACTCGAGGATCTTCGGCCCGTTGTGCGTGAGCATCAGGCCCGCGTAGAGCACGCCGCGATAGGGGGTCTCCTCGCGGTTCATGGCGTCGACGATCGGAACGAATATCTGGCGCTCCACCTGGGCGAGGATCTCGTCGGTGATGACCGGCGTGGGGCTGTAGGCCCCCATGCCGCCGGTGTTCGGGCCGGTGTCGCCGTCGCCGACGGGCTTGTGGTCCTGCGCGGATTCCATGACATAGATCGACCGCCCGTCCACGAACGCCAGCACGGACGCCTCCGGGCCGGCGAGCCTTTCCTCGACGACGACGGTCTCGCCGGCCGAGCCGAACTCCCGCTGGACCATGATGCGGTCCAATGCGAGCAGGGCCTGCGACGGTTCGTCGCAGACGATCACGCCCTTGCCCTTCGCCAGGCCGGCGGCCTTGACCACCAGGCCGGTGTCGCGGGTGGCCACGTATGTCCGCGCCGCTTTGTAGGCGTTGAAAATCCGGGCTTCGGCCGTGGGGATCGCGTGCTGCCGCATCAGTTGTTTGGCGAAGGCCTTATCGCCCTCGAGCCGAGCCGCCCCTTTCGACGGCCCGAAGGCGCGGATCCCCTCGGCGGTCATCGCATCGACGATGCCCGCGCACAGGGCATCCTCCGGTCCGACGACGACGAGGTCGATCTTCTCTTGCCTGGCGAACTTGACAAGATCCGGGACATCCTCCGCGGAAATGTCCACGTTGTCGGCCAGGTCCGCCGTGCCCGCGTTGCCGGGGGCACAGAAGATCTGCTTCACCGCGGGAGACTGCGCGATCTTCCAGACGAGTGCGTGCTCGCGTCCGCCGCTGCCGATCACCAGGATCTTCATCGTGTCCTTACCTCGGGCGCCATGTTATGCGCCCCTCGTGGCATTGCCAAGAGCGCATCAGGCGCTCGGCAGCCCGTGCCCCGGTTTGTGAGCGTAGAGCAGCCAGTACGTCACCGGAATGACGAAGAGCGTGAAGATCGTCGAGGCCAGCAGACCGAAGATGAGCGACCAGGCCAGGCCGGAGAAGATCGGGTCGAGCGTGATCGGAATCGCCGCGAGCATGGCCGTCGCCGCCGTCAGCAGGATCGGCCGCAGCCGGACGACGCGGCTCTCCATGATCGCGTCGAAGAGCGACCGGCCGCGGGCGAGCGACAGATGGATGAAGTCCACTAGGATGATCGAGTCGCGGGTGACGATGCCGGCCAAGGCGATCATGCCGATCATGGCGGTGGCCGTGAAGAAGACCGGGTCGGAGTACCCGCCGACGGTCTGCGCGGTCAGGACGTTGAGCAGCCAGAAACCGGGCATGATCCCGATGATCGTCAACGGGATGGCCAGCATGACGATCAGCGGCAGCGTGAACGAGCCGGTCTGATTCACGAGCAGGATGTAGATGCCGACCAGGGCGGCGGCGAAGGCCAGGCCGAGATCGCGGAAGACGTCGAGCGTGATCTGCCATTCGCCCTCACCGGAGAAGCGTACCCGAAAGCTTTCCGGGAGCATCCAGGGGATTCCTCCGCCGGAGCGGAAGAACGTGCGTCCTTCCACGGGCCGTGGCGCAGCCGTAGAGACCCAACCCGCACCGACCCGCGTGGCAGGGCTTCCGGCGGATGGAGCCTCGGCGGAGGGGGCCTTGTCCGCCTCCGTGTCGAGGATGATGTCGGCGGGGGGCCGCCCTGCCGCTTCCGCGAAGACGTAGACCACCGGTTGCAGATCCTTGTGATAGATCGTCTGGTCTTCGGTCTGGTCCTGCCAGTCTCCGAGTTCGCGGAGCGGGACGAGCTGGCCCGATTGCCCCTTGACATAGATGCGGGAGAGGTCCTGTCGCGAGGACCGCCCGGCTTCGGGCACGCGGATGATGATCTCCAGCGATTGTCGCTCCCGCGGGAGGCGGAGGGTGCCGACCGCCTCGCCGCCGAGCGCCGCCGCGAGGGTGCCGGCCACGTCGTCGGGGCTGACGCCGTTCAGCGCAGCCTTGGTCTTGTCCACGACGAAGACGTACTTCGTCTGCCTTGCCTCGATCGTATCGTCCAGGTCGGTAATGCCCGGTTCGCGTGCCAGCCGCGCCTTCACCGTGCGCGCCGCCTGCATGATGTCGTCGTAGGAGTCGAAGGGGCCGCCGAAGACCTCGGCGGTGATGGTGGCGATGACGGGCGGACCCGGCGGGATTTCCACGACCTTCAGTTTCGCGCCGCATTGCCCGGCGATGCGGTCCAGTTCCGGGCGCAGCCGCAGGCCGATGGCGTGGCTCTGCTGGCTGCGGTTCTTCTTCGGGGCCAGGTTGACCCGGATCTCCGCAACATTCGCGCCCTTGCGGAGGTAGTAGTGCCGGACCAGTCCGTTGAAGTCCATGGGCGAGGCGATGCCCGTGTACGACTGAAAGTCGCGGACCTCCGGCACCGTCCGCAGGAAGTTCTCGAACTGCCGGACGCCGGCGTCGCTCTGCTCCAGCGTCGTGCCCCGATCGAAATCGAGCACGAGCAGCAACTCGTTCTTGTTGTCGAACGGCAGCATCTTGAGCGGAACGTGCCGCGACAGGGCCAGCAGCCCCGAGCCGACCGTTGCCAGGGCCATGATGCCGAGGAAGGACCAGGCCAGCACACGCGAGTGGAGCAGGGGGGCCATCAGCGGGTAGAAGAGCCGGTACAGGACCGAGTTCTTCACCGCCGTCATGTCGTGCGGGTCGGTCGTGTCCTTCTCGGTCGGGGCCGTGCGGTACTCGCCCTTGAGCACGTGGTATGCCAGCCACGGCGTGATCGTGAACGAGACGACCATCGACATGATCATTGTCACGGGGACGTTGAGCGCCATCGGCCGCATGTACGGGCCCATCATCCCGGTGATGTACATCATGGGCAGGAACGAGATGATGACCGCCAGCGTCGCCGTAATAAGCGGGGGGCGGACTTCGTTGACGGCCTCCAGCACGATCTCCTCGCTTGCACGGCGATGCAGGCGGAAGTGGCGGTGGATGTTCTCCACGTCCACGATCGGGTCGTCCACAAGCAGGCCGAGGGCGAGGATCAGCGCGAAGAGCGTCACCCGGTTGATCGTGTAGCCGGCCAGCAGATTCACCGCAAGCGTGAGGCCGAAGACGATTGGCACCGCCAGCGCCACAACGAGGGCTTGGCGCGTCCCCAGCCCGAACGCGAGCAGGATGATGACGATGGCCACGGCAACGCCGAGGGCTTCGACGAGGTCGTTGACCTTCTCGTCCGCCGTGTGGCCGTAGTTGCGGGTGACAACGACGTCCATGCCCGCCGGGACGAACTCCTCCTGCAGGTGCTTGGCTTCTTCCACGACGGCCTGAGCGACCCACACGGCGTTGGTGCCCTTCTTCTTGGCAATCGCGATGGTGACGGCCGGGGCGGTTCGGGTGTAGTAGGGCCAGTCAGCCGGCGAGGCCGATGGCGGGGCGGTGCCCCCGGCGTCGGGGTTGTACCAGGCAGGCCCGCGGCCGTACGCGACGTAATCGACGGGCTCCGCCGGGCCGTCGCTGATGCGGGCGACGCTCCGGAGGAAAACCGGTTGTTGCTGCCAGACGCCGACCACAATGTCGCCGAGTTCGTCCGGCCGCACGAGCGCCTGGCCGGCGTCCACCCGGAACTCGGCACTGTTGCGATCGAAGCTGCCCGCCGGGAGCGTGACGTTCGCGGCCCGGATGGCCCGCTCCACCTCGAGCGGGGAGATGTTATGGCCCGCCATGTCGTCCGGCGACAGATGGACCAGCAACTGCCGCGGCCGCCCGCCGATGATGTTGATCCGCGAGATGTCCAGCAGGTGTGCGAGGCGGTTGCCCATTTCCTCGGCGACGCGGCGCAGGGAGTAACCGTCGCCACCGGTGAGGGTGAGGGTGACGATCGGCACGTCGTCGATCTCGACCGGTTTGACTACCCATCCGGCGACGCCCTGCGGCACGATGTCTTTGTTCTGCTCGATCTTGTTATAGAGTTTCACCAGGCTCCGCTCACGATCCTGGCCCACGTAGAACCGCACGGTGACGATCGCCAGGTTCGGCTTCGACATCGAGTAGACATGTTCGACGCCGTCGATCTGATAGAGCAGCCTCTCAAGCGGCGTGCTGACGAGTTCCTCCACCTCCCTGGCGGAACGCCCTGGGAACTGCACGAAGACGTCGGCCATCGGCACGATGATCTGCGGGTCTTCCTCCCGCGGGGTAATGAACAGTGCCACGGCTCCGAGGGCCAGCGAGAGGATGATCAGGATGATCGACAAGTTCGAGCGGAGGAACTTGTTGACGATCGCGATCGTGATGTTGTGCCGGGGCTCAGTTGTCATGGTCGCTCGGGCGGGTCTGTGGGGACGTTGCAGGGAGCACGACCTGCTCGCCGACGGCCAATCCGCTCAGCACTTCCACGTTGTCGTCAAACTCCCGTCCCAGCCGGACGAGGCGACGTTCGAGCCTGCCCTGCGTAACCACGTCGACCAG
>Ga0272448_1007287_pt1 | contig 11744 bp, 5 predicted proteins | sample YNPCB0191_FD_202220 | JGI IMG/M metagenome (GOLD analysis project Ga0272448, IMG submission 202220) | Hot spring sediment microbial communities from Yellowstone National Park, WY, United States - YNP-CB-019-1 | ecosystem: Environmental > Aquatic > Thermal springs > Hot (42-90C) > Sediment... | reverse complement strand
TAAGCGTGTGCATAGGGCAGGTCCTCGGCAACTGGCCCATGTGGGGAGGCGAGCCTTCCCATCAGTCCGTTCAGCTCCTAAGGGGCGCAATGACAAGTGCTCCGGTTATAAAGTGGAAGTTCCGGACAGGCTACGATGTTGAATGGCAGTTCTCAGCTATAGCTGATGTTAACGGGGACGGAACCACAGATGTTATTATAGCTTCATACGATTCTACGGTCTACTGTCTCAGGGGAACAGACGGAGCTACACAGTGGACCTATAGGACCGGCAACTGGATGCACTCTTCACCGGCAGTAGCTGATGTTGACAGAGATGGCAATATGGAGGTAATCGTAGGCTCCTACATAGGCCAGATCTACAAGATCTACTGTCTGTCCGGCATCAACGGAACGAGGAAATGGGAATTTCAGACAGGCGATTATGTAATGTCCTCGCCCGCGGTAGCTGATGTTGACGGGGACGGCCAGCTTGAGATCGTTGTGGGTTCCGATGACTACAAGATCTACTGTCTGAGCGGTTCAGGCGTAAAAAAGTGGGACTACACAACTGGGCTTTGGGTGCGCTCGTCTCCGGCCGTAGCGGATTTGGACGGAGACGGTAGGGTGGAGATTGTTGTAGGTTCCTACGACGGGAAGGTTTACTGTCTTAACGGCTCAAACGGAACGAGGAAATGGGAATTTCAGACAGGCTCGTATGTGCATTCCTCTCCCGCGGTGGCCGATCTGGATGGGGATGGCCAGCTTGAAGTTGTGGTAGGCTCTTGCGACAACAAGGTCTATTGTCTCAGGGGTTCAAACGGAACCAAGAAGTGGGAGTTTCAACAACCCAGGGATTGGATAAAGTCATCACCCTCAATAGCTGATGTTAACGGAGATGGCTTGAAGGAGGTCTTGATTGGCTCTCTTGACTCAACTGTCTATTGCTTAAGGGCATCAGATGGACAGCCGCTTTGGTCCTACAAGACTCCCGACTATGTGCACAACCCCAGTCCTCTCGTTGACATAGACGGCGACGGAAGGTTTGAATACTTCGCTACGCAAAACAACTCATCCACCCTTTACTGCCTCAACGCTGAGAGTGGCACCCTGGCCTGGCAGATAACCCTGGCAAAGGATGTTCACTCGCCAATCGTGGGGGACATAGACGGGGACGGTTGTGCTGAAATTATAATTGGAACGATGAACCCCGATGCGCAGGGTTATCGTGTTTTCGCTCTGGATGACCCTTGGAACACCAGTGGTTGCGGGCCAGTTGATATTAATGAGGGCCTCGGTAAGGGCTTTGAGTTCAAAAACCTCGGTCAGAACATATACCTGTTCATGCTGAACCAGGCCCAGGTATCCCTAACGCTATACGACGCGCAGGGAAGAGTAGTCCAGAAGCTATACGACGGGGTTCTAAGCTCAGGCGGCCATACATTCAATCCAACGCTTAAGTCCAAAGGGGTTTATATGGTAGTCCTCAGGTATCAGGGAGGGATGAAGAGCTTGAAGATAGTGAGATAGCCGCTGATCCGAGCCCCGGCCGGGTAAAATAAATCGCACCTCCCGTTCCCGGCCGGGGTTTTTGTTCTCCCAAACCAGGCGAGCGCGCCGCCAGAGCCATTATAATTTGCCTGTGATAGAGGTTAGGGATCTCTGGAAGTCTTTCGGCAAGCAGCCTGTGCTCAAGGGAGTGAACCTCAGAGTGGAGGACGGCGAAACCATAACCATCCTCGGAAAGAGCGGCTCCGGCAAAACCGTTCTGCTCAAGAACATCGTCGGGCTTATGAGGCCTGATAGGGGCAGTGTTTTCATTGATGGGGTTAATATAACGCGGGCAAAGGGAAAAACCCTTTATGGAATCAGGAGGAACATGGGCTTTGTCTTCCAGTGGTCGGCGCTCTTTGATTCCATGACGGTCTTTGAGAATGTTGCCCTGCCCCTGGTTGAGATGAAAATTGACCCGGATGAGATCAGAAAAAGGGTTGACGAGGCCCTTGAGATGGTTGAGATGGGGGGGACCCAGAGGCTTTACCCCGCTGAGCTATCCGGAGGCATGAAAAAAAGGGTTGGGGTAGCGAGGGCAATCGTTTCCAAGCCGAGGTATCTCTTCTACGATGAGCCAACAACGGGCCTTGATCCAATAACCGCTGACACCATCTGCAGTCTCATATCGGAGTTGGACAGAAAACTAGGGGTAACATCGGTTGTCGTAACCCACGACATGCACCTCGCCACAAAGGTCTCGGACAGGATCGTTCTTCTTTCGGAGGGGGTTATCGCTTGGGAGGGCAGTCCTGCGGAAGCCATTTCCTCAAAGCGAGGACCTGTTGCGGATTTCATTGAAGCCACATCCCTTCAACCGCAGGAGCGAGGAGCATGAGCTTCCCGCCGGAGGCCCTTTCAGAAGCCGAGAGAATACCCGAATTTACGGGCGGATACGAGGATATAACCAATTGCAACGCCTTCGCGGCCGATGACCCTGAGATAGCCGACCCCGACGACGCAATATCCGTGGAGGCATCGGGGAGATTCTACAGGCTCGGGGTGCACATATCCCTCGTTTCCTGGTTTGTGAGCAAGGGGAGCGTGCTGGATGAGGAGGCCGCCAGGAGGGCTGTCTCGGTCTACGCGCCGGGCAAAAACACCTATATGTTCCCTGAGAGCCTCATCAGGAAAAGGCTTTCGCTTTCGGAGGAGAGAACCAATCCGGTCCTCACGGTTTTTGTTGATCTGGATGACGAGGGGGCAATAAGCAAGATTGAGATGAAGCTGGCGCAGATCAGACTTTCGGCCCGATTTACATACCGGGAGCTATCTAGGCTCTTCAAAAGCGAGCAGAGAATACGCCTGCTCTACTCTCTGTCGGTGGCGCTCGCTGAGCGCAGGGCTTTGGCCGGCGGGGGCCTTATACCCATACCCTACTTGAAGGCATACGAGAGCGGCGGGGGAATTGTTTTTGAGAGGGTTGACCCGGATTCTCCGGCACAGGTGATGATAACCGAACCCATGATCCTCTACAACCAACTTATCTCAAGGCTACTCGCCAAAAACGGCGTTCCCGGAGCCTTCAGGCATCAACCCGAGCCCCACGGCAAACCCCCCTCGCCACGAAATCCCCTTTACCCAGTAAAGGCTCTCTACGCCCTGAAGAGATCCCACCTCTCTCCGACCCCGAAACCCCACAAGGGCCTCGGTTTTCCGTTATACCTGCAAGCAACTTCCCCCCTGAGAAGGTTCGTTGACCTCATAAACCAGCGCCAGGCTCGCGCCCTCCTTGAAGGAACAGAACCCCCCTATACCCAAGAGGAGCTTGAGGCCCTCCTGCCGGAGCTGGAGAGGAGGGAGATCGAGGCCAGAAACGCACAGAGAGAGGCCCTCCGGGGCGCGGTGGTGGCTCACCTTGAGGGCAAAACCCTCCTTGGGATTATCTCAAACCAGAGAAAGGGCGGCCTCGTTTTCCTTCCCGATTACCTTCAGCAGGTTCCCCTGGGAGAGGAGATTGAGGGAATGAGGGAGGGCATGAGGCTCAAGGTCAGGATAAAGGACGGAAAGGCTTACCGGGCATGAAAGGTTTCTATAGGTGCGCGGAATACATGAGGCTGGCGAGGCCGGAGCAGTGGGTGAAGAACCTTTTCGTCCTGGCGGGGCCTCTGTTCGGGATGAGGCTTCTGTCTCCAAAGGATGTTGCGCTTTCTGCGGCTGGGTTCGCGGCGTTCTGCATCCTCTCCTCAGGGGTCTACGCCCTAAACGACTGGGCCGACAGAGAAACTGACTCCACCCACCCAACCAAGAAAACAAGGCCCATACCCTCCGGAGCGGTTTCCCCGGCAGGCGCGCTAACATTCGGCATCCTCCTAGTTCTCATAGGCCTGGCCGCCTCGCTCGCCCTCTCCCCATTCTTCGGACTCATTGCCCTGGCCTACCTCGCCCTCAACATCCTCTATTCCCTCGCTCTCAGAAGGATGGTGATCCTGGATGTCCTTTCGGTGGCTATCGGCTTTCTCCTCAGGGCAATCGCTGGCGCTGTGCTGGTGAGGGTCTCGTTCTCCCACTGGCTCCTCCTCGCCACCCTTTTCCTGGCGTTGCTTATAGCGCTCGCAAAAAGGAGACAGGAGCTTGCGCTCATGGGCGAAGGTGCCCGCAACCACAGGGAGACCCTGGGGAGATACTCGCCCGGACTCCTTGATAATCTGATAACGGCCTCGGCGACGCTTTCCATCCTTACCTACGCCCTCTACACCGTCTCGCCGGAGACCGTTTCCCGTCTCGGAAACGACTGGGCGGTTTGGACAACCCCCATAGTTGTTTACGCGGTATTCAGGTTCGTCTACCTGGTTGAGAAGAGGGGCGAGTCCCCTGACAGGGTCATACTCCGGGACCCCGGCATAATCGTCTCAGTTTTAATCTGGGCCGCAGCTATGTTCACCATAATCTACTGGAGATTCGTGAGAGGAGGATAGGCCAACTGGGCGCGAATGCCGCGCTCGTGCACCTTGATCGTCCGCACTTTCAGCTAATAAATCACCGGTAGTGTGTGGCCCTCCTCCCCGCGCCTAGCCTCATGGCTATAAACCCAAACTGGGCGACCGCGGGCGCGCTGAGGCCGGGAAACAGAGGCAGGGGTCGCTGTCAGATAAAATTTTTCGGGTTTGTAAAGGGCTGGGAACCGGATTTTTAATCCGGGTGCCGAAGGTTCAACTCCTTCACGGCCCACTTTATTTATCAGGCTTTCCGAGATTTCACCCCATAACGAAAATTAGTGAAAAAGGGGTCATTTTCGGTCAGTTGGAAAGTGCCTTTGGGAGCTATAAAAAGGCCCCTTACGGGGGCCTTCATTTTGCTTTCTGGGTAGGCTTATTTCGTCAGGATGAGCTTCTTGGTCTCGCGATACTGAGGGGAGACGAGCCTCAGGTAGTAGATGCCGGAGGATAGCTGGCGAGGGTTTACGGTGAAGGTGTAGGTTCCGGGGGCATAGACGCCCTTGGCCACAGAGAGCGCCATCCTTCCCGTGACATCGTATAGGGAGAGGTCTATTTCCTGTCTCAGCGGAAGGGAAAGCTGGATGCTGAAGATGCCCTTTGAGACCGTTGGGCAGGCGCTCAAGGAGAAGCTCAGCCCGCCCAACCCCTGGGATTGCGGCCCTCCTTTGCCCTCTCCGGTCGGGACGAGATACGCCCCTGAGAGAAATGCCCTCGCCCCGTCCAGCTTCTCAACGGATAGGCTTATCGGGGAGTGAGCCATAACATTTGTTTGCCAGAAGTATTCCTCGTTCGGCGGCACATAGACCGTGTATGTGTCGGAGCAGATCACGGCCCTGAGGGCCTGGGTGTCGGGTTCCTGGTGGTAGAAGACCAGGACGAGGGCGTATTCCTCGCCATCCCTCAGGTTCCAGTCAGGCAGGATGTATGAAAGCCTTGAGCTTGCGGTATCAACGGTCAAGGCGGGGGCAACGGTGTCGTAGACGATGAAGCCTCCCCTCTCAAGCGTGGCTGGGGTGGGGAATGGGTCCCCGAAAGACCACATCTGGCTCGTGATGGGGGATGGCTCGTATCCTCGCCTTATCAGCCCGCACTCCCCGTCCTTGGGGTCCTCCTCAAGGTAAAGCGCCACCTCGTAGTATGGGTTCGTTCCCCATGTATACTGCGGGTAGATTGACCTCGCCCAGGGGGTCTTTGAGATGAGGACCCTGTAGCCCCAGGGGTTGCCCTTGAATACCTCCCAATCTCCCCCTACATTCTGAGACCACCAGTTCCAGCCGCTCAGGATGGGGTTCTTTGTATCAGATTTCCCATCCGATACCCTCCAGGAGAACCCCGCTGGCTGGTGGGTGAATAGCGTAGACAAGTAGACCGAGTAAGGCTGAGCATTATTATTTCTTCCGCAGAATGTTATGTATATCACCGAATATGTGTCAGGCGGCGCAGACGCTCCTCCTACAGCCATTACATAAGGCTCCTTTGCCTCATTAGCGTATCCGTAAAAGCACCCCGAGAGGTCCATCCTGCTCCAGGGATAGCCTGGGTTCCTCCTCCACAGCACGGAGAGGCTGTCCCCGTCGCAATCCCAAGCGATGTGCTGGTGATACTGGTTGAAGACCTTTATGCCGGTGATGGAGACCCCGCCCACGCCGGCGAGGAACGCCTCCCTGTCAGGCACATCAAACGGGACAACTGATAAGGAGTCAACGATCTCAGGCCCCACGGCGTTGAGGCTCACGGGGTCAACTGACCAGAGAAGGAGCCTGTAGCCTTTTACCCTGTCCTTTCTCCCGTCTCTGAGAGGCGCCTTCAGGGCAACATAGGCCCTCGGCGGGTCTCCGGCCCCCATGAATACGGGGGTTTGCCCTCCGCGGAACACATCAAGTATGTCGGGCGCCCCCATTCCCAGGTATGGGCTTGAGGGGTTGAACACGGCGAGCATCCTCGCCGGAGACCAGGAGCCTCCCGGCGACTTCTTCCTCATCATGAGCTTGGATGTCTTGCCCTGGTGGACTGTGTAGGCGAGCAAAAGCGTCGCGCCCGCGAAGTCAGAGGTGTCGTTCCAGAAGGCTATGGTCGGAGCGTAGCCCCTTCCGAGGTCCTGAGGCTCTGACCAAGAGCCTCCGAAGGGCCTGTATATGTAGTAGATGTGATACTCGCCGTCCTCAAGCGAGCGGGAGGCGTAGACCAGGTGAGCGACCCCGTCGTTGTCCATGACCAGGTTCTCGGAGGATGAGGGGAACAGGGCGAGGGTGTCGGATACCGCGCCTGGGCCGGGGTGGTAGAAGAGGGAGGTGTCGCCGAGGTCGTCGGAGGCCTGGGACTCGTTCCCCCAGTAGTCAACGGCTTTGAGCCCTATCGCGTCCCAGTGGCCGGAGTCAGAGGGGAGGTTCAGGAAGGTCTCAACATTGAAGGTGAGCAAGGAGCTCCAGTCCCCGGAGCCCTGGCCCATCGGATACGCCCTTATCCTGTAGTCGCGGACGGTTGGCTCTGTGTTGTGGTTCCAGACAACCCACGCGATTTGCCCGTTGTTCTGCGAGCGCGTGTAGGTTATCTCAGGGGGGCCGAAGGGGACAGGGGTGAGGTCTCCGCTTGTCGCATAGTCAAATGAACCTTTTTTCCAGATGGTTGGAAGGCCAGAGGTGGACATTCGCCCTACCGCTATACCAGCGTTGTCAGCAGAGCCGTAGAGGATCCTGCCCGGAGGCACTGGTCCTGCCTCTATGTCGTTCTTTATCGTTATCCCCCCTGTCTCATCCGGCAGGAAATTATCCTCATTCGTGAAGTTCACATCCCAGTATCTTATGGGACCCTCCCCGAAAACATAGCGCCTGAGAGCCGGGTATTCAAATGTGGAGATGTCGTAGAATGCCCGGTTTTGCCGATAGGGTTGTATTTCGTAACTCTTCAGCTTATCAACAGTTCCGAAGATGATTGCCCAAGGAGCGCCTCCAGCGCCACCCTTCTTTTTCCCAACCGCGAAAACCGAGTCCGATATACCAGCCTCATCTATGTCGCCGAAGAAGTTGGAGTGGCCAGGCAATGACGGCATCTGAGCCCCCTGAGCCCAGAGGTCGTATATGGCGTCGTGGAATTCGGCAACATCTTCTGAGCAAAGAGGGGATGTGCCCCAGTGGATGCTGTTCGGGTTATTAGGAACCGCCTGATACCCCCAGTCTATGTAGCCCCCTCCCATGCTCCCCCTTCCCCATCTTCCGGTTACCCAGACAACCTGCTGGGTTATGCCGGGGTAGGGGTAATAGGCATGGACACCGTAGAGGTCTATCCAGGGAATCTGGCCGCAACAAGGAGGGGAAATGCCGAAATCCAGGCCGCCCGGAATCAATTTTCCGGTTATCACATTGCCCTGATACCCCTGGAATCCCACGATCCAGGTCTTGTGGTCTCCTCCGTTCGTGACTATGGTCACATCAGTGAGGGGCGCGGAGGGTAGAAACTGAGGATCTAAGACCCCCAAAAGGTCTCCTGTCCAGTCCTCCCAGCTCACGCCTCCATCTGTGGTCACGAGGATACAGCCATACCACTTATCTATACCAGCATGGGAAACATAAGCATATCCAACAGCAACCCCGTTCAGGATAGGGGGTTCAAAGGCTATCTGGGGCATCAAATGAACCCCCGAGAGGATGTATCTGCTGGCTCTCAGGTTCGGGAGCGAGGATATAGGCCAGTTCCTGGTAATGGTTGAGCCATTCCAGGTTGATCCGCCATCGTCAGAGTAATAGGCTATATATCTTATCCCTGTGTTCATGAAGGGCTCGTTAGACATACCAACTACCGCCACCCTTTTTGATGTCAGGTTCGGGTCCACCCCGTAGTTGTGATCAACCGCTTTGGCCGGAGGCATTACTGAGGCGTCAAGGAACCTGGCGTTCCAGGAGGGCTGAGGCGGAGGGTTATAGGCGGTTATCGGAACCTCAGACCAGATTGGCTCTGGAAGCTTTGGCCCATCAATCACATAAACCCTGCCCAGGTTTCCTCCCTTGCCGCGACAGACCACTATCTCCAGATCGCCGTCATCATCGCAATCCGCTATTGTGGGCGCGGCGAGTATGGTGTCAGAGGGGAAGTCGTCAAGGTTAAGGCTCGTGAGGATCACGCCGGAGGAGCTTATGAGGTAAAGTTGGCCGTCAATTCCCACTGCAACGATCTCAGGGTCATATGTACTCATGGAGCCGTCCGCATCCACGAGGTCAGCTATGGCAGGCGCTGTGTGGATGGCCTCCAGGCCGAGGACAGGGAAACCCGGAAGAGGGATACCTGTCTTTCCGTCAAGAGCGTATACCCTCCCTACGCTGTTAAAGGTCGTAGTCACAACAACATCAACGGTTCCGTCGCCGTTGAGGTCGCAAACAGCAGGAGAACCAGCGGTGTAATAGTGAATCCCTATGTTGGAGGGAACGGTCGTGTTCCAGAGGATTCCCCCCGACGGACCATCAAGGGCTATGACCTCAGCCTCATTTGGGCTTTTGGTCAGATAAACCACTATCTCCAGGCCGGGGTCAGAGTCCAGGTTGCAGAGCACTGGGGATGCCCAACCAGCCCTTCCTGCTCCGGTGTAATCCAGTATCTTGGTGAAGATGTCGCCAGCCGCAACATTGTCCCAGTAGTAGACATCCCCGCCAGCGTCCACAACTACTATCTCAGGCTCCCCGTCGTTGTCTATGTCTCCGGCCGCTGGCTTGCAGTAGATTTTGCCCTCCGTGGTTTTAGAATTCATCACAGTTCCGTCTGCCCCGTTTATCAGATAAACTTTCTGGGGATTCTGGAACCCTATGACCACATCCCCTATGCCGTCGTCGTTGAAATCAGCGATTGTCGGGGACGAAGGGTCAACCCAGGAGTCGGAGGCCTGCCAAATTAATCCTGGGAAGATTGGACCAAAATCCACTGCCTGAACGAGGCCAGCACTTCCCAGGGTCCATATGACATCGGGAAAGTTATCCAGCATGCCTGGCTGGCTCCATCTTCCCACATCGCACAGTGCGGGGGCACAGTCCACAGCTATGGGGTTACCCGTAAAGTTATGGGTCTTCTCCACCATGAGTGAACCTGGCCCAGCGTAACGAAGCATGGCAAGCAGGTTTGAGCCAGAATACGCCCCGGCCACAACAAGTATCTCGTTCTGTCCATCGCCGTCAACATCCCCAACGGTCGCGCCGTATCTGGATTCTATTGGCAGGCCCAGGTCTATGGTTGTCACTGATACCTGGAAACCCTGTATGTTTGCGCGGCCGTATATCCGGCCCGTGTTTGCCGCGTCGTGCCTGGCCTGAGCCCACCAGGCCAGGCTGGCTACCGTTGCTATGATTAGCATATTCATTTTGCCTTCCTCCTCTCATGTTTTCTGCTCATGCATATCTGTCCTTCTTAAAACCTTTTTCTGGGTCGCCAACCCTCCTTTTGGCTCTCTCACCTCCTCATCACAACGGCTTTTGTCGTTATCCTCCCGTCATACCTGAGCTCAGCGAGATAAACCCCTGGCTCAAGCCCCCTTAGCTCAAACTCGTGGGTTCCGGGGAGAAGCTGGCCCTTGTAAAGCTCCTTGACCCTTCTTCCGCTCATGTCGTATAGCGAGAGATCAACGGGGCAGGGGTCAAGTAGGCTCAGGACAACCCTTCCTGGCAAAACGAGCATGCTTGGAGGCCTCGCGGCTTTTTCCTCCCTTGCCGGAAGCGCGGGCTCGTTGTCTATGCAGGTAGCGAGGATGTCAGTGCCGCGGTAATCTATAACACAGGAGGCAAGGATTATCTCTAGATAGCCATCTCCGTCCACATCCGCGATAGTAGGTCGAGCGCCCACCATATAAGGAGCGAGAAAATTCATCTCCCATTCCAGCTCCCCTCGTGGGCTCAGGCAAATGAGGTGAGACTCAATTAGGGGCATGCTTCCAGTTCCGCTCACGGCAAGCACCTCAACCTTGCCATCGTTATCAATATCCGCGAGGCTAGGGTATCCGACCGTTTCCGTCTCGCCGGGATCATAGGTCCATTCAAGCGCGGCTGATGCACCGTCAACTGTGATTAACTTTGCTAACTGGGAGAATATAACCGATTCCTGCGCCGAGTCCTCATCTATCTGGGCCGTGGAGGGGTTATATGCCACACAGCGTTTTTTTTGTGTAACATACAATCTCTCTACTTTCCCTGTTTCACCATCAAACCAGAAGAGCGCTAGCTTTGGGTATTCGTGAGGAGGTTTATAATCTCCTGCTGTTACGACCTCCGGTCTTCCGTCAGCATCGGCATCCGCGATGGATGGCATGCTCCCTGCCGAATAGACAATGTCCGTATCCGGATTTAGCCATACCACACTGCCATCTCGGCCGGAGAGAGCCGCTAAGTTGTGGGGAGAATTAACCGGCGAACATATCACCTCGTTCATGCGAGTGGAATTAACATTACCGATAGATGGCAATGCTCTCCAGAACCCTTCTCTGACCCACTGAACCGAACCATCCTCGCCGTTGAGGCAAAAAAGATAATACTGGCTACCGTTCTTCACGGATATGACTACCTCAGGCGTTCCGTCCATATCAGCATCTCCCACGGTGGGAAGCCCGCAGTCCGGCGCAGACTCGTTCGGCCACACGAGGAGGTCTGATGTCCACTTCACCTGCCTAGTCACCCCATCTATGGCATAAACACGGCAGGTGTCCAAGCCCCCCGCTCTCCCCTGGTTGACCATGACTATCTCAGGGTGGCCATCAAGGTCAAGGTCAGCAATTGCTGGAGTATACCCATCTGACGAGAGGTAAAGTCCTGGCGCAGTCCATGTCCACTCAACAGCCCCTGTGGGGCCGTTTATCACGAAAAGCATAGCATCCTTCCCCCTCCTAGGGTAGGCCACCATAACCTCAGGAACCCCGTCCAGATCAACATCCCAAACCGTGGGGCCGGAAGAGGCGCCTCCCGGAAGAGAAACGGTATCCGCACAACGGGCTGTCCACCTCACCATCACCGACTCCGAGTCCAGCAATCCAACCCCCCTCTGATAGGAGGTGTGAACCCCGTTGGGGCAGACCCCGTTTGCGGCCTCAGGCCACCAGAGCATAGGGGCCTTGAGCGTATCCGCTTGGAAGGGAAGGTATCCTATGAGGGTTATGGCTATCAAGCTCATCTTAGTAACCTCCTTTGCCCAAATAGTAAAGCTCCTCCTGAGGGGATTACAAGCGCTGGAAGAAGCTCATTTCCGTGCCTCACCTGAGGCGCTCTTTGCGGCTGTTTCTGAAGGGGAGTATCCCTTTATCCAAATGCAA
>Ga0272448_1007286_pt1 | contig 11747 bp, 11 predicted proteins | sample YNPCB0191_FD_202220 | JGI IMG/M metagenome (GOLD analysis project Ga0272448, IMG submission 202220) | Hot spring sediment microbial communities from Yellowstone National Park, WY, United States - YNP-CB-019-1 | ecosystem: Environmental > Aquatic > Thermal springs > Hot (42-90C) > Sediment... | reverse complement strand
TACGGCAGTTAGAGATAGAGGACAATTTTATAAAGTGCCTGCATTCCAAGGCCGACCTAGATATAAACAAGAGACTGATTTTGCATTTTCCTGAGGACAACACCATTTGGAGCGTTGGTTCGGGGTACGGAGGGAATGTCCTTTTGGGCAAAAAATGCCTTTCTTTGCGCATTGCTAGTTACTTAGGCAAAAAAGAGCATTGGTTGGCGGAACATATGTTGATTATGGGGATAGAGGAGCCTAATGGTCACATTGAATACATTGCTGCTGCCTTTCCCAGTGCCTGTGGAAAGACCAATTTGGCAATGCTTATCCCACCTCAAGGCTTAAAGAGAAAAGGGTATCGCATCTGGACGGTTGGTGATGATATTGCCTGGATGCGTATAGATACTGATGGCTCTTTGTGGGCCATTAATCCAGAGACTGGTTTTTTTGGGGTGGCCCCGGGTACAAACTCCAAGACTAACCCAAATATGGTAGAAACAATAAAAAAAGATACGATTTATACAAATGTCCTTTTGAAACCGGATAATACGGTATGGTGGGAAGGGGCAGACGGAGATGTTCCCTCTTTTGGTTTGGATTGGCAGGGCAGGCCTTGGAGGCCGGGTATGGTGGATGCTGAAGGCAAACCTATTTTGGGTGCCCATCCCAACAGTAGATTTACTGCCCCAATTACCAATTGTCCTACTGCCTCTTTTCGCTTGGAGCAGCACCATGGAGTCCCCATTTCTGCGATTATCTTTGGCGGTCGACGGGCACATCTTACTCCTTTGGTCTATGAGGCCTTTAATTGGCAGCACGGGGTTTTTTTAGGAGCTACCATGGCATCGGAGGTAACCGCTGCCCAGGTAGGTAAACTTGGCCAGGTGCGGCGTGACCCTATGGCAATGCTTCCTTTTTGTGGTTATAATATGGCTGAGTATTTTCGCCATTGGTTGGAGATGGGCAAGAGGATGCGTAGGTCTCCGCGTATATTCCATGTGAATTGGTTTAGACAGGATAATTCTGGCAAATTTTTATGGCCTGGTTTTGGTGAAAACCTGAGAATACTGGAGTGGATTCTAGACCGTTGTAACAATAAGGTGTCGGCAGTGCCATCTCCGATCGGACTGTTACCTCAAATTTCCGACATCGATATGACCGGCCTGGATATACCAAAAGAGATTTTATTAAAGCTATTTGAGATTGACTATTTGGCCTGGCAGGAGGAGTTGAAGGATATAAAAAGGTTTTTTTCCCAGTTCAAAAAAGACCTGCCGCAGGAATTATGGCAGGAGTTTCATGCCTTGAAGGAGCGGCTTAAAAAATGAACATAGGCCAGGTGCCGGTAATCCTTAAAACTGATTTTTCAGACCTAAGGCTTTTTCGTCGGGGTAAGGTGCGTGATGTTTATGATTTGGGCGATACGTTACTTATAGTTTCTACTGATAGGATATCCTGTTTTGATGTAGTATTGCCTTGCGGTATTCCGCATAAGGGCAGGGTGCTGACCCAGCTTTCCATTTTTTGGTTTTCGCTACTTAATGATATAGTCCCCAACCATTTTATAACTGCAGACTTAAAAAAATTTCCTAAAATTTTGCAAAAATACGAAAAAGAGCTTGAGGGCCGTTCAATGTTGGTAAAAAAGGCCTCTGCCCTTGCGGTTGAGTGTATTGTCCGGGGTTATCTTTCGGGCTCGGCTTGGAAGGAATATAAAAATAACCGGACAGTCTGCGGGATAGAATTACCCTTAGGACTTTTGGAGTCCGCGGAGCTGCCCCAGATAATCTTTACTCCTTCAACCAAGGCTGATGCCGGCCATGATATTAATGTAGACAAAGGATACATTGATAGACTGTTGGGTGAGGAAATCTCAGATAGGTTGGTCCAGATAAGTATTGCTATTTATCGCCAGGCAAGGGATTATGCCCGAGATAGGGGCATTATCATTGCTGATACCAAGTTTGAGTTTGGACTTGATGAGGGGGGCCTTATCTTGATTGATGAGGTTTTGACCCCGGATTCTTCCCGTTTCTGGCCCAAGGAGGGGTATTCACCGGGAGGCCCGCAACCAAGCTTTGATAAGCAATTTGTCCGGGATTATTTGGAATCAATAGGTTGGAATAAAAATCCTCCGGCACCTGCTCTTCCTGTTGAGATTATTCAAAAGACTTCCCAAAAGTATATTGAGGCCTATGAGAGACTCACAGGTAGGTCCTTTCAAGATACCTTACTTGAATAATATTTACAAAACTTACAGTTTGGGTTTTTAAAAAAGGAGAATTTTTTGTCGAAAAGGTTATTTTCTATCCTATCGCGTATAGTTATAAGCGTTGCCTTATTGTTTTTTTTATTCCAGCACGCAGATTTAGACCTTAAAAAGTTATGGGATATTATCAGGGCCAGTGATATCTTTTTCCTCGTCATTGCCGCAATCTTAACCTTGCTCACCCATATACTGTGCATCTTTCGCTGGGGGATTTTATTAAGGGATATAGGCATCATCTTGTCTTGGTTGCGGATAGTAATCTCTTTTTCAGGCGGGCTTTTTTTTAATCTCTTTTTGCCTTCGACAATTGGAGGTGATGTCTTGCGCACCGCGGATTTGTCCGCTTCTACCAATAGGCCCAGAGAGATTTTAGCCACGGTCTTTTTAGATAGGCTTAGCGGTTATGTGGGGTTGGTTATAGTGGCATTATTTGCCTCTTTTTTGGGCCATAGTTTTTTGCAGACCAGGGTTGTTATATTTTCTGTTGGTCTTATAACCCTGACACTTGTGCTTATCCTTTTGGTTTTATTTAATAATGCCATATACCTGCGGATAAATTCTTGGTTGGCCGTAGCCAAGATTGAAAAAGGGGCTACCAGATTTAAACAGTCCTTGGATAGACTGCGGAATTACTTGAAGGAATTACACGAAGAGATTTACCTTTTTAGGAATAAAAGGGCAAGCATTATAACCAATGTTTTTTTGTCCATATTAATCCAGTTGCTGGGCCCACTGACATGTTATTTTGTTGCATTGTCTTTGGGTGTGAGGATTACTCCTTTGGTCTTTTTTATCTTTTTGCCAATAATATCAGCTATAACTTTACTTCCCATTTCCATTGGCGGGTTAGGCCTTAGGGATGCCTCAACTGTATTTTTCTTTTCCCAGGTAGGATTGGCCAAGGAGTTGGCACTGTCGATATCGTTAGTAAATTTCTTTTTGCTGGTTTTTTATTCTGCCATAGGCGGGGTTATCTATGTCAGCACAGTACATCATCGACGGATATAATCTATTTCACCACCGTTTGTTTCCACGAAGATATAAACGGAGTACTAAGGCCTCCTTGGCCGTTGAGCAGTTTTTGCTCTTGCGTTGGCCTTCTTTGATTCGTAAAAACGAGGTTATAATTGTTTTTGATGGCTACCCTCCTGAGGGTAGACAGGTCAGCCAATCAAAGAAACCGCAGGTTATTTACTCCCGGGACTATTCTGCAGACGAGAAGATAAAACAGATGGTTGAGCGTTCTATAAATGTCAGGAATATAACTGTGGTCTCAGATGACAACCAGATTCGTTTTGTGGTAAAGGCCTTGGGGGCCAAGGCAATGAGTATAGAGGAATTCATCGGAGGAAAAGACAAAGGGGCCTGTGACCATACAAAGAAGGAAGCCCAGGAACTGACAAAACCAGAATTGACTTATAGCCAGATGCATAAGATAAATCAGGAGCTGCTCCGGGTTTGGTTGGGGTGAGGATAGAGTCTTGCGTATGCCCAAACAAAAGGTAAAAGAAGAACAAGCCCAGAATTTTATTAAATTTTTAGGCACTGCTGGCGCCCGTTTTGTTATGATAAAACAGCTACGCGCCTCAGGGGGTATCTGGCTGTGTTGCCAGGGCACTAACATTTTGGTTGACCCAGGGCCAGGTTGTATTGTGCGTTGTGCAACAAGCAGGCCTAGACTTGACCCTGGCAAGCTCGACGGTATCATTCTTACCCACCGTCACCTGGACCACAGCGGAGATGTAAATGTGATGATTGAGGCTATGACTGAGGGTGGGTTTAAGAAAAGAGGTGTGGTTTTTTGCCCTGAGGATACGCTAGGTGGGGATTCGGTATTTTTAAGATACCTTTTGGGCTTTCCAGAGAAATTCGAGATATTGAAGCCCAAAAGCACTTACCGGCTGGGTAATTTTGAATTTTCTACTTCTATGCCCCATATTCATCCAGTTACAACCCTGGGCCTTAAATTTTCTATTGGGAATAAGCGGATTTCCCTTATAACTGATACCAGATACTTTCCGGGATTGGCAGATTTCTATAAGGGTTCGGATATAGTCATTGTGGCAGTTGTGTTTTTGCAGGAGAGGCCAGGGGTAGATCACCTCTGTCTTAAAGATGTAGAGAAAATTATCGAGTTGATTAGGCCGGAAAAAACTATCATGACTCACTTTGGGATGACTATGTTGTCGGCCAAGCCCCATCTTTTAGCTAAAGATTTATCCTTAAGATTAGGTGCTGATGTCGAGGCAGCTAATGATGGTATGATGTTGGTCTTTTAAGCTATCTGTAGTTTTTTAAACTTTTTCTCCGACGAGAAAAAGCTTGACGAGGAGATTATTTTCATCTATTATGTAAAAAAGGTGAATATTATGGTTAATGCAGGGATTGTAGGGGTTACAGGATTTGCCGGTGAGCAGATACTGGAGATTCTCTTGCGCCATCCCCAGGTGCGCATCTCTATTCTCTGTAGCCATAGGGACAAGGCGCAGCCTATAGCAGATTTTTTGCCGAGGTTTAAAAAACGGTTGGAGTTGGTTTGTTATCCTTTGGATGCCCAGGCTATAGCTAATAAGGCGGATTTGTTTTTCCTTGCCCTGCCGCATACTGTTTCAATGGATGTTGTCCCGGTTTTAATCCGGAATAAAAGAAGGGTAATTGACCTAAGCGCTGATTACCGTCTTAGGGATACTCGGGTTTATGAAAAGTTTTATTCCCATCCCCATCGCGACAAAATAGGTTTATCCTTGGCCGTCTACGGGTTACCCGAGCTCAATCGGGAGAAGATAAAAAATGCCCAACTGGTTGCCAATCCGGGTTGTTATCCTACCTGCGCTATCCTGGCGCTGGCGCCGATTTTATCCTGTTGCCTTGATAGTTTTTGTCTGGATACAATAATTATAGATGCCAAATCCGGGGTGACGGGTGCAGGTCGCAAGGTGGTTGAGGAATTACTTTTTACCCAGGTTAACGAGGATTTTAAGGCCTATAAGGTTAATACGCACCAGCATATGCCAGAGATTGACCAGGAGTTATCCAAGATTGCCGGCAAAAGGATAAAAACTACTTTTGTACCTCATCTGTTGCCTTTGAACCGGGGTATCCTTGAGACAATTTATCTGAAAAAAGACCCTGCTAAGAGATTAAAGGTGGAGTCATTGCATAAACTGTATAAAAATTTTTATAAGACCGAGCCTTTTGTGCGCATAAGACCTGAAGGCGAATTCCCTCGATTAAGAGACGTTGTCGGCACCAACTTCTGTGATTTAGGTATCTACGAGCAAAAGGATTTGGTAATAATTATTGGGGCAATAGATAACCTTTTAAAGGGTGCCTCGGGACAAGCTGTGCAGAATATGAATATAATGTGTGGATTCACCGAAGAGATGGGTTTGCGATGAGGATTCTAAAAAAGGCTGTTTTGCCAATTGGCTTTAAGGCCAATGGTCTGGCCTGTGGAATCAAGAAAACAGGGGCTTTGGATTTGGCCTTGTTGTATTCTGAGGTGCCGGCAGCATCTGCCCATCTTTTTACCACTAATTCCTTTCCGGCAGCACCAATTTTAGTTAGCAAACAGATATTGAAAAATAACCATCCCTTACAGGCCATTCTTATCAATAGTGGAAATGCCAACTGTTTGACTGGAGAGGAAGGAAAAGGGGATGTCTGGTCTTGTATTCAGCTTGCTGCCAGACTCCTAGGTGTGCCTGCGTTATCGGTTGTTGCCTCCTCAACCGGAATTATTGCTAGGAGGCTTCCTGTTGAGAAGATTAAAAAATCCTTACCCTTGTTAGTTAAAGGGCTTTCTGTAGATGGCATCCATCGCGCCAAAAGGGCAATAATGACCACTGATACTATCCCTAAGGAGATATCTGTACAATTTAAAATAGGCAAAGGATTAGTAACAATCTGTGGGATAGCCAAGGGTTCGGGTATGATTTCGCCCAAGATGGCCACTATGCTTTGTTTTATTTTAACCGATGCGCGGATTGCGTCTTCTAAATTAAAACAGGCCTTGCGCCTGGCAGTAGATGATTCCTTTCATTGTATTACGGTAGATGGTTGCATGAGTACTAATGATACAGTAAGCATAATGGCTAATGGTTTAAGCGGGAATTTGGAGATTAGTGGCAAAAAGGATTTTATGCTATTCTTATCAGGCCTGAGAATAGTTTGTCTCGAACTGGCAAAGATGATTGTTAAGGACGCAGAGGGCGCAACCAAATTTATCCAGATATGCGTCCAGCAGGCCAAGAGTAAAGATGAAGCAAGACGAGTTGCCTTGGCTATTGCCAATTCAAATCTTTTTAAAACAGCGATGTTTGCCTCAAGTCCTAATGTCTTGGGTCGGATTGCGGCTGCTGTGGGTTCAGTAGGAATCCCTTTAAACGAGAAAAAACTTATGATAAAATATTCCCCACTTAGAGAAAGAGAGATAAATGTGACAGTAGGTATTGGCAGGGGGAGACAAAAAGCTACGATATTTACCTCAGACCTGAGTTATAAATATGTAAAGATTAACGCCGAGTATAATTAAGGAGTTGGTTTTATGGAAGAAGCAATAAAAAAGGCAGAGGTTTTGATTGAGGCCTTACCCTATATCCAGAAGTTTTACCGAAAGATTGTAGTGATTAAATATGGGGGCAGCATTTTAGGTGAGGATAAAATTCGTCAGGGGGTATTGCAGGATATAGTATTTTTGAATCTGGTGGGGATAAGGATTGTTTTGTTGCATGGTGGCGGCCCAAATATCAGCGAGCGGATGCGTAGCGAAGGCAGGAAGACAGAGTTTGTTGATGGTATGCGGGTTACGGATGTTGAGACCTTAAAAGTAGTTGAGGAGGAACTGGAGGTTTTAAATAAAAAGATTGTAAATGAGCTACAGCGACTGGGTGCTCAGGCAGTTGGTCTGAATGGTAAGGATGGTATTATTCAAGCTGAGAAGAAAAAGACTAAGATTGATTTGGGGCTGGTGGGTCAGGTGAAGCAGGTAAATACCAGCCGGATACAAGAGGCGTTGGAATCCAATGTAATAGCAGTGGTGTTACCTATGGGTTTTGGTAGCGATAATAAGGTTTATAATATAAATGCCGATGAGGCAGCCAGCTCTGTGGCCTTGGCTTTGAAGGCAGAAAAGTTTGTGGTTTTAACGAATGTGGCTGGGATTATGCGCAACCCTGAAGACCCTAATTCCCTTCTTTCTTCCTTGAGTGCGCAGGAGGCCGAGGTCCTTATAAAGAATAATGTTATCCAGACAGGGATGATACCTAAGGTCAAGGCCTGTCTTGATGCCGTAAAAGGGGTTGCCAAGGCCCACATTATTGACGCCCGTATTCCCCATGGATTGCTTTTGGAGATTTTTACTGATAAAGGCGTAGGCACTGAGATAGTGCATTAAAAAATGAAGCTACAAGAGGTTTTTGATTGCTATAAAGAAAGCATACTCCCTACTTATCTTAAAACCCCACTGGTATTGGTTAAGGGTAAGGGTAGTCGGGTCTGGGATATACATAATAAGGTTTTTTTGGATTTTTTCCCTGGCTGGGGGGTAGGGAATTTAGGCCATTGCCATCCTAAAGTAATGCAGGCAGTGCGTCAACAGCTTTCGAAGTTGATTTTTATCCCTAATAATTATTATCATATCCCACAGGCAAAATTAGCCTACGAGTTGAGGCGCATTTTATTTCCCTGCAAGGTTTTCTTCTGTAACTCCGGGGCAGAGGCAAATGAGGCGGCGATAAAGTTCTGCCGTAAATTTGGCCAGGGCCGTTTTGAGATTATTGCCTTTGAGAATTCCTTTCATGGCCGCACCCTGGGATGTTTGGCAGCAACTGGCCAGAAGAGATACCAGGATGGCTTTGCGCCTTTACCCGAAGGCTTTAAGATAGTTAGTTTCAATGACCTCAAGGCAGTTAGAGAGGCGATTTCTGCTCACACGATTGCCATAATGTTGGAGTTAATCCAGGGCGAAGGTGGGGTTAATGTTGCGGATTTAGAATTTGTGCAGGGCCTAAGAAGGCTTTGTGATGAAAAGGATTTGCTTTTGGTTATTGATGAGGTGCAGACAGGCATTGGCCGAACCGCTAAGATGTTTTGCTATGAGCATTATGGAATCACCCCGGATATTATAACCTTGGCCAAGGCCTTGGGTGGAGGCCTTCCTATAGGGGTTATGGCAGTGCGCAAAGACATTGCCAATACCTTAGGTCCAGGTATGCATGCCTCTACCTTTGGTGGTGGTCCGGTTGTCTGCGCTGCAGCATTGGCAGTGCTTAAGACGATTCAGGAGGAAAGGCTATTGACCAATGCCCTTAAGATGGGTGAGTATCTTTTTAAAAGATTGGAGGATTTAAAAAAGAGGCACTCCTTGATTAGGGACATCCGCGGTAAAGGGTTGATGTGGGGAGTAGAGTTGGCTATCCCGGGAAGGCAGGTAGTTGAGCGTTGTCGGGAAATGGGTTTGTTGATTAATTGTACCCACGAGAATGTCCTGAGGCTAATGCCAGCACTTTTGGTTACCAAAAGGCAGATAGATCAGGCAATGGAAATATTGGATAAGGCCTTGGCTTAGAAAGTAAACTCCATGAAGAAGGATTTGGTTTCAATTTTAGATTTGTCGGTTAAAGATATTGAAGGTATTTTTAGTTTAGCCTTTGAGATGAAAAAGGATAAGGCTAAATTTTCTTCTGCCTTAAGCGGGAAGACCTTGGCCCTTATTTTTCAGAAGCCATCGAATCGCACGCGCGTTTCCTTTGAGGTGGGGATGTATCAGTTAGGAGGATACAGTATCTACCTTTCTCCTTCTGAGATAAATTTAGGCGTGCGGGAGGCAGTGGCAGATGTAGCCAAGACCCTATCGCGTTATGTTAGTGGTATTGTGCTGAGGACATTTGAACACAAGATTATTTTAGAGATGGCAGATGCTGCCTCAATACCTGTCATCAATGGTTTATCTGATTTTTCTCATCCCTGTCAGGCATTGTCAGATATATTTAGCTTACGTGAGAGATTCGGCAACTTAAAGGGGAAGACCTTAGTATATATTGGCGATAGCAACAATGTCTGCACCTCGCTTTTATTCGTCTCAGCAAAGTTAGGTTTAAATATGCGGGTGGCTTCGCCTAAAGGGTATACACCTTCACCTTTGGTTTTAAAAACAGCCCAGGATTTGGCTAAAGGCTCAGGCAGCTGTATAGAGATTTTTAGCCAGCCCAGAAAAGCGGTTTTGGATGCGGATATTCTCTATACGGATGTCTGGGTGAGTATGGGCCAGGAAAAGGAGGCTGAAAAGAGAAAAAAGGACTTTAAGGGGTTTCAGTTGAATAAGAGGTTAGTAGAATTGGCAGCTAAGGATGCATTGATTATGCACTGCCTTCCTTGTCATCGCAATGAGGAGATTACTGATGAGGTAGTAGATAGCAAAAATTCCATTGTCTTTGACCAGGCAGAAAATCGGCTGCATGTGCAAAAGGCAATTCTTTTACGCCTGTTAGGAGAAAAGAAATGAACAATGAGAAAAGTAAGGCAAGAGTGGGCTTTACCCTGTTGGAATTACTAATCGTGGTTACTATCATTGGAATAATCATGGCAATTAGTATTCCTACTTTTATTCATCTTAAAGAGAAGGCGCTGCGGGATGAGGCCTTTGCTACTTTAAAGATGCTAAGGGCAGCCCAGAAGGCCTATCATATGGATAAGGGGGTATATTTTAATAGCGCAGACCATAGTGTTATCAACAGCGCCTTAAAGGTGCACCTGCCAGTTAATGCAAAACGTAATTGGAATTATAGCGTTCGCTCCTCAAGCTGCGTTGATGCTACTAGGAGAACTAATCCTAATGTAAGTTATCATATGTTCATAAATGAAGAAGAACCAACTCCTAATAATTGCATTGTTTCGCCTTCACCATTTTAAGCAAAGAGAAGGTTATGCGTTCTAATGGTTTTACCATTTTAGAGATGATTATTGTTTTAGTTATAGTGATGATTATTTCCGTAGCGGGTATTGTTTCAATAATGAAATCCCAGGAGGATGCCCTTAGAAAGGATGCTATTGCCACCCTTATGCTTTTACGCGCAGCTCAGCGGGCATATTATTTGGATAATGGAAATTATTTGATCAGTGGAAATAATTTTAATGAAATTTCTAATTCAGCGTTAAACTATTATTTTAAACTTAGTCTTTGTAGAAGTGATTGTAAGGTGTATTACCGTTGTCGTGGTAGCTGTTGCGATGCATATATTAATGCAGGGGGAGGTATTTATTATCGTATCGATATTACTAATGATGAACCGGTTCCTGGAACGTGTAATTAACTGTTGAGCTTATAACTAAGAGGAGTTAGTGAGTATGAAAAAAATCATCCTTGCTTATTCTGGAGGTTTGGATACCTCCTGTGCAGTGCATTGGCTCAAACAGCAGGGCTGGGATGTGGTTTGCTTTGTGGCGGATTTAGGCCAGGGGATAAGTGGCGAGGATTTTAGCCAGATTGAAAAGAGGGCATTAATTGCAGGTGCAAGCAAAGTGTACATAAAAGACCTGCAGGATGAATTTTGCCAGGATTTTATACTTCCCGTCTTAAAGGCAGGTGCTATTTATGAAGGAAGGTATCTTTTGGCTACGGCCTTGGGTCGTCCTTTGATTGCGAAATATTTAGTTCAACTGGCACACAAAGAAAAGGCTCAGGCAGTTAGCCATGGCTGCACAGGCAAGGGCAATGACCAGGTAAGGTTCGAGGTAACAGTTAGAATACTTGACCCAAAGTTGGAGATTTTGGCTCCAGTAAGGGTTTGGGGATTTAAATCCCGAGAAGAAGAGATTGATTATGCCCTAAGCTTTGGGATTCCTTTGGAGGTAACTAAAAAGAAACCCTACAGCATTGACCGCAATCTCTGGGGAGTGAGTATTGAGGCAGGGATACTTGAAGATTTGAATCAGGAGCCACCTGAGGATGCCTATATCCTTACCAAAAGCCCAACTCACCTGCCCAGCTATCCCAAGTATATTGAGGTAAGTTTTAAGGAGGGAATTCCTTATAAGTTAGATGGCAAGACTATGAAGCTAAAAGATATGATAGCCCAGCTTAATGAAATCGGCGGGGCTTATGGCATTGGCCGTAGCGATTTAATTGAGAATCGCCTGGTTGGTATTAAATCCCGTGAGATTTATGAGGCACCAGCTGCTACAATTCTTTATACTGCACACAGGGAGTTAGAGAGTTTAGTCTTGGATAGAGAGTTGAGCCATTTTAAAGAGATGGTTTCCTTAAAATACGCGGAGCTGGTTTATTATGGTCTTTGGTTTACGCCCTTAAAGCAGGCCTTGGATGCCTTTGTAGAATCTACCCAAAGCCGGGTCAGTGGTTCAGTGAGGTTGAAGTTATTCAAGGGCAATTGTGTAGCTGTGGGAAGAAGTTCGCCAAACTCTTTGTATCGCAAAGAGCTGAGCACTTATGGCAAGGAGGACAAATTTGACCAGCGTCTTGCTGAAGGGTTTA
>Ga0272448_1007283_pt1 | contig 11749 bp, 9 predicted proteins | sample YNPCB0191_FD_202220 | JGI IMG/M metagenome (GOLD analysis project Ga0272448, IMG submission 202220) | Hot spring sediment microbial communities from Yellowstone National Park, WY, United States - YNP-CB-019-1 | ecosystem: Environmental > Aquatic > Thermal springs > Hot (42-90C) > Sediment... | reverse complement strand
TGGCCGCGCTGGCCTGCCTGTCCGCCTGCCAGGCCCAGACGCTTTCGCAAGGGGAGCGCGATTTCGCCCTCAGCGCGTTGCACGGTTCGCGCAAGCTGTTTCTCGACGCCCTCGAGGAGCTCAGCGAGGCGCAGCTCAAGTGGAAGCCGGACGAGAAGACGTGGTCGGTGATGGAAATCGCCGAACATGTCGTCGCCAGCGAGGAGATGCTCGCCGCCAACGCGCAGAAGGCGTTGCAATCGCCTGCGGATCCCTCGAAGAAGCAGCCGAACGCCCGCGAGCAGGACGCCCGGCTGCTTGCGTCGATGACCGACCGGAGCCGGAAGGCGCAGGCGCCGGAGGCGCTGGCGCCGAAAGGCCGCTTCCGCAATATCGAGGAGCTGAAAGCCGAATTCCGCCGCCTCCGCGACCGCAACATCGCCTTTGTCCGCGAGACGCAGCAGGACCTGCGCTCGCATTTCGCGCCCTCGCCGATGGGCGACCTCGACGCGCTCCAGTGGTACATCGTCCTCGCCGGCCACACGGAGCGCCATGTGGCGCAGATCCAGGAATTGAAGGCGCGCCCGGACTTCCCGAAAAAGTAGGCGCAGGGGTCAGCCGGACTGCGCCGCGGCTTCCGGGAACAGCGATTTCCGGACTGCGTCCAGCACGCCGTTGAGAAACGGGATGGCCTCTTCCCCGGTGTACCGCCGCGCCAGTTCGAGCGCCTCGTCGATCACCACCGGCGGAGGAGTGCCCAGGTCGCGCATTTCATAGACGGCCATGCGGAGGATCGCACGGTCGACGCGCGGCATGCGCTCCAGCCGCCAGTGCTCGGCGTGGCGGGAGATCTGCTGGTCGAGCGAGGCGACTTCGCGGGCCGTGCCCGTCGCCAGCGCTTCCATGAAGGGGTCGGGATCCGGCGGCAGGTTCGCCTCCTCGCCCGCGTCCTCTTCGCGCTCGGCGTGGTAGAGCCAGCGGCGGAAATCCCCCACCGCCTCCTCGATCGGCATGCCGCGCAGGTCCCACATGTACAGGACTTGCAAGGCGCGCTGCCGGGATTTTCGCCGCGCGGGCATGGTTCAGCCGGACTGCCGCAGCTGGCGCAACAGGTTGGCCATCTCGACGGCGGTCATCGCGGCCTCGTAGCCCTTGTTGCCGCCCTTGGCGCCGGCGCGGTCGATGGCCTGCTCGAGCGTGTTGGTGGTGAGAACCCCGAACGCCACCGGCACGCCGGTCTCCATGGAGACCTGCGCCAGCCCCTTGGCCGCTTCGGCGGCGATGTAGTCGAAGTGCGGCGTCTCGCCGCGGATCACCGCGCCCAGGCAGATGACGGCGTCGAAGCGCTTCTGCCGCGCCAGCACGCTGGCCGCGGCGGGCATCTCCCAGGAGCCAGGCACGCGGACGATTTCGATGTCGGACTCCGCCGCCCCGGTGCGCTGCAAGGCATCGAGGGCCCCGGCGAGCAGCCGCTCGGTCACGAAACTGTTGAAACGGCTGACAATGAGCGCAAACCGCAGCCCGCGCGCATCCAGCTGACCCTCAAAGACCTTGTGCGCCATATGGGATAATCGGAACAGCCTCCCTTCTATTACAACACAGCATGGATCCGGCCCTGATCAGGAATTTCTCGATTATTGCGCACATCGACCATGGCAAGTCCACGCTGGCCGACCGCCTGCTCGAGGCCACCGGCGCGTTGAGCCAGCGCGAGATGATGGACCAGGTGCTGGACTCGATGGACCTGGAGCGCGAGCGCGGCATCACCATCAAGGCCCACGCCGTGCGGCTCCACTACCGGGCCGACGACGGCAACACCTACCAGCTCAACCTCATCGACACCCCGGGCCACGTCGACTTCACCTACGAGGTCAGCCGGAGCCTCCAGGCCTGCGAGGGCGCGCTGCTGGTCGTCGACGCCAGCCAGGGCGTGGAGGCGCAGACGCTCGCCAACACCTATCTCGCCATCCACCACAATCTCGAGCTGATCCCCGTCATCAACAAGATCGACCTGCCCTCGGCCGAGCCGGAAAAGATCAAGGAGCAGATCGAGCACGTCATCGGGCTGGACGCAAGCGGCGCCATCCTGGCCAGCGCCAAGACCGGCGCGGGCATCCACGACATCCTCGAGGCCGTGGTCAGGCGCATCCCGCCGCCGAAGGGATCGCCCGAGGCGCCGCTGCGCGCGCTGATCTTCGACTCCTGGTTCGACCCCTACCGCGGCGTCATCATCCTCGCCCGCGTCGTCGACGGCCGCATCCGCAAGGGCATGAAGATCCGGCTCTGGAGCACCGAGAAGGAGTACGAGGTCGAGGGGCTCGGCTACCAGTCGCCCAAGCCCGTGCCCTGCGACGAGCTCAGCGCCGGCGAAGTCGGCTTCCTCTTCGCCAACATCAAGACCGTTTCCGACGCGCGCGTCGGCGACACCATTTGCGACGCGGAAAACCCGCCCGCCGGGCCGCTGCCCGGCTTCGAGGAGATGAAGCCGATGGTCTTCGCCGGGCTTTACCCGGTGGAGAGCCACGAGCACGGGCTGCTGCGCGACGCGCTCGAAAAGCTGCGCCTGAACGATTCCGCCTTCACCTTCGAGCCGGAGTCGAGCGCCGCGCTGGGCTTCGGCTTCCGCTGCGGCTTCCTCGGGCTGCTGCACCTGGAGATCGTGCAGGAGCGGCTGGAGCGCGAGTTCCAGATCGATCTGATCACCACCGCGCCGGGCGTCCGCTACCGCGTGCACCTCGGCAACGGCCAGGTGGTGGAGGTCGACAACCCGACCAAATGGCCCAACCCGAGCGAGATCGTCAAGGTGGAGGAGCCGGTGATCGAGGCGACGGTGATCACGCGCGAAGAGTACCTTGGCGAGATCCTCAAGCTGCTCGACGAGAAGCGGGGCAAGCAGAAGAAGTTCGAGTACATCGGCAGCGGGCGCGTGATGCTGGTGTACGAGCTGCCACTCAACGAGGTGGTGCTCGACTTTTACGACCGGCTCAAATCGGCGTCGCGCGGCTACGCGTCGCTCGACTATCATCTTTCGGGCTACCGCGAGTCGCCCATGGTGAAGATGGACGTGCTGGTGGCCGGCGAGCCGGTCGACGCGCTGTCGATCATCGTGCACAAGGACTTCGCCTACGAGCGCGGCAAGGCGCTGATCGAGCGGCTGCGGCGGCTGATCCCGCGGCAGCAGTTCGAGGTGGCGCTCCAGGCGGCGATCGGGTCGAAGATCATCGCCCGGGAAAACATCGCCGCGCTGCGCAAAAACGTCCTGGCCAAGTGCTATGGCGGAGACATCACGCGCAAGCGCAAGTTGTTGGAAAAGCAGAAGGAAGGCAAGAAGCGGATGAAGCGCGTGGGCCGGGTGGACATCCCGCAGGAAGCCTTCCTGGCAGTCCTCAAAGTGGGACACAGCGGGGAGCAGGGGTAGTACTGTTCCGGTGAAAGTACCACGAAGGAAGGTTGCGAATTTTCTTGCCTTGGGTCTCTGTTTCGGCTAAGATTTTCTTGTTTAACAGACGAGGGGAAGAGTGTACGGAGGTGTCCGCGAGATGAGTCCAAGAGTGAAGTGGATGATCGCCGGGCTGTTGGGGTTCGCCGCCGCGGGGTGGGGGATTACGATTCCGATCGCTTCAAGCACGGGGACTACTTTCACCCAGAACCCCTTATATCCCACCAACACCTACCAGGCAGTGACCACCGGCACGTATGCCCCTCTGGCAAATCAGGCTGTGGATCCGAACTGGACGTTTGTCATGCCCAATAATCAGGTCAAAAGCGCGTATGTGTTCTATGATACAGGCGCAAAGCCGATGACCGGGGTGAGTCCAACGTGGGATTCAACAATCGGTGGGCCAACGGGCGACTCGAGGTGGATCACTCCGTATCAGGCACCGGGTAGTAAGGGGAATCTCCAGAATGCGGCTACAGGTGTATATTACGCATACACCGAATTTACCTTGAACAACCCGACCGTCACTGTCTGGACGCTGGTCTTCCAAGGGCAGGTGTGGGCTTCAGACCGGCTCAACAGCATTGACCTTTTCAGCGTCACCCAAAACCAGGTAGTCGCAACAGGCTCGTTCTTGGGTACTGCCGCCCCGAATTCCTTTGCAACGTTCAACATTCTCTGGAGCGGGCTGTCGCCCGGTACCTACAGATTGCGTTTTGCCTTCGAGAATTTGAACAATGGCTTGGATTACGCGGGAATCCGCGTCCAGTTCGCTCCAGGGATGCACCATGCGACCCCCGAACCGGGCGCATGGATCACCATGCTGACCACCGGCGCGGGGCTCGCCTTCTTCTCCTGGCGCCGGAGGCGCAAGAAAGCCCCACCCGTGGAGAGCTGATTTTCCGCCCGTTTTTCACCGGTTCCCCCGGCGCCTGCCCTCGCGGCAGGCGTTTTGCTGTCTGCGCCCTGCGGCCGGCGCGGCGCAGCCCGGGGCGCTGCCGAAGCGCCGCCCCCGCCCGGCAAAATGTCCGCCGGAGCTTTCCTGGCCGAGCCGTTCCGGATGGCCATAGTACAATCGAATTTCATGCGAAAGCCCGCGATTTTGGCCGTCCTGGCGCTCGTGGCCGCGGCCGCTGCGGCTCGCGAGCCGGTGCGCGCGCGGCACGCCATGGTGGTGGCCCAGGAGCCGCTGGCCGCGGATGTCGGCGCCGAAATCCTGAAAAGCGGCGGCAACGCCATCGATGCCGCCGTGGCGGTAGCGTTCGCGCTCGCCGTCACGCATCCCTCGGCCGGCAACCTCGGCGGGGGCGGCTTTCTGCTGGCGCGCTTCGCCGACGGCCGCGCGGCCTTCATCGACTTCCGCGAGATGGCGCCGCTGGCCGCCTCGCGCGATATGTACATCGGCCCCGACGGCAAGGCCACCGGCGATTCGCTCCTCGGCTGGCGCGCCGCGGCCGTGCCGGGCACGGTGCGCGGGCTCGAACTGGCCCACAGCAGGTACGGCAGCAGGCCGTGGGCGGAGCTGGTCGCGCCCGCCATCCGGCTGGCCGCGCAGGGCGTGGCGCTCAGCTACGCCGAGGCGCGCTCGCTGTGCGGGGCGCGCACGCGGCTGGCGCAATTCGCCGAGTCCCGCCGCATCTTCCTCAAGGACGGCGCCTGCTACGAGCCGGGCGAGGTGCTGCGGCAGCCCGAGCTGGCGCGCACGCTCGAGCGGATCGCCCGCCACGGCGCGCGCGACTTCTACGAAGGCGAGACGGCGCGCATCCTGGCCGAGGAGATGAAGGCCCACGGGGGGCTGATCACGCTCGAGGACCTGCGTGGCTACCGCGCCCTGGAGCGCGAGCCGCTGCGCGGCAGCTACCGCGGCTACGCCATCCTGACGGCGCCGCCGCCCAGCTCGGGCGGCATCGGCATTTTGCAGATGCTCGGCATGCTCGAGGGGACCGGCTACGAGAAGCACGGCGCCGGCTCGGCCGCCTCGCTGCACTGGATCGCCGAAGCGATGCGCCGCTACTTCGCCGACCGCGCCGAATACCTGGGCGACACGGACTTCGCGCGCGTGCCCGTGCGCGGGCTGCTCGATCCCGCCTACATCGCCTCGCGGCGCGCCACGATCCGGCCGGACCGGGCCACGCCGAGCCGCGAGCTGGGCGCCGGGCGCCCGCCGCAGGAATCCGAAGACACCACGCACTTCAACGTGATCGACGCCGCCGGCAACGCCGTGGCGCTCACCTACACGATCAACAACTCCTACGGCAGCGCCGCCGCCGTGCCGCGTCTCGGCTTCCTGCTGAACAACGAGATGGACGATTTCGCCGTGCAGCCCGGCAAGCCCAACATGTTCGGCCTCATCCAGGGCGAGGCCAACGCCATCGCGCCGCGCAAGCGGCCGCTGTCGGCGATGACGCCGGCCATCGTGGAAAAGGACGGGCGGCTGGTGATGGCGCTCGGCGCGCCCGGCGGGCCCCGCATCATCTCCGGCGTGCTCCAGGTGCTGCTGCACGTGATCGACTTCGGCATGGACATCCAGCAGGCGGTCGACCAGCCGCGCATCCACCATCAGTGGATGCCGGACCGGCTCTACCACGAGCGCGGCCTTTCCCCGGACACGCTCGCGCTGCTGCGGCAGCGCGGGCACGAGCTGGCCGAGACCTACGCCGTCGGCTCGGTGGAGGCCATCATGGTGGAGGAGCCGCGCGTGCGCAGCGTCGAGGACGCCACCACGAAAGGCGCCAACGTGACCGATCGGATCCGCTGGCTCGCCGCCGCGCAAAACGGCCGCAGCGCGGGCAAGGCATCCGGGTACTGATATGCAGCGAGCTCTGTCGACCCACCTGATTGTCAACCACCGCCTCACCACCGTCTGGCTCGAGAAGATCTTCGACGCGGGCTTCCCGCTGGTGGAGATCTTCTGCGCGCGGCAGCACTTTGACTATCGCGACCGCGCCCAGGTGGCCGAGCTGGGCTACTGGTTCCGCGACGCGGAGCTCCGCTGCCACTCCCTGCACTCGCCCATGTACAACGACGACTGCTGGGGGCGCACCGGGCCGGGCGCGGTCGTCTCCATCACCGAGCTCTCCAGGCCGAAGCGGCTGGCGGCGGTGGATGAAATCAAGCGCGCGCTCGATGTGGCCGAGAAGTTCCCGTTCCGCTACCTCGTCCAGCACCTGGGCGTTTCCGGCGAGGAGTACGACGAGAAGAAGCTGGAAGCGGCTTTCACCGCGCTCGAGGAGATCTGCCTGTTCGCCAAACACCGCGGCGTCGAGGTGCTGCTCGAAAACATCCCCAACCGGCTCTCCTCGGCCGAGCGCCTGCTGCACTTCAACGAGGCGACCCACCTGAACCTGAACTTCTGCTTCGACTCCGGCCACGCCCACCTGATGGAAGGCGTCGAAAACGCCTTCCGGCTGATGAAGGACCGCATCCGCTCGACGCACATCCACGACAACGACGGCGAGCGCGACATCCACCTGTTCCCGACGCTCGCCGCCGGCGGCGCCATCGACTGGAAGAGCGTGATGCCGCTGCTGCGGGAAGGCGAGGACCGGTTCCCGCTGCTGCTCGAGCTGAAGGAGTCGCCCGAGTTTCCGAATCCGGTCGAGTCGGCAGCCCGCGTGGCCGCCAACCTGGAGTCCCTGTGATGTCTTCGTATCCGAGAATCACGATCGAGGCCGCCTCGCGCCACGAGGGCGAGGCGGTGGAGCTGGCCGGCTGGCTGTACAACCTGCGCCGGTCCGGAAAGATCATCTTCCCGCTGGTCCGCGACGGCACGGGCATCATGCAGTGCGTGGCGGTGAAGAACAACATCAGCGAGAAATGTTTCAACGATCTGCGCGACCTGACGCAGGAGTCCTCGCTCATCGTGCGCGGCCGCGTCAGGGCCGAGCCGCGCGCGCCGGGCGGCTACGAGCTGGACGTCGACGACGCCGAGATCGTCCACCGCATCCCCGAAGAGCAACCTTACCCGATCACGCTGAAAGAGCACGGCATCGAGTTCCTCTTCGACCACCGCCACCTGCACCTGCGCTCGCGCCGGCCGCACGCCATCCTGCGCATCCGGCACGAGATCATCCGCGCCATCCGCGACTACTTCGACTCGAACGGCTTCACGCTGGTCGACACGCCCATCTTCACGCCGGCCGCCTGCGAGGGAACCACCACGCTGTTCGAGGTCGACTACTTCGGCGACGAGAAGGTCTACCTGACGCAATCCGGGCAGCTCTACAACGAGGCCACGGCGATGGCCTTCGGCAAGACCTACTGCTTCGGGCCGACGTTCCGCGCCGAGAAGTCGAAGACGCGCCGCCACCTGACCGAGTTCTGGATGGTGGAGCCGGAGATGGCTTACGCGACGCTCGAGGACGTCAAGCGCGTGGCCGAGGAGCTGATCTGCTTCATCGTCGGGCGCGTGCTCGAGCGGCGCCGCCGCGAGCTGGAAACGCTCGAGCGCGACATCGCCAGACTGGAGGCCGTCAAGCCCCCGTTCCCGCGCATCTCCTACGACGAGGCGGTGGCGATCCTCCAAAGGAAGGGTTCGGAGATTCAGTGGGGCGGCGATTTCGGCGGCACGGACGAGACGCTGCTGTCGGAGGAGTTCGACCGCCCGGTGATGGTGGACCGCTTCCCCGCCGAAATCAAGGCCTTCTACTTCCAGCCCGACGAGCAGCGGCCCGAAGTGGTGCTCGGCGTCGACGTGCTGGCCAGCGAGGGCTACGGCGAGATCGTCGGCGGCGGGCAGCGCATCCACGACTACGACCTGCTGCTGCGGCGGATTCGCGAACACAACCTCCCGCAGGAAGCCTTCGAGTGGTACCTCGACCTGCGCCGCTACGGCACGGTGCCGCATGCGGGCTTCGGCATGGGCGTCGAGCGCACGGTGGCCTGGATCTGCGGGCTGGACCACATCCGCGAAACCATCGCGTTCCCGCGCATGTTGTACAGGACGCGGCCATGAGGAAGCGGCCCGCAACGGTGGCGGTTCTCGGCGTGCCGCTCGATCTCGGCGCGGGGCGGCGCGGCGTCGACATGGGCCCGTCGGCGATGCGCGTGGCCGGGCTGAACGCGCGGCTCGAAGCGCTCGGCTACCGCGTGGAGGACCTCGGCAACGTCGCCGTCGAGCAGCCGGAGTCGTCGAAGGTGGGGCCGCAGAACGCGCGCTATCTGAAACCGATCGCGGCCACCTGCCGCGCGCTGGCCGACCGCGTGGAGCGGGCCATGCGGCAGGGCCGCTTCCCCATGGTGCTCGGCGGGGACCACTCCGTGGCCGTGGGCACGGTGAACGGCGTGGCGGCCTGGCACCGCCGCACGGGGCGCCGCATCGGCGTCATCTGGCTGGACGCGCACACCGACATGAACACGCCGGAAACATCCCCCTCGGGAAATGTCCACGGCATGCCGCTGGCCTGCCTGGTGGGCTCCGGCCCGCGCGAGCTGACGCACCTGCGCGGCGTGGCGCCGGTGCTCGATCCGCGCAACGTCGTCCTGGTGGGCATCCGCGACGTGGACCTGACCGAGCGGCCGGTGGTGCGCGAGTCCGGCGTGACCGTCTTCACGATGCGCGACATCGACGAGCGCGGCATGCGCGCGGTGATGACCGACGCCATCACCATCGCCTCGCGCGGCGCCACCGGCATCCATCTCTCCCTTGACATGGACGGCATCGACCCGGATGAGGCGCCGGGCGTGGGCACGCCGGTGCGCGGCGGCCTCTCCTACCGCGAGGCGCACCTCGCCATGGAGATGCTGTGCGACTCGCGCCTGCTCTGCTCGATGGAGATGGTGGAGGTGAACCCGGTGCTCGACGTCGCCAACCGCACGGCGCAGCTGGCCGTCGAGCTGGCGCTGTCCGCCATGGGGAAGCGGATTCTATGAGCGGCTTGCGCGTGGCCGTGCTCTACGGCGGGCGTTCGGGCGAGCACGAGGTGAGCCTGCGCTCGGCCGAGGCCGTCATGGATGCGCTGCGGCGGCAGGGCTTCCGCGTGCTGCCCTATTTCATCGGCAAGGACGGCCGCTGGCATCCCGGCCCGATCCTGCCCGTGCCGGGCGCCAACGCCGATATCGACGTGGTGTTCCCGGTGCTGCACGGCACCTTCGGCGAGGACGGCACGCTGCAAGGGCTGCTCGAGATGGCGGACCTGCCCTATGTCGGCGCCGGCGTCTTCGCCTCCGCCGCGGCGATGGACAAGGACCTGTTCAAGCGCCTGTGCCGGGAGCGCGGCCTGCCGGTGGTCGATTCGATCGTGCTCGAAACGCGGCCGCCCGACGCAACGGCCGTGATGCGCCGCTTCCCGTTCCCCGTATTCGTCAAGCCCGCCAATCTCGGCTCCTCGGTGGGCATCCACAAGGCGCACGACGCCGCCGAGTTGCAGGCGGCGCTCGAGGATGCCGCACGCTACGACACAAAGGTCCTGGTCGAGCGCGCCATTGAAGGCCTGGAGCTGGAGTGCGCGGTGCTCGGCAACCGCGACCCCGTCGCCTCGACGCCCTGCCAGATCTACCCTTCGCGCGAATTCTACGACTACGAGGACAAGTACCTGCTCGACAAGGCGCGGGCCGTGATCCCGGCCGACGTGCCGCCGGAGATGATCCGCGAGGTGCAGCGGCTGGCCGTGGAATGCTACCGGACGATCGGCTGCGCCGGCATGGGGCGCGTCGATTTCCTGGTGGAGTCCGCCACCGGCAGGATCTTCATCAACGAGCTGAACACGATCCCGGGCTTCACCAGCATCAGCATGTACCCGAAGATGTGGGCCTACGACGGGCTGCCGATGCACGAGCTGGTCGGCCGCCTGGTGGAGCTGGCGCTGGAGCGGCGCCGCGAGCGGCAGTCGCTGCGCTACGAACGGTGATGCGCAGGCACGCCTGGCTCCTGCTGCTTCTGATGATGATGCCGGCGGCGGCGCAGACTCCGCCCGCCTCCACGGAGGATCTCGAGGAAGCGGTGCGCCGCTTCGTTTCGGTGCTGGCCATCGCGCTCGAGGAGGGCGCCAGCCGGCCGGATCTCGACGCCGCCATTTACGCGGGCGCGATCCCGGGCATGCTGCGGCGGCTGGACCCGCACTCGGTGTTCTTCGACCGCGAGCAGTTCGAGCAGCTCAAGGAGCTGGAACGCAGCGTCGCCAAGGGCTTCGGCACGGTGGTCAGCATCCTGCCCGGGCGCGTGATCATCCTCCAGACCATGCCGGGCTCGCCGTCGCAGAAGGCGGGCCTCAGCCCGGGCGACGAGATCCTGGCGATCAACAACATCCCGCTTGCCTATCTCGATCTCGAGCAGCTCCTGCAACTGCTCTCCTACGCGCGGCAGCGCGAGGCGCAGCTGCTCGTGCGGCGGCAGGGCGAGCCGCGTCCGATCCAGGTGACGCTCTCGCCGGCCGAGCTCGAGTCGCCGAGCGTCGACCGGAGCTTCCTGCTCGAGCCGGGCGTGGCCTACGTGCGCGTGTCGAGCTTCGACGCCAAGACGGCCGAGGCGCTGCGCGAGGCGATCCAGGGGCTCGGCGGGGAGCAACTGAAGGGGCTGGTGCTCGACTTGCGGGACAACCAGGGCGGCGTGGTGCAGTCGGCCGCGGCCGCCGCGGCGCTGTTCCTCGAGCCGGGCTCGGTGATCTTCTCCGCCCGCGGGCGGAACACGCCGGCCGAGGAGCTGAAGGTGCCCGAGGGCTTCACGCCGTACCGGTTCAAGCTCGCCGTGCTCGTCAACGGCAAGACGGCGAGCGCGGCCGAGATCTTCGCCGGCGCCATCCAGGACAACGACCGCGGCGTGTTGCTCGGCGAGCCGACCTTCGGCAAGGGGCTGGTGCAGCGGGTCTATCCGCTCAGCGAAGGCACGGGGCTGGCGCTGACCACGGCGTTCTATTACACGCCGAGCGGGCGCTCCATCCAGAAGCCGCTGCCGGGCACGGAACTCGAGCGGGCCACGGCGTCCGGCGCGGCGGAATACCGCACGCGGCTCGGCCGCACGGTCCGCGGCGGCGGGGGAATTGTCCCGGATTTCATCGTGTATCAGCAGGCCTATTCGCCGTTCGGCCGCGTGCTGGAGGCCAGCGGCGCCTACCCGAATTTCGCCACCGAATGGCTGAAATCGCACCGGGATTCCGTTGGCCCCGCCATGGAAATTACGCCGGAAATTCTCGACGAATTCCAGCTCTGGCTTTCGCGGCGCAACATCCGCCCCACTGTCGCCGAATGGACGGCGGAACGCGAAACCATGCGGCGCCGGCTCAAGCAGGAGATTCTCAACCAGGCCGTCAGCGTGGCCGCCGGCGACGAGATCGAGCTGAAAGCGGACCCCGTGGTGCGGCGCGCGCTCGGCCTGATTTCCGCCGGCCCGGCCGG
>Ga0272448_1007282_pt1 | contig 11751 bp, 7 predicted proteins | sample YNPCB0191_FD_202220 | JGI IMG/M metagenome (GOLD analysis project Ga0272448, IMG submission 202220) | Hot spring sediment microbial communities from Yellowstone National Park, WY, United States - YNP-CB-019-1 | ecosystem: Environmental > Aquatic > Thermal springs > Hot (42-90C) > Sediment... | reverse complement strand
GGAGCGGGTACGGCGGCTGACCAGCTGGTCGTGGATTCAAAAAGCGTGGGCTGGATTACCGCCATAAATATCTCCTAAAAGTTCACTATAAGCATTAATGGCTTTAACAAACACTATTGGTATAAGCGATAAGCGATACGCGATATGCGATATGCGATTCGCAATACGCGCTCTCCGCCTCTTCTTCCGCCTCCTCTACGGCCCCTTCGCCTGGGCCTACGATGCCGTCGCCTGGGTCGTCTCCCGGGGGAAGTGGACGGCATGGGGCGCGGCGGTCCTTCCCCTCATCCCCGGCGGGCCGGTGCTGGAACTGGCCCACGGGCCGGGCCACCTGCTCCTGAACATGGCCCGCCGGGGACTGGGGCCGGTGGGCCTGGACCTCTCCCCGCAAATGGGCGCGCTGGCCCGCCGTCGCCTCCGCCGGGCCGGGTTCCCGCCCCGACTGGTGCGGGCCCGGGCCCAGCGCCTCCCTTTCCCCGACGGCGCGTTTCGGGCGGTCGTCGCCACTTTCCCCACGGAGTTCATCCTGGACCCCGCCACCGCGCGGGAGGCGGCGCGGGTGCTGGCCCCGGGCGGGACGGCCATCGTTGTGCCCGTCGCCATTCCCGGGGGGCAGGACCCCATCGCCCGCGCCCTGCGCCTCCTCTACCGCATCACCGGCCAGGACCGGTTCCCGCCCGAAGACCCCTTCTCCGCCTGGCAGGCCGCGGGCTTCTCCCTCCACACCGAATGGCAACGAATCGGCCCCGACGCCGTCCTGCTCCTCCACGCCACCCGCCCCTGATCACGTTTTACGTTTCACGTTTCACGTTTTACGTTTCACGTTTCACGTTTCACTTTTCACGCCATCATCTCCCCCACCTCCCGCAGCGTCCGCACCACGTCCTTCGGCAGGGTGGGAGGCTTCTTCCCCACCGCGTAGCACCCCCAGATGAGTTGCGCCGTCCGCTCCACCACCTCCAGAATGTTGCAGGCCCGTCGCAAACTCGTCGCCGCCGCCACCACCCCGTGATTCTGGAGCAGGCAGACGGGGTTGCGGCCCATCGCCTTCACCACCGCCTCCGCCAGTTCCTTCGTCCCCGGCATAATGAACGGGACGACCGGGACCTCCCGGAAGAAGGCCGCCTCGGTGGTGACCGGCAGGAACGGGAGCCCGCTCAGGGCCAGAATCGTCGCGTAGGGCGCGTGGGCGTGCACAATGGCCCGGACCTCCGGCCGGGCCCGGTAAATGGCCGTGTGCATCGGCCACTCCGACGACGGCGCCGGGACGCCCTCGTCCAGCACGTTCCCCGACAGGTCTATCCGCACCATCAGTTCGGGCCGGAGGTCGCCCTTGTAGAGTTGACTGGGGGTGATCCAGCACTCCTCCCGCTCCTCCACCCGCACGCTCACGTTCCCGCCGGTGGCGGTGATGAGCCCCAACTGGTAGAGTTCGTTAATGGCCCGGACCATCTCCGCGCGCGGGTCCTCCGGGGTATGCAGGCTAAAAGCCTGCGCTACAGCGGCGCGGTCTTGAGGGTGGCGCAGGCTGTCAGCCTGCGCCGCGTGGGTGAAGTCCACCCCGCCGGCCTCCTCCCGCGCCGCGGTATAGAGGCGGATCAGGTCCCCCTGGACCCGCTGGACCCCCATCGCGGTCCGGACGTCCCCGCTGAAGGAGAGTTTCCCACTCATCGCCGCCTTCTGCCCGCTGAGGCGGCCGGTGAGGATGCTATCCAGCACCTCCGCCGTGGCCTTCATCCGGACCTCGGCGGGGGTCGGCGGCGCGCCCAGCCCGGCGATCACCTGCCCGTCCTGGAAGCCGATGTAGAACTCCAGCCCCAGGTCGGTCATCGTGTAGTGGGTCATCACCCGCCGCCGGGCGGCGAACTCCCGCAGCGCCGGGTCGGCGACGGCCTTCTCGCAGAACCGGCGCACAATCTCCTCAACGGTGTCGCGTATGGCATGTTCCGTTTCCATACCCCTCTGCTCCTCTGCTCCTCTGCTCCCCCGCTCCTCTGCTCCTCTGCTCTCCCGCTCCTCTGCTCCTCCGCTCCTCTGCTCCCCTGCCCCTCTGCTCCCCCGCTCCTCTGCTCCTCTGCTCCCCCGCTCCTCTGCCCCTCTGCTCCCCCGCTCCTCCGCGACCTGTTCCCTGCTCCCTGCGGCCTGCAAATCGCTGACCGCCGGACCGGGCCGTCCCTCCAGACTTTCCAGGACGCGCGCGTCGGCGGACCGGCGCGGGCCCGTCCAGGAGAACCCGTCCAGGGTCTGGGGGTTCAGAATGTGACAGGGCCGTTCCCCGACCAGCATCCGCCGCAGGTCCTCCACGACGATGTGGCCCTGGTGCGCGGCCACCTCGGCGGTGTTCCCCCCGATGTGGGGCGTGGCGATGACGTTGGGCAACCCCAGCAGCGGGTGGTCCGACGCGGGTGGCTCCACGGAGAAGACGTCCAGCGCGGCCCCGGCCAGGTGCCCGCTCCGCAGCGCCTCCACCAGCGCCTCCTCGTCCACCAGCGCGGCGCGGGCGGTGTTGACCAGGAAGGCCTCCCGCTTCATCCGGGCCAGCGCCTCCCGACCGATGAGCCCGCGCGTCTCGTCGGTGACCGGCGCGTGGAGGCTCACGAAGTCGCTCTGGGCCAACAGTTCGTCCAGGGAGACAGACTCCGCGTCGTAGCGCGCAGCATCCTCCGGGCGGATGTACGGGTCATAGACCAGCAGGCGGACGCCGAAGGGGGCCAGTCGCCGGGCGACCTCCCGCCCGACCGCGCCCAGTCCGACCAGGCCCACCGTCTTCCCCCAGAGTTCCCGCCCCAGGAAGGCCTCGTACGCCTGGCCCATGCGGGCCATGTCCCCTGCCTCCCCGCCGGGCTGACGGAGAAACCCGTCCGCGGGGATCAGTTTGCGCGCCAACGCCAGCATAAAGGCCACCGTCAGGTCGGCGACGGCGTCGGCGTTGCGGCCCGGCGCGTTGAGGACAGGGATCCCCAGCGCGGTGCAGGCCTCCACGTCCACGTTCACCGCCAGCCCCCGGCAGGAGACGACGACCCGCAGGTCGGGCAACTGTCGCAGCGCCTCCAGGTCCACCACGTCCACCTCGGTGATGAAGACGTGGACCCCCTGCAGGGCCTCCACCAGGTCGTCCCCGGTGAGCACCTGGAGCGTCTCCCGGTAGTTGGCGTAGGAGACGTCCCCCAGACGGCGGAGTTCCGCCAGACTGGCCTCGTCCATCTGCGCGGTGACCAGAATCCGGGGGCGGAAAGAGGGGACGGTCGGTCGGGCGGTCTGCGCGGCCATGGACTCCAGCACCCGTCCGGCGGCCCGGTCGTGGGCCTCCGCCTGGGCCGCGCGCACTTCCCGCCACTGGGCGTAGAGGGCCTGATAGGTCCGGGCGGCCTCTTCGTTAGGCTCCACGGTGCGGACGCGCCCCAGCCGCGCCGCGCCCTCCGCCAGGTCGGCGAAGAGCCCCGCGCCCATCCCGGCGCAAATGGCCGCGCCCAGGGCTGTCCCCTCCGGGATTTCGGAGACCCGGACGGGCCGGCCCAGGACGTCGGCGACCAGTTGGGCCCAGAAGGGGCTGCGGGTCAGGCCGCCGGTCATCATGTAGCGCAGGCTGTCAGCCTGCCGCAGGCTGACAGCCTGCGCCACGACCGCCGCAACCTGTTCTATGTTGGCCCGCAGGACGAAGGCCAGCCCTTCCAGGACGGCCCGGCAGAGGTCGGCCCGGCGGGCCGGGCCGTCGCCGCTCAGGAAGGGGGAAAGGGTGACGCTCCCGAGGGGCAAACTCAGCGCGCGGGCGTTGAAGACCTGCCCGCCGAAAGTGGAGAGGATGCCACCGGCGCCGGGCCGGGCCTGGGCCGCCTCCGCGACCAGGCGGGCCGCCGGCCGGGGCGATTCCGGGAAGAGCAGGCCCGCCAGCCAGTCCAGCGCGTCCCCCAGCGGCCCTCCGTTGCTCTCCACGACCCACCGGTCCGGCAGGACGTGCAGGCCGGTCCAGAGGCGGGCCTCCGGGTCTATCACGGGCCGGTCGGCGACGCCCTGGACGGGCCCCGTCGTCCCGGCGACGATGCCCACGTCGCCGGGGGCCAGCGCGCCCAGGGCCAGCAGCGCGCACTGGGTGTCCGCCCCGCCCACGGCGACGGGGACCCCCGGCGGGAGCCCCAGGTCGGCGGCGGCGGGCTCCGTCAGCGGGCCCAGATACTGGCCCGACGGCCGCAGAGGCGGGAGGAGCGTTGGGGAGAGGCCCCGACCAGTCAGCCAGTCCGTTATCCACTCCCGCCGGACCACGTCCAGGAGCAGGCTCTCCCCGGCCTGGGAGAAGTCGGTGGCCAGAACCCCGCAGAGGCGGAAGGCGACCCAGTCGCTAAGGGAGAGCGCCACCGCCCCCTCCAGCCACTCCGGGTGGCGCGCGGCCAGCCAGGCCAGGCGGGGGGCGGTGAAAATGGGGGATGGCCAGCGGCCGGTCCGGGCGGCCAGCGCGTCGCCCTCCCGGGCGGCCATCTCCATCCCCTCGGCCGCGGCGCGGGCATCTTTGTTGGGGACGGCGAAGAGGACCTTCCCCTCCCGCACCAGCACCAGACTGTGGCGCATAGACGCGGCGGCGACGCCGGCCACGTCGGTCGGCGCGGCGCCGGACCGCCCCAGGGCCTCCCGGACGGCCTCCGCCAGCAGGCCCCAGTTGCGGTCGGTGTCAAAGTCGTATCCCCAGCCGTCGGGCGCGGGGGAATGCTCCCACCGCCGGACGGCGACGGTCGTCCGTCCGCTCTCCACATCCACCAGCAGCGCGCGGACGGAACCGCTGCCGGCATCCAGACCGAGCAGGTATGGGGGCATGGTTTTTCTCCTTATTTGTTAAAACCACGAAGGACACGAAGGGACACGAAGGTGCGAAGGTGAAACAAGAACATCATACCATTATCGGATAAATTGGCAAGAGATGGGGGTGTGTCCCCATTTCGTCAGGCCTGGCCGCTTTGTAGGACAACTGCGAGCAGTTGTCCTACAAAATAAGTATCCCGCTTCTTGACAAACCCTCTATCTGGGCATACAATTGTCAGTGGGGTGACAGATGTTCCTGGAAGAGTTGCTTCGGTCGCCGGACTTGGGGAGCGCCGTCGGGAATCTGGCCCGCCCTTTCCGGGAACAGTGGGGACTGCCGGAGGTCCGCCAGTTGGGGCTGGTGGTGCCGGACGTGGAAAACGCGGCCGATGCGCTGGCAAAGCGGAACATCGGCCCGTTTTTCATTGCCGTGGGAGCGCCCCGGCTCTGGCGGGAGCGCGGCCAGGAACGACGGGTGCGCGGGAAAATGGCGCTGGCCCGTTATCGGGGCGTGGAACTGGAACTGTTGGAGCCCCTGGAGGGCTCCGACTTCTACACCCCCAGCGTGGACCCCGAAGGGCGCCCCGTCCTCCATCACATTGGCTTTTTTGTGGAGGACGTGGACGGCTGGGCGGAGCGACTGGTCCGGGCGGGGTACCCCGTCTGGGTGCGGGGGCGGCTGGGCCTGGGGCCGCTGCGGACCGACTTCGCCTATATGGACACCGTCGGGGACGCGGGGGTGGTGGTGGAGTTCATCTGCTGGCGGATTTTCGGCCAGCGCTTCGTCCCCCCGGGCCCCGTCCTGCGGGCCGTCGGCGCCCTGGAGCGACGTCTGGGGTTCCGGCTGAGAGCGTAAGTCCCGCGACCTGCCACATCTGCCCTGCGACGGAGAGATATGGAATACAAAGACTACTACAAAATCTTAGGCGTTGACCGCAATGCCAGTCAGGACGAAATCAAGAAGGCCTACCGCAAACTGGCCCGCCAGTACCACCCGGATATGAATCCGGGGGATAAGGCCGCCGAGGAGCGGTTCAAGGAGATCAACGAGGCCTACGAGGTCCTCTCCGACCCGGAGAAGCGCCGCCGCTACGACCAGTTCGGCGCCGACTGGAGCCGCTGGCAGGCGCGCGGCGGCCCCGGCGGCTTTGAGGACTTCGCCCGCCAGTGGTTCGGGCAGGCCGGGCCGCAGGTCCAGTACGTGGACCTGGACGAACTCTTCGGGCAGGCCGGCGGCCTGGGGGACCTCTTTGAGTTTCTCTTCGGCACCCCGCGCGCCCGGCCGCGCGCCGGCACCCGCCGGACCGCCACCATGAAGGGCCAGGACGTGGAGATGCCGGTGGAGATCACCCTGGAGGAGGCCTTCCACGGCACCACTCGCCAGGTGGAGCGGGCCGACGGCCGCGTCGTCACGATCAAAATCCCGCCCGGGGCCCACACCGGCTCCCGCATCCGCTTCGCCGGGCTGGGCCAGCCGGGCCTCATGGGCGGCCCCCCGGGCGACCTCTACCTGAAGGTCACCGTCCAGCCCCACCCCGTCTTCCGGGTGGAGGGGAGCGACCTCTGGCGGGACCTCCCCGTGGACCTCTACACCGCCGTCCTGGGGGGCGAGGTGCCGGTGGAGACGCTGGACGGGACGGTCTCGCTGAAAATCCCGCCCGGCACCAGCAGCGGGACCAAATTCCGCCTGCGCGGGAAAGGGATGCCCCGACCCGGAAACGCTGAGCGCCGGGGCGACCTCTACGTCGTCGTCCAGGTCCAGGTCCCCCAGCGGCTGAGCCCGCGGGAGCGGGAACTCTTTGAGGAACTGGCCCGCCTGCATCGGGCCTCGCGGTTGTGAATTCACCGCAGAGGCGCAGAGGGCGCAGAGAAACGGGACACGGATGGTTGCGAGCCGCCGAAGGCGGCGAAGCAATCTCAAGTTCCATAAGAACAACAAGAACATTCGTGAGGCCTGGGGGGAGATTGCTTCGGCGGCCGTTGCCGCCTCGCAATGACACCGGTAGGTAATTGCGACCTGCGACATGTGCCCTGTGCCATGCGGATAAGGGGAGGAATTCAGATGGGAATCGCAAAGAGAGCGTTTGAAACAACCGGGGTAGTGGATGCTCATTCTGACCTGAAAGGTGCCCCCATGCGACCTGCGACCTGCGACGTGCGACCTGCGACCTGCGACGTGCGACCTGCGACCCTGCGCCCTGCCTACCTGGGCGTGCTCCTCCTGCTCCTGGCCATGCTGGCCTGCTCGTTCCCTATCCCCACCCTGCCCCCCGAACTCCCCGGTTCGGAGACCGTCGCGCCGGCCTCCCCGCGGGTGCAGGTGGTCGTCGCCACGCCCACCCCGCTGCCGGACTCCCTGGTCGCCGAAGCGACCGCCGAGGACCTGCTCCTGGTCAACCTCTACGCGCGGGTCAACCCCGGCGTCGTCAACATAGACGTCGCCGCCGGAGCGGGAGATGAGGCCAGCGTCTTCGGCAGCGGCTCCGGCTTCCTCATTGACACCGGGGGCCACATCGTCACCAACAACCACGTCGTGGAGGGGGCCGACACCATCTGGGTCACCTTCAGCGACGGCAGCCTGCGGGAGGCGGAGGTCCTGGGGACCGACCCCTTCTCCGACCTGGCGGTCCTTCGGGTGGAGGACCTTCCCCCTGGCGCGGTGCCGCTGGAACTGGGGGACTCGGACACCCTGCAGGTGGGGCAACGGGTCATCGCCATCGGCAACCCCTTCGGCCTCCAGGGGACGATGACGGTGGGGATCATCAGCGCGCTGGGCCGGGTCCTGCCCACGGTCACCACGGCGACCGGCGGCTCCTTCTCCAACCCCGAAATCATCCAGACCGACGCGGCCATCAACCCCGGCAACTCCGGCGGGCCCCTCCTGGATTCGGCGGGACGGGTGGTCGGGGTCAACACCGCCATCCGCACCACCACCGGGGGCAACATGGGCGTCGGCTTCGCCGTGCCCGTGAACACCGTCAAGCGCATCGTCCCCCACCTCATCTCCGAGGGGACGTACCACTACCCCTACCTGGGCATCACCGCCGACAACCGCTTCACCCTGGCCCAACTGGCCCACGAACTGGACCTGCCGGTCACCCACGGCGTCCTGGTCTCGGCGGTGGAGCCGGGGGGACCGGCGGACCGGGCTGGCATCCGCGGGGGGACCCGCACCGCGCGCGTGCTGGGGACGACGGTCCAGGTCGGCGGCGACATCATCATCGCCATTGACGGCCACCCCATCCAGGACTTCAACGACCTGATCGCCTACCTGGTCCGGGAGACGGAAGTGGGGCAGGTGGTGACGGTGACCCTCGTGCGGGACGGGAAGGAAATGGACGTCTCCGTCCGGTTGGGGGAGCGCCCTCGCTGAGGCAAGTGGGCAAGTATGCAAACTCCCATTGGAGGAATCCCGATGATAGACGAAACCGAACTGCGAAGTCTGGCTCAGTTCCAGGCCGAAACACCCATCCTGAGCGTGTATCTGGACGTGGACCCGACGCGGCATACCAGCGAGGAGTACCTGCTCTCGCTGCGGAACATGCTGAAGCAGGCGGAGGGTCAGGCGGCCCCGGAGGACATCCAGGCCGTCCAGCGGTACTTTGAGCATGAGTACGACTGGTCGGGCCGGGGGGTGGCGGTTTTCTCCGGCACGGCGGCGGATTTCTGGCGCGTCTATGTTCTGCCCCTGCCGGTGGCCTCCGGGGTGACCGTCGCCCGTCGGCCGTACATCTCCCCCCTGGCGGCTCTCCTGGATACCTACGAGCGCTACGCGGTGGCGGTGGTCAACCGGGAGGGCGTCCGCGTCCTGCTCTTCCACCTGGGGGAACCAATCCACGAGGAGGTCTTTGAGGGAGAGGAAGTCAAGAAACTGAAGCGGGGTCGGGGCTCCTCCGCCGGTGCCGAGCGCCGGGGCGGCGCCCCGTCCGGCAGCCGTCACATGGAGGAGGTGGCAATGCGCAACCTCCGCCAGGCGGCGCGGGTGGTGGAGCAGTTCTGGCGCCAGCACAACCCCCGGCATCTCATCCTGGCAGGAGCCGAACCCACCGTCTCCCAGTTCCGCGACCTGCTGCCCAAAGCGTTGCAGGAGCGGGTGGTGGGCACGATGAGCGTGGACCCGGGCGATACCGAGCACACGCTGCGGGAGCGCTCCCTGCAGGTCCTCCGCCAGGTGGAGGAGGAACGAGAGGCCGCGACGGTGGAAGCCGTGGTCACGGCGGCCGCAAAGGGGAAAGACGGCGTGGTGGGGCTGGATGAGACGCTCAGCGCGGCCCACGAGGGGCGCATCCGCACCCTGGTCGTCCTGCGGGACTTCCACGCCCCGGGCTACCGCTGCACGTCCTGCGGCTATCTGACGGCGCAGAATCCCGGCGCCTGCCCCTTCTGCGGCGGCACCTTCGCCGAAATCCCCGACGCCGCCGAGGCGGTGGTCACCAAAGTGGTGGAGGACGGCGGGGAGATAGAGGTGGTGGACCATCATCCGCTACTGGAGCGGGTCGGCATCGGAGCACTGCTGCGGTATTAACGGATGCAGGCTGTTTCCGACGTCCGCCGGGGGCACAGATGAGACTGTGCCCCCGGTTTTTTGTGGCATAAAGGCATCGTCTCAGTCTTATTTTGCATTCACCGCCGGTTTGTGGTAAACTATTTTCGGCGGCCGATCCACTTCGTCCCCCCATATCCGCCCCAACCGGAATCGGTCCACCCAGGTCCATTCACGGCACGCTTCATCCCCTGAGATGGAACTGCCGCTCGTTGTTTCTCTGATAGACGAAAGCCTGGCCCCGGAGCAATCGGACGACCTGCCCGCGGCTCTCCGGCGTGCGCGTCAGGCCCTGGATGCCGCGCGGGTGTCCGGGCAACCGGAGTCCATTGCGGCCGCGCTGCTGGCGGTCGCCCGCGTCCGCTTCCGCCTGGGACAGTACCAGGCGGCCCACGCCCTGGCCGAAGAAGTTCTGGCCCTGGCAGCCCCCGACGCTCCCTGCCGGGCCGACGCCTGGCAGATTTTGGGGAACTGCGCTGCCGAGAGTGGCTCTGTGGCCGAAGCGGAAACCTGTTACTGGCAGGCCGCCGATCTGGCCCGTGAGATTGGCTATCACCGGGCACAGGTGGCCGCTTTACACGGCCTGGCGGCTGGCGTTTACATGGTCCGCGGCCAGTTTGACCTGGCTCTGGCCGCCGATGAGCAGGCCCGGGATATTGCCTGCCGCCAGGCGAAGCCCGATTGGCTCATCTACCCCCTGACAACGATCGCCATGATCGGTCAGTTGATCGGGCAAGGCGAGCGGGCCCGGGCAGCGCTGGCCGAGATGGATCGTCTGGTCCCTCCCGATACCATCGTCCGGGGGTACCACCTGTGTATCAACGCTGCCCTGGCCCTGGACGAAGAGCAATTGGAGGCCGGACGGACCTTTTACACGCAGGCCCGCCTCATTGCTGAGGCCAGCGGCGAGCCGTGGCTGAATATCAGTGTGCGGCTGGGCATGAGCCGTTTCCATCGCCTGCTGGGTGATGGCCCGGCCGCTCGTGCCTGGGCCGACGATGCGCTGACCTTTGCTCTGCGGGTTGGTTACCGGCATGAACAGGGCAAGGCCCTGATAGAGCGCGCCCGTGCGTTCTGGCTGTGCGGCGACCCGACCGCCGCCGAAACCGACCTGCACGCCGCGATTGACCTTCTCACGCCCCTCGGCGCGGCCTTTGACCTGGCCCGCGCGTGGCTCTTGCTCGCCGCCCTGCGCTTTGCCCACCGTGCTCCCTCATCTGAACTCCACGCCGCCTGGCAGGAGGCCGTCTCGCGCATCATCAGCGGCGGTTACGCCTTCCTGCTGGAGCAGGAACGGGCGCTGGCCTTCCCCCTCCTGGCCTCGCTGCTGGGTAGCGATGACCCCAACGTGGTGGCCATCTCCAGGACGCTCCTGGGCCACCTGGCGCGCGTCCCTCCACCGCCCCTGCATGTGCAGACCCTGGGCCGGTTTGAGGTCCGGCAGGGCAAACACCCGATGGAGATGAGTGTCTTCCGGCAGCGGCGGGCCGGTGAACTGCTGGCCCTCCTGCTGATTGCCCCGCGCCGTACCCTCTCCGCCGAACAGATTGCCGAGGCACTCTACCCCGAACGGCCCCCGGGGTCTTCCCGGGCGTCTTTCCACCACACCACCTCCGCCCTGCGCCGGGCCCTGGAGCCGGACCTCCCCGAAAAGTTCCCCTCTCGCTACCTGGAGGTGGAGGAAGGACAGGTCACCCTCCACCTGCCCCCCGGTTCATGGGTGGACGTAGAAGCCTTTGAGGCCCACTGCCAGCGGGGGGAGTGGGAGGAGGCCCTCTCCCTCTACGGCGGCGAGTTCCTCCCCGAATACCGCTACGCCGATTGGACGGTCGCTCCCCGCGAACGGCTGGCCCTTCTCTACCAGCAGGCCCTGCTGGAGACGGCCCGGACCCGGCTGGCGGCAGGCCGGTTCGGCGGGGCGCTGGAGGCCTGCTGGCGCCTCCTGGCCCTGGAGCCCTGGCACGAGGAGGCGGTACTCCTGGGCATGCGCGCCTGCGTGGCGCTGAACGACCTTTCCGGTGCCCGTCGGCTCTACCTGGCGCTGGAAAAAGCGCTGCGGGAAGATTTGGGCACCGCCCCTCAAAAAGAACTCCAGGCCTTTTACCGCTCTCTGACACCCCCGGCGCCCCCCGAAAACCCGCACGGGTGAACCCCGACTCTACTGAAAAAACCACGAAGGACACGAAGGGACACAAAGGATTCTTTCCTCGTAACTGCCTACCCAAGAACCGTTTCATAAAAACCACGAAGGACACGAAGGCCGCAAAAAGGGCACAAAGGATGATATTTTATCTAGCCACCTGACACTTTCAGCCAAATGAGGGTATGAATTTGGTGGAGATGGGCCAGGCATTGGTTAAGCATCGCTCCACCCATCGTAGCCCGATCTGGAAGATGCTCAAATCCCGCCGATCAGC
>Ga0272448_1007281_pt1 | contig 11752 bp, 10 predicted proteins | sample YNPCB0191_FD_202220 | JGI IMG/M metagenome (GOLD analysis project Ga0272448, IMG submission 202220) | Hot spring sediment microbial communities from Yellowstone National Park, WY, United States - YNP-CB-019-1 | ecosystem: Environmental > Aquatic > Thermal springs > Hot (42-90C) > Sediment... | reverse complement strand
GCAGCTCGACCTAAGCGGTTGCGGCCCTTTCCAAGCCCGGGCGATTCTAGCTGCAAGAACCATCCCGTACGGGACCGTAATTACTTACGGCGACCTGGCGCGGATTGCCGGCTCGCCGAAAGCCGCTCGTGCCGCAGGGGCCGCAATGGCCGCGAACAGAACGCCGATAATAGTACCATGCCACCGAGTGATTGCGTCCGGAGGCCGAATCGGAGGCTACGCCTCGGGGCTCGAGTGGAAAAGGGAACTGCTGAGAATCGAGGGAATCGATATCTGATGCTCAAGCGCTGGATTGTGCACTGGATCGTGGGTGTGATTGCGGTGGCGGTCGCGGTTTGGCTTGCCGGGCGGATCGGTTTGGTGCTCAAGTGGCCGTCGGCGTGGCGGATGGTGGTTTTCGTTCCGGTGCTGGCGCTCGTCAACGGCCTGATCGGCCCCGCGCTGCGCATACTCTCGCTCCCGATAACCTGCTTGACGTTCGGCCTCTTTGGATTCGTGGTGAACGCCATCGTGTTCTGGATCGCCGGGCGAGCGACGGGTGCTAGTATGAGCTTCTGGAGCGCGCTGTTTGGATCAGTGGTGGTTACGGTTGTCGGCGGTTTGTTGAGCCGAGCGATCAAGGAGCGCAGTTGAGCGGCAAGAAGAAGCAGCTTGTTATCCTCACGGGGATGTCGGGCTCCGGAAAGTCGATGGCCATCAACACATTCGAGGACCTCGACTTCTACTGCATCGACAACCTGCCGCCCAGGCTGATCCCCGAAACCGTCGCCCTTTGGGCGCCGCCGCGCGAGACGCAGGACGTGGCAATCGTCGCGGACGTGCGCGCCGGACAGTTCTTCGATGACCTGACGAAGGTGTGCGGCGCACTGCGCCGGGACCCGCCACCGCACTTCGCCCGACTGGTGGTGTTGTTCCTCGACGCCTCCGATTCGGAGCTGATCAAGCGTTTCAAGGAAACTAGGCGCAAGCACCCACTCGTTACCGCCGAACGAGGCATAAACGAGGCCATTCGCCTCGAACGCGACATGCTGGACGACCTCAAGGAAAACGCCGACAAGATCATCGACACCACAAACCTAGAGCCGGAACACCTGCGCCGAGCAATAAGGGAGTTCTTCGGGCCGGAGAACGTGCAGGAGCGGCTGATGATAGCGGTGGTCTCCTTCGGGTTCAAGCACGGGGTGCCGCTGGACGCCGACCTCGTATTCGACGTGCGTTTCCTCGCCAATCCCTTCTGGGTCCCGAAGCTGAAAGACCTCAACGGCACCCATCCCGACGTGGCGCAGTACGTGCTTTCGGATCCGCTGACCGAGCCGCTGTTGGAGAAGCTGTTCGATCTTGCGGAGTTCACCATACCGCAGTACATTCGTGAAGGCAAGGCATATCTCACAATCGCGATCGGCTGTACGGGTGGCAAACATCGGTCCGTTGTTATCGCCGACGAGTTGGCCCGTTTCCTTCGGGGCGCGAATTACGTTGTTAGAGTAGAACATCGCGACCTTTATCAGGCGAGGGGGCAGACCGATGCGCGCCCGACAACTATATAGCAGCGTAAAATGGCTCTACCCGGGAATGCGGGTCAAGCGGTGGCTTGTTCTGATCCCGGTCGGGCTTGCGTTCGCCATAGCGGGAGTAGTACTGCTCGCGAACATCAGAATTGTCGACGTTCTCGGAGCGGTCGGCAGGGAGTCGTTCCGGCTCTTCGGACTCGATCTCACAAGGCCGGCGATTCAGCTTCCGGCGGGGATCGGTCTGGTCGCGCTGGGAGTGTTCCTGATCTTCGTGAGTTTGCGGCAGGTGGTACGTTCGATCACGAGCGTGGTTAGTCCCGAGGCGCAGGGCAAGCTGGCGGATGTCGTCTTTCAGCGCCGATACCTCGCACAGGGACAGCGCATCGTCGTGATCGGGGGAGGCACCGGCCTTTCCACAATGCTCCGAGGTCTGAAACAGCACACTTCCAACATCGTCGCCGTGGTCACGGTAACCGACGACGGCGGCTCCTCGGGCCGACTCCAGCGCGAGATGGGCATGCTTCCGCCGGGGGACATCCGGAACTGTCTGGTCGCGCTTGCCGACGCCGAGCCTATGATGACGGAGCTTTTCCAGTACAGGTTCGGTGAGGAAGCCGGCGGCTTCAACGGACATTCGTTCGGCAACCTGCTGATCGCGGCTATGACGCGCATCACGGGCGATTTTGAGAAAGCCGTCAAGGAAACCTCCAACATCCTCGCCATACGCGGGCGAGTCCTGCCCTCGACCCTCGAAAACGTTCGGCTTCAGGCCGAGCTGGAGGACGGCACGTTCGTCGAGGGAGAAACCGCGATCACCAAGTCACCCAGCGCAATCAAGCACGTTATGCTTCATCCGTCCGACGTCAGCCCGCTGGAGGAAACCCTGCGTTCGATCGAACTCGCGGACTGCATCGTGATGGGGCCGGGCAGCGTCTATACAAGCGTGATTCCCAACCTGCTGGTCCGCGGCATCCCCGAAGCGATCCACGAATCCGATGCGGTCAAGATCTACGTCTGCAACGTGATGACCCAGCCGGGCGAAACGGACGGCTACAAGGCATCGGATCACGTGAGAGCCGTAGCCCGCCACACCGATCGGCGTGTGTTCCATTATGTGCTCGTGAACCAGGAGCGGCCCTCGAAGGAGCTTCTTGAAAAGTACGCTGCCGAGCGGCAGTACTTCGTCGAACCGGACGCCGCCGCCATTCGCGAGATGGGATACCGGCCTATCGTCGGTGACTACATCAGCCAGACGGATGTGGTCCGCCACGACCCGGAGAAGCTGGCGCAGGCGATACTGAAACTGGTGTACTAGGAGTCGAAAGTCGCAACGCGCGAGTAATAACCAGTCCATGCCCGGAGGGGCAGGGAGGGTGATCCTGGCATCGGCGTCGCCGAGGCGCAGGGACCTAGTTTCGCTCATCATCGACCGCTTCGACGTCGTCCCCAGCGACTTCGATGAGGATTCCGTACCCGGCGGGCTCGACCCGCCTCGTCACGTCGTCTACTCCGCCGAGATGAAGGCGCTCAAGACGGCGTCGAGCCGGCCCGGAGCGTTAGTGATCGCGGCGGATACGGTCGTGGTGATCGACGGCCGGATCCTCGGCAAACCCGCTGACGAAGACGACGCCGCGCGGATGCTGCGTTTGCTGAGCGGGCGCACTCACCAAGTTTACACGGGCGTTGCCGTTGCAAGAGACGGCGTCCTGCGCAGCGATTTCGAGTGCACCCAGGTCACGTTCCGACGCCTTTCCGAAGACCTTATCGCGAGGTATGTCGCCTCCGGGGAGCCGATGGACAAGGCGGGCGCGTACGCAATTCAGGGCAAGGGCGGCGTGCTGATAACCGGAATCAGAGGCTGCTGGTTCAACGTGGTGGGCCTGCCTCTCTACAAGCTCAGCCGGCTTCTGGAGGAGTTCGGCATAGAGCCGCTGTCGACCTGAAGATTCGCACGACGAGCCCGCGCCGAGCCGCCGGCACGCGCGGCAGGTCGGTGTTGCGGAGACGTCACGCCCATTGAACCACCCTCATTGTGAGCGGAGCGAAGAATCTACACCCAATGCGGAGATCATTCGCTTTGCTCCTTCGAAAACAGCGGGTTGACGGCTTTTTTCGAAGTAGCGCCCCATCGTCATCGTGGCCGCCGCATCGTCATCCCGCACACCCCGTCGTCATCCTACGCACCCCATCGTCATCCAGCACACCCCCCCGTCGTCATCCTGAGCGAAGCGAAGGATCTCCCGTCGGTTCTAGCCCCCTCGCTCCGCTCGGAATGAGGCTCAGTTGACGACTTTTTTCGAAGTAGCGCCCCATCGTCATCCTACGCACCGCATCGTCATCCTACGCACCCCATCGTCATCCAGCACACCCCATCGTCATCCTGCGCACCCTATAGTCATCCCGCACACCCCATGGTCATCCTACGCACCCTATAGTCATCCCGCACACCCCATGGTCATCCTACGCACCCTATAGTCATCCTGAGCGAAGCGAAGGATCTCCCATCGGTTCTAGCCCCCTCGCTCCGCTCGGAATGACGACGCTGGGTCGGTTTGTTTCCAACCTAACTTGGGACACCCGAAGCCGGGTGCTCAGGATAACGCTCCAGATAACCTAACTCGTTCCACGCGTCCCTGCGGTCAGCGCGGTGCCGATCGTCTGGTATAATATCCGGGATATGGGACTAGGCGTCTTCTGCGGAGCCCGATTCGCTATGGCGGCCGTCTTGCTCGTGCCGGCGGTGCTAGGCTGCGGCAGAAGCGTGCACCGGCCCAGCGGCAGGATGCTCGTCGTCGCCGGAATTGCGCCCATGGCGAGCTTTGCGAAACAGGTCGGCGGGGACTTGGTCCAGGTCGAGCTAATGGTTCCGCCCGGCGCGAGCCCGCACACCTATCAGCCCGAGCCGGACCGAATGAAATCGCTCAGCCGGGCGTCGGTCTTGGTTCTGAACGGTCTCGGCATCGAGTTCTGGGCGAACAAGGCCATAGATGCCGCGGACAACCCTGAACTCGTTGTAGTGGAGACCGCTCGGGGTCTTCCGATAATCGCGTCAAGGCATGACGGGCCCAATCGCGCAGGCAATCCGCACGTCTGGCTTGATCCCCTAAGCGCCGTTCACCAGGTGCAGGCGATTCGCGACTCCTTTATTAAAGCCGATCCCGCGCACGCGCACATCTACCGCAGGAATGCGGCCAAGTTCGTGGATGCCCTGCGCAAGCTCGACGCCGACATCCGGGCGCAGGTCAAGACCTGGCGCTCGAAGAGTTTCATATCGTTTCACCCTGCCTGGGCGTATTTCGCGCGCAGATACGGCTTGGTGGAAGCGGACGTCATAGAGAAAAACCCGGGCAGGGAACCTTCGCCGTCCGAGATCAGACAGGTGGTGGAAACCGCGCGCAGAATCCGCGCGAAGGCCGTCTTTGCCGAGCCGCAGTTCTCGACCAAGGCGGCGGAGGTCGTAGCCGAGGAAATCGGGGCCGGGGTCGTGCTGTTGGACCCGCTAGGCAGGCCGCCGGACTATGATTACATCAACACGATGCGCTCAAACCTGGCGCGGATGGCCGGAGCACTGAAGTGAACGCCGAACCCAAAGCAGACTCCGCAGGCGGTTCGCCGATAGTCGAAATAAACGACGTGGTTGTGCGCCACAACGAAATGATCGTGCTCGATCACGTCTCGCTCGCGGTTCACAGGGGCGAGTTCGTGGCCGTGATTGGGCCGAATGGGGCCGGCAAGACGACGCTGCTGAAGGTTATCCTGGGACTCGTCGAGCCGGACTCGGGACAGGTCAGGGTGTTCGGCAGGCCGCCGCGCAAACTCGGTGCGGCCAGGTCGCGGATCGGCTACGTTCCGCAGATACCGTCCGTCGACCTGAGCTTTCCGGTGACGGTCTTCGAGGTTGTCCTGATGGGAACCTACGGCCGCGTAGGCGTGGGCAGGAGGCCCGGCATAGCGGAATACGACGCGGCCAGGGCCGCGCTTGACAGGGTCGGCATAGGCGAGCTGGCCGATCGGCCCATCGGCAGGCTCTCCAGCGGCCAGCGCCAGAGAGCCTTCATCGCCCGAGCTCTCGCGAACGACCCCGAGCTGCTGATGCTCGATGAGCCGACTACGGGAGTAGATATTGCCGCCACAGGCAGCCTATACACCCTGCTGCGCGGGCTGAAAGATGACGGAGTGACGATACTTCTGGTGTCGCACGACATAGGGGTCGTTGCAAGTTACGTGGACGGAGTGGTCTGCCTCAACAGATCCTTGGTGGCGCACTGCCGGCCGGACGAGATGGAGTGCACCGAGGCCCTCCGCGCGATGTACGGCTGCGACGTGGCCTATCTGCACCACGGAGAGTCACCGCACATCGTCGTGGAGGAGCATAGAGAATAGTCGTTCCGGGCGAGGCGAAGAATCTCGGCGGAGGCTCCCAGCCGCACTCGGAACGAACGGGATTGCCATGGATTTCCTCGCGTATTCCTACATGCAGCGCGCAATGGCCGCCGGAGTCCTGATCGGCGCATTGTGTGCGATCATCGGCGTCTATGTGGTTCTGAAGGGGCTTTCGTTCATCGGCGCAGGGATCTCGCACGCCTCGTTCGGCGGCGTGGCCATCGGCGTGGCGCTTGGGATCAACCCGGTCTGGACCGCCGTGGCGTTCTGCCTTGCGGTCGGCTGGGGAATCGGTTTCATCGCGAAGCGGGGCCAGGTGAAAGAGGACACGGCTGTCGGGGTCTTCTTCGCCGCCACGATGGCTCTGGGCGTGCTCATAATCGGCCTGATCCAGGGGTACCAGGTCGACTTGATGAGCTACTTGTTCGGCAGCATAATCTCGGTCAGCCGCGCGGATGTGTGGACCGTGGCCGCGATGGCTGCCGTGGTTTTGGGATTGGTGGCGGTGTTCTACAAGGACCTGATGTTCGTGGCGTTCGATGCGGAAATGGCCGAGGTTACCGGCGTTCCGGCGGAGAAGCTCTACTTGCTTCTCGTCTCCTTGATCTCACTGGTGGTGGTTATGTCGATCAAGGTTGTCGGGATCGTGCTGGTGTCGGCTTTGATCGTCACGCCGGCGGCCGCCGCCTTTCAGCTAACCGAGAGTTTCCGCAAGATGATGGCGCTGTCGGTTGGGTTCGGGGTCGGCTCGTGCGTGCTCGGCCTCGTCGCGTCCGACCTGCTGAGGATCGCGCCCGGCGCGACCATCGTGCTCATCGCGACTCTGGTGTTCTTCCTAAGCGCGGCCTTTTCGCCGAAGCGCAGGAGGACCGCGCGGGGCTGACTCTGGCGCATCACAGAAGCTGAGTTCCCGCACGCCTCCGCACGCCGACCCGGCTGCGGGAACTTGGGCCGAAGCAGATGCGCACCGCCACGCGGCAAACCGTTCCCGCAGCACAAAAGTGGTGTCCTATCGTCATCCAGGACGCCCCATCTTCATCCTGGACACCCCGTCGTCATCCTGGCCGCCCCATCTTCATCCTGGACAGCCCGTCGTCATCCCGGCCGCCCCCTCGTCATCCTGGACACCCCCTCGTCATCCTGAGCGAAGCGAAGGATCTCCCGTCGGCTCTAGACCCCTCGCTCCGCTCGTAATAACGCTCAGTTGACGGCTATTTTCGAAGCAGCGAAGCGAAGGATCTCCCTGTTGGACCTGTATTCTTCCCGCCGCCCAAAATGAGAGCGGTGTGCCCGGCGTGACATTTCCGCAAAACCGGACTCTTACAAGGCGCTGGGTCGTCAAGCCGCCGCGCGCTTGTGTTCCTGCTGCTCGAGGATATCCGCGATGACGCGCTCGGCCGCCTCGACCACCCTAGGATCGAACTGCTTCCCTGCCTGAGCGCGTAGCTCCTGAAGGGCGTCCCGCAGCGGCACCGCCTGCTTGTAGGCCCGAGGCGAGGTCATGGCGTCCAGCGAGTCCGCCGCGGCGATGATCCGGGCGATCAGGGGTATGTTCTCCCCTGCCAGCCCGTCCGGGTACCCTGTGCCGTCCCAGCGCTCGTGGTGGTGAAGCACTATCTCGGCGACTGCGGCCAACTGGGGACTCCGGAGTATGATATCCGCTCCCAGTCTGCAGTGCCGCCTCACGATCGACAGTTCTTCATCGGTAAGCTTGTCGGATTTTGTCAGTATCGAGTCAGGCACTCCGATCATTCCCACGTCGTGCAGCAGCGCGGCTTTGCACGCAACGGCAAGTTCGTGAGTGGTCAGCCCCATCACGCGCCCCATCGCGACGGCGTACTCGGCGGTCTTTTGCGAGTGCAGGACGCTGCCGGGGTCGCGGGTGTCGATCGCGGCCACCAGCGGTCTGATCGTGGCGATGCTCGAGTCTCTCAAGAAGGCGTCGAGCTTCTCGATCTGCTTCCGGCTAGGCTCGAGGCCCTTCACGACGTCGCGGTATGCACACACCGTGTTGCGCGTGCGTTTTGCTTCCATCAGTGCCGTGTCGGCGGCCTCAAGCAGCTCGGGAGCGCTGCCGCCGTCGTCCGGGTACGACGCGACGCCCACACTCACCGTGAAAGACAGCTCCGTAGCGGAGCGTCCGTGATCTTTGACACCTGCGATCGGAACGGTCTGCTCCTGCACCGCCGTGCGCAGGCGTTCCGCCGCCGAAAGAGCTTGCAGCAGGTCCGTTTCCGGCATCACAACCACAAACTCCTCGCCTCCGTAACGCGCGGCAACGTCCGTGCCTCGCATGGTCCGCACCATCGTCTGCGCGAGGACTTTCAGAATGGTATCGCCGGTCGCGTGGCCGTGGCTGTCGTTGACGTACTTGAAGTGATCGATGTCAACCATAAGGACGGCCATAGGTCGGCCGTAGCGTTCGGCGAGTTGCACTTGGCTTCTCAGGTGCTCCTGAAGATAACCGTGGTTATATAGACCCGTCAGCTCATCGCGGTGGGCGCGAAGAGCAAGTGCTCGGTTGCTGAGATAGCCGAACCCGACGGCAGCAATTACGGCGCACAGCAGCATCAGCGAAATCGACATGTGCTTGATCGTCCGCAGAAAGGCCATTGTGGCTGCCATGGACCTGACGTCGACTAGGACCCCGATCGGTCTGCCTGCTAAGTCGCACATCGGAAGGAAACCATACGCTTGCGCGTTCTCTGTACAAGGACACGCAGACGGCTCCTCCGGGAACCGTTCTGCGAACAGCACGTCTTGGGCGCAGGCGGGCAGCTTGCGCAGAGGGCCTAGTTCGTTCACTCCCACAACCTCGCCTTTGCGCAGGCGTAACACGATGCGGTGCTGAGTCCCGGGTCTTAGTTCGGCCAGCGTTTCCGAGTCCAGCAATCGGGCGACAAGAAGCATTCCTCGGGGCCGGCCCGTGTGGTCGCCTTTCAGGACTGCGTCAGCTGCGCACAGATATGCCCGCCCGTCGAGGATCGCCGTGCCGGTTCTCGGAGGATTCTTCAAGCACTGCTGCAGCAAGCCGTATCGCCTGACGTCGGCCAGTACGGCTTCGTTCGCGCCTTTCCCGTAAACGACTTTGCCGGCGCGGTCCTGCAGCAGTATCAGGTCAAGATCGAAGGTGGTGGAGGCGAGTCCGCAGTCTATGTTCCTCTCGAGCCATGTCGGGTCCGGGGCCAGCACCTGGTGGTAGGTATCGTCCCAGTGCGCATAGTCGCGGCAGATAGCGGCCACATCGCGTTTCGTGATTGTCTGCAGCTTCTGTGCTAGGTTGCGTAGATCCAGATCCGCTAGGATTCGTTCGTGGCGAAGGGTTTGGGATGTCACCACGGCCTGCATGGCGTAGGCGTATACGGCTATCGGCAGAACTGCGGCAAGCGGCAGCAGGCTCGTCTTGGTCAATCTGTTGCCCGGGCGCGCGACCACGCAATAGCGTCTGAGCAGGTTCAACAGCCTGGCAAGTGCGTTTCGCATCCGTCCGCCCCCTTCATTACTTGAGCAGAGAGATGGTCGTGCTGAAGGTAAGGGCGAGTTCGCTCGCGCCCGCATCCCTTGAGTTCGGCATGCCGAAGGAGAGCTGAACCCACGTATCCGAACCCAGGCTGTGGCTGATCCCCAGGCGCAGATGGTTCGATTCGCCCGGCAGATAGTCGGCGGAAAACCAAAGCGCGTCGGACAGGTCTGCGTCGATCCCCAGCATGGTGCCGTGCGAGTACGACCCGCGCAGGAACCCCACATGCGTCCTAATGCTGCCGATCGACTTCGACGCCACGAAATACGATGTCGGCGGCCCTAGCCGGCTTATGTCCATCAGCCCGAATGCAAGAGCCGGTCGGCGGCCCTTCTCGGCGGTCACCCGGAGTTTGACGTTGAAGTAGGTCTCGCTGGAATCTTCCGTTTCATACTTGTCCGCCCCGAACTCCAGGCAGTCACCGAGAGCGAACTGCGACAGGAAGCCGGTTGTGGATTCCGCCGAGAAGATCGCCGTGTAACCGTAGTTTGTGAACTCCAAGAGCGCGTTGCCTGCGCCGAGAGTCTCGGCGGTGGGAACGTAGTTGAGTGACGTCGGATAGCAACACGCCGCGCCCGCCGCGACCAAGACCAGCGCCGCCGCGACTGGTGCGGTTCGGATCGACCCGTACATACTGCACTCCTCCGTTTTGTATGGACTACGCCTCGACGAACCCCGCGGCGACCGCCGAGCGCAGTGCGCTCACCACTGCGGGGTCGAACTGCGTGCCCGCGCAGGCCTCGATCTCGCGAAGCGCCGATTCTTGGTCTTTGGCGTCGCGCCACGGCACGTCGGACGTAAGAATGTCGAACGCCTCGGCAACGGCGATGATCCTGGATCCGAGCGGAATCTGTTCGCCCGCCAGGCCGTCCGGATAGCCCTTGCCGTCGTAGCGTTCGTGGTGATGCTTGACCAAACGCGAGGCGTTGCGCAGCCCGTCGATCTTCTCCAGAATGCGGATGGAGATCGCCGAGTGCTGTTTCATGATCTCGAATTCCTGGTCTGTAAGCTTGCCCAGTTTGTTGAGTATTCTGCGCGATACCGCTATCTTGCCGATGTCGTGGAGTCCGGCGGCGTATCTGAGGTCGGTGAGCTCCTCGTCCGAAAGGCCCATCGTCCTTCCGATCGCAAGGCAGTATCTGCATACGCGCCGACTGTGTCCTTCGGCGGTTTTGTCGCGCTGACCCGCTGCGGTCACAAGTGCGTCGATGGTCTGGTCGTAAACACGCTCCAGACCGCCCCTGGCAGCACGCTCAACGCTCATTCGCATCCTCCGTGAAACGGCCGCGCAGCGGCAGCCAATCGCACTCCCAGGAGGCTTCCCCGAAACCTATTCTTTTGGCGGCCAGGAGGACAGGTTCGGGTCTGGTTTGGGATCGGAGAACCCTCCCACAACCATCTTTTCCGCGGCTGCTATAACTTCAAGTTTCGAACGCAGCCCAGAATCAGCCGAGCTTCGTGTGGGGTTACCGCTCGCATGTCGAGGACGAAGGCATCCTGCACTATCCGTCCGAATATCGGCGGCTCGTTCCCACGGAATCGCTTACTCAAATCTTCGGCATCAAGCGCCGAGCTCTTCAGGGCGACAGCCCAGCTTTCGAGGTTCCGTTCCGGCAGAGATCCCCCGCCGGTCTGCGACTCGACCGCCACCACCGACGCCTTCAGATCGGCAAGGCGGAGGGCGTTGATCGCTCGCGCCAAGTTGTGAGCCTGCCGCTCGATATCGGACAGAGGACGATGGATGGAGGCAAGAACGGGGATATCGGTCAACGGGTTGCCGTCGCGATATACGCGCAGCGTCGCCTCGAGCGCCGCGAGGGTGAGTTTGTCGATCCTGAGCGCGCGAGCCAGAGGATTGGATCGGCACAGGCCGACGATGTCCGCGCGCCCCACGATTACTCCGGCCTGGGACGCGCCCAGAAGCTTGTCGCCGCTGAAAGAGACCACATCCGCGCCCGCGCGGACGCTGTCGGGCACTGTCGGTTCGTATTCCAGACCGAAGCCGCGTACATCGACCAGCGCCCCGCTCCCGACATCGTCCATCACCGGCACTCCTCGCTCGCGTCCGAGCGCCGCAAGCTCCTCGATGGACGTTTCCTCGGATTCGCCCGCTATTCTGAAGTTGCTCGGGTGGCAGCGAAGAATGAGGCCGGTGTTTTCGGTGATTGCGTCGGCGTAGTCGGCGATGCGCGTGCAGTTGGTCGTGCCGACTTCCACGAGCCTGGCCCCCGCGTGGCGGACGATGTCGGGCATTCGAAAGGAGCCGCCTATCTCGACGAGCTGCCCGCGCGAGACAACCACTTCCCGATCACGTGCGAGTGAGTTGACCGCAAGAAAC
>Ga0272448_1007280_pt1 | contig 11752 bp, 6 predicted proteins | sample YNPCB0191_FD_202220 | JGI IMG/M metagenome (GOLD analysis project Ga0272448, IMG submission 202220) | Hot spring sediment microbial communities from Yellowstone National Park, WY, United States - YNP-CB-019-1 | ecosystem: Environmental > Aquatic > Thermal springs > Hot (42-90C) > Sediment... | reverse complement strand
TACGACGATGGTGATGATCCACGCGGCCACGAGAAGCCGCACCCACCAGCGATCGATGAGCTTCGGCCGCTCGCGCCGCGTGCGCTTCACGGGCCGCACTGCAACGCCTCCAACGCGCTCGACGCGTTGTCGCGCGCCGCGATCTCCGTCCGCGCGACGTGGCTGCCATGATGCCCCGCGTGCACGATCATCGCGCGGCCCGGCTCCTGCTCCACCAGGCAAAGATGGCTGTGCCCGCCCAGCACAAGGTCCACCTCCGGGAGCGCGGCAATCTGCGCATCCACCGCCCGGCCGCAGTGTGAGAGGCACACAACCAGCTCGGCCTCGCGCCGCAGCGCCCGCGCAAGCCGCCCCACGGTGACCACGGGGTCCGTGAATACGTAGTCGGCCACGCGCGCCCACACCGATTCCGGCGCGACCATCTGAGGCGCGATCCCGACGATTGCCACGCGGCCCGCTTCCGTATCGAATACCTTGTGACTGCGCACAAACGGAGGCAGCGACCCCTCCTTGGCCGATACGTTTGCAGCCAGCACGGGGAATCCAACGTCCCTGAGCTTCCGCTCCAGCATCCACCGTCGCGGATGAGATTCCCGATTCCCCATCGCCATTGCGTCATAGCCGATCTCGGTCATCAGGCGCAGGATCGGCTCCCCGCCCACGCTGAACGTCAGGTTCCCCGCGGCAACGGCGTCCCCCGCATCGACCAGCAGCGAGCCCGGGCAATCCCGCTTGAGGGCCTGAAGCTGGCGAGCCGCCGCTGGGCTGAGTCGGTTGTGCAGGTCGCCGGTGTGGAAAATCACCGCCCGCGCCATCGGCCGCTCACCACTCCACATACCCGTGGCGTCGCAGAAACTCGAAGTAGTCGAGCATCGACGGCGCGCTTGGGTCGATGCGGCGGGCAAGCTCATCCGCCGTCTCCGTTCGCCCCCGCCGCAGCTCGCGCGCGGCCAGCTCACAGGCCTGCGCGAGGGATCGCTTTCCGTCGCACCAGTTGAGCACCGCAAACAGGACCCCGGACCAGCGCGGGCTCGGCTTGCCTTCCCGCTGGTCGGGGGGAACGCGGTCCAGAGTGACCGGCCCGATCACAAGCCGTTGCGGCCGGATGGCTCCCAGTTCATCCTCTGCCTCCCGCGTCGCCGGCGTCCGCGCCCCGGGCGTCCGCCGCGCCAGCGCGGCGGCCTCGCTCCTGCCCGCGCGCGCCACATCGCGCTGCAAGGCCCTCACAAACGGCCGCGCCTGCGCGCGCTCGTGCGGCGGCAGGAGCCTCAGCACCGACCCCACCGCCTCCGCCTGTCGCTCCGCCAGATACTCCAGCTGGCGCAGCGAGTCGTCGAGCTCGCCCGCCTCCGCCCTTCCCAGCTCTTCGACCGCGGCTCGGGCCAGCGCCTCCCTGCCATGGGCCGCCGCCAGTAGGGCCAGATCCAGCACCATCTCCCGATCGGCCGTCGCATTCACGTACGCGTAGGCCGCGCACATGCGTGCCACCAGGCCCTGCGCGTCCGCGTCGAGCGCTTGCGGAGTGTCGGCCGAGCTGTGCCAAGTGCGACTGTGCGCACCCACCCACGGGCACGGGATGTCGATGGTCCTGTCGGCAACCAGGTTGTCGGTCATCGCGAAGGCGGCCTGCCGCCAGGGATATGTGGGCGTCGCCCCCATAGTCTCGCAAGCGAGGCGCACCATGAGGGAGTCCACGTAACTCATCTGGGAGTGCGGGTTGGCGTAGATGGTCAGCGGCTCGATCGCGAGATCGGTCGCCCCACACGGCGCGTCCAGGCACACGCCGGCAACCGTGCGTCGCGGGCAGCCGCTCCGCTCGGCCCAGAAGAGAGTGGTGTAGCACTCGGAAACGAACAGGAACCGGATCGTGCGTCGCAACGCCGGAAGCCGTCCCTCCGAGATCAGCTTGCGCAGCGCTCTCGCCACCTCGAGCATGATGCCGATCCCGGACGCATTGTCCACCGCGCCCACCTCGAACTGGTGGCCGAGCAGCAGCACCTCCTCCGGCCCCGCGCCGGGGATAACGCCGGTCACCAGCGGCAGCGTCCCCTCCCCGAGGCTGCTGCGCACCACCGCCCGGCCCCGGAGCCGTTCCCCCCTCTGCATGCGGGCCCGTAGCTGCTCTCCCTGTCGGGGCGAGATCATGAAGCACCACGCCGGCGTGTCTCGCGCGGTGAACGCCCACCCGCCCGGGTCGTCGCTCCACGCGTTGATCCACGACACGGCGTCGGGAAGCCGCGCCGCGGCTGGCTGGTAATCCGACAGCATGCCGGCCGCGTCACGCTCGCACACCAGTCGCTTCGCCGCGTGGGGGTGTGCAGACGTGAACACGATCTTCCCCGCAACGGCGTCCCGCGGGTAGCTCGACCCGTCGGCCGCATCCGCGACCCATACGATATCGGCCTCGGTTCCGTCCGGCGGCGTGGGCCCGCTCCACATGGCCAGGCACTGCGGCACCACCGCGCGGTCGGCCGCGCGCTCGCGCCGCCCGTCGCCCGAGATGATGTCGAGCGTCGCCTCCTCCACCTCCCACGCCAGCGGCATCAGCCAGTCGCCGAAGACGCTCCTGCCGTCGGCCGGCGCCTCCTGCACCTGCACCTCCGCCAGCCCCGCAGCTCTCATCAGGTCGGCGCTCAGCTCGGCGCTCTTCCGGAAGCGCGAAAACGTGAAGCTCCGGTCGATGGCCTGCACCGCGCACGAGTTGTCCCACGCGCGCCGCCCGTCGATCTCGCGCCCGATCGCCGCCAGCAAGTCAACAAACATGTTGTCCCCGGTCACCCTGCAATGCCTCCACAATTCAGGTTCGGTGTGGCGTTCCCTGCCTCCGTCCGCGTCTCCCGGAGAGGAGAGAGGAACGCGCTACTCGTGGCAGAACACCTTGGCGTGCAGTCGCTCGCACGAAGCACTTTCGCCAACAGGAGACGCACAGGCATGGATTTCGTTTTGACCCCCAGACAGGTCCCGCCGGTGAACACCAGGTTCCGCCGCATCCAGACCCCCATCCCGGTCCCGGAGTCGCTGCCCATCCTCGAGACCCTCTACCGGGACGAGCCACGTTCGATGCGCGGCCAGCCACCTATCGTCTGGGACCGCGCGGAGGGGTTTCAGGTCCACGACGCGTGGGGGAACACGTGGATCGACTGGAGCTCCGGCGTCCTGGTGGCCAACGCGGGGCACGGCCGGCGCGAGATCGTCGAGGCGATCTGCGAGCAGGCGCGAAAGACGCTGCTGCACAACTACTGCTTCCCCAGCGAGATTCGCGCCCGCCTGGTCGACCGCCTCGCCCAACTCGCTCCTGACCCCTTGGAAAAGGTCTTCCTGCTCACCACTGGCTCGGAGACAACGGAGTGCGCGATCAAGCTGGCCCGGACCCACGGGCGCGCAGTCGGCGGCGACCGGAAGATCGCGATCGTCAGCTACGAGGGCGCCTTCCACGGCCGGACGCTGGGGGCGCAGATGATCGGCGGCATTCCCGCGCTCAAGGAGTGGATCGTAAACCTCGACCCTGACATGGTGCAGGTGCCTTTCCCCGACGGCTTCCGCTGCCCGGACACCAGCTTCGAGTTCTCCCTGAAGGTGCTCCAGCAGAAGGGCTTCGGGCCGGAGCGGATCGCGGGTGTGATCACGGAAACGTACCAGGGCGGAAGCGCCGGTTTCCTGCCGACCAGGTATGCCCAGGATCTGGCGGCCTGGTGCAAGCAGCACGACATCGTCCTCATCATGGACGAGGTGCAGGCCGGCTTCGGCCGCACGGGCAAGATGTGGGGGTTCGAGCACTACGGCATCGTGCCGGATCTCGTGTGCTGCGGCAAAGGCATCACCAGCGGCCTGCCGCTGTCGGCCGTCATCGGCCGCGCGGACATCATGGACCAGTATCCCCCGGGCAGCATGACGAGCACCCACACCGGGAACCCCGTGTGCGTCGCGGCCGCTCTTGCCAACCTCGACCTCGTGGTGAACGAGAAGCTGCCCGAGAAGGCGGCCGCAGTCGGCGAGGTGCTCCAATCCGGCCTGCGCGAGATCCAGGCGGCGTACAAGGACGTGTGCGGGGCCGCCATGGGCCGGGGCATGGTGGCGGGACTGCACATGATCAAGCCGGGAGGCATCGAGCCCAACGGCCCGCTCGCCTCCGCGGTCGTCGACCGCTGCGTGGAGAAGGGCCTGCTCATGTTCGAGCCCGTCGGCCTCGGCGGCGCGACCGTGAAAATCGCGCCGCCGCTGGTGACACCGCAAGAGGCCGTTTTGGAGGGGCTGGGGGTGCTGAGGGAGGCGATCGAGGAGGCGCGCAATGAGTTGGGATAAGCGACTGGATGTCCTGCTGATCGGCGGCGGGATGATAAGCCAAGAGGTGGTGCTGCCGACGCTGTTCCAGGAGCGCCGACGCGGGGTCGTCGGCAGGCTGTCGGTCTCCGCGCTCAACGCGGGCATCATCAAGCAGTGCCGGGAGCTGTTCCCCGGCGAGGAGTTCGCCGGCTACCCGGATCCCGACTCATACGCCCTGGACGACAACCAGCCGGAGATGTGGCGCGAGGCCATGTCCGCCCTCGGCGAGCACGCCGTAGTCGTGGTCGCGACCCCCGACCACATGCACACGCAGATGACGCTGGAGGCCATCCGGTCCGGCTTCGACGTGATCGTCATGAAGCCGCTGTGCCTCAAGGTTAGCGAGGCCCACGAGATCATCGCCCTGGCCGAAAAGCACAACGCGTACGTCGCGACCGACTACCACAAGCGGATGGACCGCGCGGTCAGGCTGGCGCGCTACCGCGTCCGCCGCGGGGACCTCGGCGAGATGCTCCATGGGCACGCCTGGATCGAGGAGCCCAAGTACATGCCTCTCAAGTACTTCCGGCTCTGGGCCGAGAAGTCCAGTCCCTTTGAGTACATCGGCGTGCATTACGTCGATGCATACTACTTCATCACCGGCCTCACGCCCAAGCGCGTGGCCGCCTTCGGCCAGAAGAAGTTCCTGCCGAGCACCGGCAGCAACGCCTACGACGCCGTCCAGGCCGTGATCGAGTGGAGCGACGGCTCCGTGCTCTGGATACAGACCTCCTGGGTCTGCTCCGAGAAGAACTCCGCGATGACGAACCAGGGCCTCCAGCTCAGTGGAACGAAGGGCGAATACTGGGCCGATCACAAGTTCCGCAACCTCCACATCCTCACCGACGACGACGGTTTCCAGCAGATCAACCCGAACTTCTTCCGCCCCTACGATAGTTGGGAGCAGGAGGGCGGGATCGAGTACGTCGGCTATGGCTACGAGAGCATCTCCCAGTGGCTGCGGGACGCGCGGCAGCTCCACATTGAGACCGAGGGCATGTCGACCCAGGACGCCCGCGCTCACCGCGGGCGCCGACTCAAGGAGTGGGAGGCCGGCCAGCGCCCGCTCCCCAGGCAGGCCCTCATCGGCGTCGCGGTCAACGAGGCCGTGCGCTTGAGCCTAGACCACGGCAGCGCCTACGTCGTCTTCGACGACAACTGGCGGCCAAAGCTGGCGTAGCGGACCGCCGCGCGCTACCTCACCTCGAGCAGCAGCGGCTTCCACGGACCCAGCGTCAGCTCGACCCGCGTGGCCTGCCCGAAATCGCGCCCCGACAACAGCTCGCGCACGTGAACCGGCGCCTCGAACTCGACCGCGAAGTCCTCGGGCCGCTCGAAGCGCGAGTTGTCCGTGTACCCGATCTCGCCGAGGCTGCTGACGCGGTACTCCGGGTTTCGCATGATTGCGACATATCGCCGGCCCTCGCTCTGATATGTGATGACCTCGCAGCCCACGGGCGGCCCGCCGTCGGCCGCGCGCACCACCTTCACGGCCGGGCGCACCCCGCACTCGGTCAGGATGCCCGCCACCAGTCCCCTCAGCTCGCCTCCCTCCCCCGTCAGCCGCCACTTGGCATAGTCGATCGGAGACAGGTTGAGGTAGTATGCCCTCCCCCTCCCCACTCGGCGCTCGATGAGCACCGGCGTTCGGTCAGGCCCGCCAGCCGCGGGCCTGTCCAGCTCCTGCGGCGCGGTGTAGGCGCGAGGCTGGCCCACCAACAGGCCCAGCCGGGGCTCCGCCGGCCCCAGCGCGATCTGCCGCCCCTCGAGCGCAAAGCCCGGTCCCGCGCTCTGCTCGGGCTGCTGGAGCATGCCGCCCCTGGGGCGGCGGACGCCGAAGAACCCGTCCAGAACCCCGGTCACGCGGCGCCTCGCGTGCTCGTCGAATACGCCCGGCAGGAAGTCCGCGATCACCGCCCCCCCGCCGCGCGCGAACGCCGCGATCTTCTGCGCCTCCGCGTCCCCAATGGCCATCGACTGCGGGAGCACCAGCACGCGGTAGCCGCGCGCCTCCAGCACGCCCTCCATGATCTGTTGCGTGGAAACGAAGTCGTACTGAAGGCCTAAATCCTGAATCAGCTTCGTCCACGACGCCCGCACGCGCGTGATTCGCGAGTGCACCGATTCATAGGATGAGAACCGCCGCGGCCAGGTGTCGCCGTCCTCCCGCGAGTCCAGCATCCACCCCACCTGCACCGACGGATGTGAGTAATGGATGGCGATCGGCGCCTGCTCCCGCCGCGCGCTCATGATCGCGGCCGCGGCCGGCCCCCGCAGCTCGCCGAACAGCTCCGCCATGCCCGCGACGAACGGCCTGGGCGTCAGCTCGGGCGATTCGTAGTCGAACCAGTCGCTGCTGCACCAGATGATGACGCCCCGGTCGCCGTTCAGCAGCAGGTGCCACAGGCGGCGGCTCGCGTGATCCGGATCGTGCTCGAAAAGTGTCGTGTAGAGCTGGGCTCCCTTGGGCATGAACGACCGGAACATGTCGTGCGAGTTCCCAATGTCGTACGGCTCTCCCCAGTCCAGGACCTGGGACAACCGCCACAGGTCGTATCCGCCGAAGGCGGCCGGCATCTGCATCCCCTCCAGGCCCGCCGGCGTGTCGGGATCGATCTCGTGGATCCACCGTCGGAACAGGTCGAAGCTCTCGGCGAACGTGATGTCCATGAAGGTCCGATGGTCCGCCCACGGCGAGTAGTTCTCGCTCCCCCCGGCCTCCCGCTCTTTGATCTCGTACGTCGTCATCGGCACCACGTCGTCCCAGCGCGCGAAGTCGGTCTCCCACTCCGCGTTCAGCGCCTCCAAGCTGCCATACTGCGTCTTGAGCCACTCCCGGAACGCGGCCAGCGTCGGCCCGGAGAAGCAGTAGTCCATGGGGCTCGCGAAGCTGGTAATGGAACACTCGTCCCCCATGTCGTACAGCAGCGGCTTCAGCTCCACGAACTGGCGCACATCGCCCTGGATGTCGGCCTTGGCCTCCGCAAGGTAGGCCGGGTCGTGCAGGCACGGCTTGCGAATCAGGTACTTCTTGTCCCGCGTCCGCGTGTAGCCGTCCCAGTCAGCCTGATAGATCGGCTCCCTCTCGTGGAGGAACGCGATGCGGTGGATGTTCTCGACGTAGAAGCCCAGCCCGCGGCTGAGCGCGGGCTCCGGCGACTCGCCAGGGTGCACCTGCACCGCGCATACGTTTGCGTCCCGCAGGCGCTGGAAGAACAGGTCGGGGTTGTTAGTGTTGCCGTTCAGCACCCACATGATGACCTGGTAGCCCCCGCGGTCGGGGCCGCCCCCGGCGCCCGGCGGCTGCGCGTCCGCGCCCCGACACCCGAGCGCGGCTGACAGCGCGGTCAGCGCCACGACGACTGCGGCGCCAAGATCAGGCATTTGCACGATCGAGCCTCCTTGCGCGGCGAGTAGGCATCTGGAGGGCGTGTTTCGGCGCCGACCGCGCGCTTCCTGGGGCCCCGACGCGAGAGAGGCGGGAAAGCCTGGCCCGGCGACAGTAGGCCCTCTGCCTCCCGCCTCTCTCATCACAAAAGGAGACGATGCACAGGGGCCATTCCACATAGACGACGATGCTGTGAGATACGCCGGGCCCTGCTGTGCGAGCCGACCAAACGCGGCGGGGCCGGAAAACCCGGCCCCGCTGTTCACTCCCCGTCGCCGCGCGACCGCCGCCCGCTACCTCGAATCGCTGCGCGCGACGCGGTCCGCCACCGCGGCCTGCGCCGCGGCGAGCCGCGCAACGGGCACGCGGAACGGCGAGCAGCTCACATAGTCCAGCCCGACCTTGTGGCAGAACTCGATGGAACGCGGGTCACCGCCGTGCTCCCCGCAGATCCCCAGCTCCAGGTCCGGTCGCGCCTCGCGCCCCCGCTTGACGGCCATCTCGACGAGCTGGCCAACCCCGGCGACGTCCAGCGTCTGGAACGGGTTATCCGGAAGGATCTTGTCCTCGACATACCGCAGCAGGAACTTCCCCTCCGCGTCGTCCCGCGAGAAGCCGAACGTCGTCTGCGTGAGGTCGTTGGTGCCAAAGGAGAAGAACTCGGCAAGCTCCGCAATCTCGCCGGCGGTCAGCGCCGCCCGCGGGATCTCGATCATCGTGCCGAACTTGTAGTCGATCTTAACCTTCTTCTTCTGCATCACGTCCTTCGCAACCGGCTCCAGCCGGTCTCTGATCCACTTCAGCTCGTTCACGTGCCCAACCAGCGGGATCATGATCTTTACGTGCACGTCCACGCCCTGCTTCGCACACTGGCAGGCCGCCTCCATGATCGCACGCGTCTGCATCTCCACGATCTCGGGCATCACGATGCTCAGCCGGCATCCTCGCAGCCCCAGCATCGGGTTCATCTCGCGCATGCTCTCCACCGCCGACAACATCTCCCGCAGGCCCTTGAGCTTCCGCGACTTCGGCGACGTCGCCTCCAGCCGCGTCACCTCCGCCAGCAGCTCATCGTGGTCCGGCAGGAACTCGTGCAGCGGAGGGTCGATCAGGCGGATCACCACGGGCAACCCGTCCATCGCCCGGAAAATGCCCACGAAGTCCTTGCGCTGGAACGGCAGCAGCTCCTTCAGCGCCTCCTTGCGCTTCTCGGGCGTCTTGGCGAGGATCATCTGCTGCACGATCGGCAGCCGCTCGGTCTCCATGAACATGTGCTCGGTCCGGCACAGTCCGATGCCCTGCGCGCCGAAGGCCCGCGCCCGTTTCGCGTCCCGCGGATAGTCGGCATTGGCCCACACCTCGAGCCGGCGGATCTCGTCCGCCCACCCCAGCAGGGTCTGCAGCGGCTTCTCCTTCTCCAGGTCCGGCTCGATCGTCGGGATCAGCCCCGCGAACACCTCGCCCGTCGTTCCGTCGATCGAGATCGGTTCCAGCTCCTTCAGCACCTTGCCGTCCGCCGAAAGCCAGTGCTTCTCCTCGTTCACGTGGATGGCCTCACAGCCCGCCACGCACGGCAGACCGAGGCCGCGGGCGACCACCGCCGCGTGGCTCGTCGCCCCGCCCCGCGCCGTGAGGATCCCCTTCGACACCAGCATCCCGTGCACGTCGTCCGGCGTCGTCTCCGGCCGCACCAGCACGACCGCCTTTCCCTCCTTCCCGAGCTGCTCCGCGCGGTCGGCGTCGAAGACCGCCATCCCCGACGCGGCCCCGGGCGACGCATTGAGGCCCTTCGCCAGCAGCCGCCCCTCCTTCTGCGCAGCCTCCTTCTCCTTCGGGTCGAAGCCGGGCAGCAGAAGCTGGTTGATCTGGTCGGGCTCGACCCGCATGACGGCCTCCTCGCGCCCGATCAGACCCTCCTCCACCATCTCCACTGCGATCCGCACCGCCGCCCGCGCCGTGCGCTTGCCCACCCGGCATTGCAGGATGTACAGCCGGCCGCGCTCGATCGTGAACTCGATGTCCATCGCATCTCGGTAGTGCTGCTCGATGCGCGTCGCAAGCTCCACGAACTCCCGGTAGACGCGCGGGTTCGTCTTCTCGAGCTGCGCAATCTCGATCGGCGTCCGCACGCCCGCCACCACGTCCTCGCCCTGGGCGTTCATCAGGAACTCGCCGTAGATGCGCTTCTCCCCCGTCGCCACGTCGCGCGTGAACGCCACCCCTGTCCCCGAATCCTCCCCCATGTTCCCGAACACCATCGTCTGCACGTTCACTGCCGTGCCCAGGTCATGCGGAATCTTGTAGAAGTTCCGGTAGGCCACAGCCCGCGGGGTGTTCCAGGAGTCGAACACCGCGCGAATCGCCGTCTCGAGCTGCTCCATCGGGTCGGCGGGGAAATCGCGCTTCATCGCCCGCTTGAAGGAGGCCTTGTACTGCTTCACCAGCTCCTTCAGGTCATCGGCGCTCAGCTCGGTATCGAGCTTCACGCCGCGATCCTCCTTCATCCTATCCAGCAGCTTCTCGAAGACCGCCCGGTCGATGCCCAGTGCCACGGACGAGAACATCATGATGAAGCGCCGGTAGGCGTCGTAGGCAAACCGCTCATTTCCGGTCAGCGCGATCAGCCCTTGCAGCGTCTCGTCATTGAGGCCCAGGTTCAGGATGGTGTCCATCATCCCGGGCATCGACATCTTCGCGCCGGACCGCACCGACACCAGCAGCGGATTCGCGGGGTCGCCGAACTTCTTCCCCGTCTCTTCCTCGACATGCCCCAGGGCCTGCCGCACCTCCTCCTCCATAAGCCCGTCCGGAAGCCGCCCGAGCCGGTGATACTCGTTGCACGCCCGGGTGGTGATCGTGAAGCCCGGCGGCACCGGCAGGCCCAGGTTGCTCATCTCCGCCAGGTTGGCCCCCTTGCCACCCAGCAGGTCCTTCATGTCCTTGTTGCCCTCATGAAAGAGGTACACTCGCTTCTCAGATCGGCTCGCCACTGTCGGATCGCTCCTTTCGCTGTTCCTTCTCGCCCCGCTGAATGCCCCGTTTCCCCTCCCGCGCTCACCGTCAGCCGCGCCCTCTGCCTGCCCCGCGGCGCCCAGCTCGCGCAGGAACCGCCCCACCCGCTCGCGGAGCGCCTGCTCCGCATCCACCCCTGCCGCCTCGGCGAGTCCCGCCGCGGCAAACAGCAGGTCACCCACGGCCCCCTCCCCGCCGCCCCGCTGCACGCGCTCCACCGCGGCCGCCAGGACCGCCGCCGCCTCCCCGCGGGATACCGCGCGACCGGCCCGGGCCGCGCGGCGCTGCACCTTCTGTGCGCGTGCCAGGGCCGGGAGATCCCGCGGGACTGCCCGCGTGTGGTCGACATGTGACTGATTCAGTTCCCCCCGCTTGATGTCCTCCCACTGTTCGAGCACCGCGTGAGCCGTCTCCAGGCGAGGGCCGCCGAACACGTGTGGGTGGCGGGTCACCAGCTTCTCGTGCAGCCCCTGGATCACGTCGCCAATGTCGAATCGCCCCACCTCCGCGGCGAGCTGAGCGTGGAACAAAACCTGCAGCAGCAGGTCCCCCAGCTCCTCCCGGAGCGCCTGCGCATCATCCCGGTCGATCGCCTCCAGCACCTCGTAGGCCTCCTCAAGCAGGCACCGGCGAAGGCTCCGGTGGTCCTGCTCGCGGTCCCACGGGCAGCCGTCCGGCGCCCGCAGACGCGCCATGACGCCCACCAGGTCGGAGAACTGCACACCCTTTTCGGAATGCTCTCTGTCGCTCATGAGCCCGCCCAGGGCCCCCGGGGGCGCTGAAGCCAGGCGCAACACGCCCAGCCCTGCGCCGCCAGGAAGCGTCGCCGCCCCGTTCCGTCCGCCCCTGCTCTATGGTGCCGCGATACCGGCCGGACGCACTCGTGTCCGGCCGGTGCTCACGGTCGCTTCTTGCGGCGCGCGGGAGCTACTTCCCGCTGCCCTGCGCCTTCGGCACCTTCGGCGCCGGGGCCTCGCTCTTCTGAGGCGCCACCTGCCCGCCCGCCTGGGGCGCGGGGATCGGCGCCGC
>Ga0272448_1007279_pt1 | contig 11752 bp, 13 predicted proteins | sample YNPCB0191_FD_202220 | JGI IMG/M metagenome (GOLD analysis project Ga0272448, IMG submission 202220) | Hot spring sediment microbial communities from Yellowstone National Park, WY, United States - YNP-CB-019-1 | ecosystem: Environmental > Aquatic > Thermal springs > Hot (42-90C) > Sediment... | reverse complement strand
CGCAGTCCACACCGTATTCAAGGGCGGCGGAGTGGAAGGGAAAGTCGTCGCTATTTTCGGGTGCGGCCCCATCGGCATAGCGGCTGCAGGCCTTTGCCGGGCTTCGGGCGCAGAGAGGATATTCGCCGTCGACATTTCCGACTACAGGCTCAAGCTGGCCCAGGAATTCGGGGCGACTAGCGTCATCAACGCAAGCGAGGATGACCCAGTGAAAGAGATAATGCATCAGACCAACGAGCGTGGCGTCGACGTCTTCCTCGAGATGGCGGGCGTGAAGGACACGATCCGACAGGGCTTCAAAGTCCTTCGGTCGGGTGGACGCGCGTGTCTCTTAGGCCTTCCGGACAGGCCGATCGAAATCGACTTCACCAACGACATAGTTCTCAAGGACGTGGACGTGCACGGCATTTACGGCAGGCTCATGTACTCGAACTGGTACACCGTCGCTTCATACCTGAGGTCGGGAAAGATAGACCTTTCCAAGTTGGTGACTCACAGGTTCAGGATGGACGAATTCAAGGAGGCCTTCGAGCTCATGAAGTCCGGCCAGAGCGGAAAGATAGTCATGACGCCTTAGGTTAGGCACTGTTTTTTCAGCGTCGCCTAGTCAAGAAGCCTTATTAGATATCAAGCTTGTGGCTGGGACGGAATGAAGGGCAAGGTTGCGACCAGATACGCGGCCATGGCCCTCTCCGTCGCTCTCGGGGCTTTCGTAGTCCTCGGCCGGTTCGATGCCAGCGAAGTCCCTTACGTCGTTGCCTTTCAGAACGCCGTAGCGCAGTCGGGGACGATGTGGATTTTCGAAGCCATTACGATTACAGGGGATTTCTTTGTCTGGGCCGGCCTGGCACTGCTTCTCCTCGTAGTGGACTTCAGGAGGCCCAGAGAAGCTCTGAAACTGTTGCTTTTCCTCGCGTCGGTGTCGGTGGCGACGGCCCTTCTCAAGTATGGGCTCAACAGGCCTCGGCCCTTTCAGGGATTCCCCGACCTTGTGAGAGCATACGCGAACGAAGACATGGCTTCGTACCCTACGGGCCACGTGGCGAGAGCAGCGGGAGGCACCTACCTGCTGGCCAGGGGCTCGAAGGTCCTGAACGCCGTTTTCGCGCTAATGGTTCTGCTTCTCGCCCTGAGCAGGGTGGCCCTGGGCGTTCACTACTTCACCGATACCTTGGGCGCGGCGCTGCTTTCATATCCTCTCGGGGCCATCGTCAACGACTTGAAGCTCTTTGAGCGCTTGAAGGTCTAGCCGGGGAGGTCATAGCCCTCGGCTAGGGCAGACGAGTCGTCGATGAAGACGTCATGAAGACAGTCCCTTGCCAGAGATCTCATTTCCTCGTGGAAGAACCTTAAGTGTTTCACTAATGCTTCGAAGGCGTCCTCCTTGTCGGCCTCAGAGAGTTTCGAAAAATAAGCCCTGACTTGGTCTTCGTTCATCTCAAGAAGGTCCTTAACCTTCATCAATTGACCTTGGCGCTCTCCTTCGCTGGTTGCTCGGATGCGGCGCCCCTACATATAAACCCTGCAGCCCCCAAGGTCGGCGCCATCGGAGGAATCCTCAAATACATCAGGAATATGCATCATGGTCGAGCTGGAATTGACAGAAATCGTCGAACTCTTGAACAAGGCAGCGGCTGGCGAGTTGCAGGCTTCCATCCAGTACGTCTGGCAGCACGTAGTGGTGAAGGGCATGACGAGCCCCGAAGTAGCTGACCTTCTCAGGAAGATCGCCATCGAAGAGATGAAGCATTATGAAAAGATTGCGGAAAGGATAGACTACCTCGGAGGAAGTCCAACGGTCCAACCAGATCCCATAGCCAGGAGCAGGACCAACGTCGAAATGCTCAAGGACGATATAAAGGCGGAAGAGGACGCCATCAGACTGTACAGGAACATAGTCGAAACGGCGATCGCCGCCAAAGATTATGCTACCGCCGAGCTGTTCGAGGACCTGCTGTCCGATGAAGAGGGGCATCATCACGCGTTCTTGACGCTCCTTGAGTAGAGCAGAACCTCGCCTTCACGCTTTTTTGTAGTTCGTAATGACCACCTAGAATTACGTCGTAATGTATGTCCCAGCGGTTCGCTTCTCGCTATTCGCTCGTTCAAGAGCGGCCTTCACACACGACCTGAGTTTCACGCGATGGTTGGTGGATGGGAAGGCGCTCGACCCTCTCGGGCACGCCTTGACCGTCGGGCCAAAGGCAACCGTCCGTCGAGCTTGATCTCTTTCACACGGGATGCTTTTCAAGCCTCCGCGGGGCGTGCCAAAGCTCAGACAGACATAAGGAGGTCACCGGTGTCGACTCGGTTGCTTGCAGCTTCATCCTTCTTGCTAGTGATTTCTTAGGGCCCAGCGCGGGGTCAGAACCACTTAATGTAACTCACATCTCTGGCGGCCACGACGACGGCGATGGCCGTCATCAGAAGGATGAGGATCACCGACCAGGCGAACCCGGGGTTTGCAAGGACTATCACTAACGCGGACAAGAAGTTCAGTGAGAGGAAGAGCATGCCGAAGTACTTCAAGAACCTGAGGAACCTCTTGACGTTCAACCATTCGCACCGTTCCGTCGTAACGCGCATAGGGGGAAGCCGGCTATAATAGCTTTTCAAAGGTCAGCTCGGTCTCCACGGACTTCCTTTATATCTGAGTTCGGCAGGGCTTCGGTTCGTGTCCGACGACCTTGTGCGGTTCAAGGGAGGTGGCATATTCGGGGTCATCAAGAATCCAGTCATAGGCGTCTTGGCGCTGTCCAACCTCAGCGTAATGTTGGGCTTCGGGCAGATACTTCCCCTGATACCGGTCCTCCTCGTTGACCAGCTCAATGCTACGGCCCTAGAAGTGTCGGCGACCGTAGCTGCCTTCGCCGTCACAAGGATCTTCTTTCAAGGGCCCATCGGTGCCCTCTCGGACAGGTACGGGCGCAAGCCCTTCGTCACGCTCCCCCTTTTGGGCTACACGGTGGTGTCTGTCCTCTACATCTTCGCCAACGCCACTTGGATGATAATAGCCATAAGGGGACTGCAGGGCATCTTCTCCGCATCCCTCTGGCCGGTGTCGGACGCCATCGTCATGGACGTGGTGGACCCCAAGTACAGGGCTCGCGCGGTGACCTCCATTCAGATCGCCTATTCGACGGGGAGCGTCAGCGGGCCCTTCCTTGGCGGCGTCATTGCGGGGATCTGGGGCCTCTGGGCGGTCTTTGCCTCGACAGCGCTCATGACCTTTGTCGCGCTGATCTTCTCCCTAATCTTCCTGAAAGAAACGGCGCCCATCAAGTTAGCGGGCAGAGCCAACGGCGGCGTGCCCGACGTCAGGCCCAGAAGCCTTTCTCCCGTAAAGGACACAAGAGACGTGCTTCGGCGTTTCCCCGTCCTGAGGAAGCTGGCCTACTCCGCCCTCATTTGGCAGTCGGCGCCGTCGCTCACAATGATATTCATGCCGGTCTACGTTACAGACGTGTTGGGAGGCACCGAGTTCGACGTCGGCGTGCTGATGGGGATAGTGGGTGTCCTCACCATGGTAACGCAGTATGCGGCAGGCGTGATCGGCGACAGACACGGAAAGTGGCGTGTGCTTCATTATTCTTCCCTCATAGGGTTAGCCACTTCCCCTCTGCTCTTCTTCGTGACCAGCCGTCCTACAGCCTACCTGCTCTACCCCGTTTCCATGGCCGCCATGGGCCTCGGCCAGCCGATGATGACAGCTCTCGTGGGGGATGCGCTTCCCATGTCGGAGAGAGGAGTGGGCTATGGCGCTTACGGCGTCATCAGAGACGTATCCATGGTCATAGGCGCCTTTCTGAGCGGGAGCGCCATACAGGTGCTCAGCGATACAATGGGCATTGATGTTGGACAGGGGGTCTACTACGTCTTCCTGATCAGGGTCTTCGTCATCGCCTTCGCTGCTTACTACGTCTGGCGCAACCTGAAGGCCTTCAAGGAGGTGGACACGGTGGTCTGGATGAGGCAGGGAGTGCCCGCCTCGTCTCCTGGAACGGCCCCTCAGTAGGGCGTTCCGATGATCCTCTGGGCCTTCATGGCCTCTACGTACCATTCGAACTCGTCGAGGAAGCCGTTTACAGATTCGTCGTGGGCCGTGTCCCTGAGGCGTCCATCATCGTCGAAGGCCTTGTGGACGCTCGGTATCGAGACGGAGCTGGGTATGGTGGGTGCCTTGAGGCCGGCGAAGATCAGCCTCATCTGCTCCACGACGCGCGCCGCCCCCAGTGGCCCCGTGGAATAGGATATCACCGCAGACGGTTTGAAAGAGTACCCCTCTTCGATGTAGTCAAGCGTGTTCTTCATCGCCGCCGGCACGCCGTGATTGTACTCGGACGTGACGGCAATGTACCCTTCGGCTTCAACGACCTTCCTCTTCAGCTCTCTGAGCTTCTCGGGAGGGTCCTCCATTTCCTCGAAGGTCCTGTCGAGTATGGGGAGGTTCAGTTCGAGAGGATCGACGAGGAGGACCTCATGGCCCCTCCGCTCCAGCTTCCCCTTAATCCAGTTCGCAACTAGGGCGCCGTGCCGGTCCCTCCGGACAGACCCCACTATCACGGCTATCTTTGCCACGAGAGCCTTTGGGTGATGGTTAGAGAAAAGCTTTGCAGGCAAAACGTCCCTCTGGGACATATGAGGTCGGCTCAGGACGCCGGAGTCGGGTCGGGGTTCATCCTGAGCGTCCAGAGCATAATGGGGCGAACGGCGAACTGCTCCTATTCCTTCACGGCCGGGACGTAGCAGTGTTTGTTCTTCCCGGTCCTCCCATCCTTCCTGTGCCTGAACTCCCAGTAATGGTACAGGTTCTCTGGGTTCTTCCCAGTCCTGGTGGTCAAATACGGCTTCCAAGAAGGCCGCCCGCACTTGGGGCACTTAACTAGGCTACCCTTCTCCTCCAGCTCGATCTTAAATCCGTCCTTCTCCACGCTCAACACCAAGAGGATCGCGCTCAACACTTGCTGCGCAGGATTGGGCTAAAAGTGTTGCTGCGTTGCGGCGGACGACGACGGCCTGCGGCCCGCATGCCTGCATTTGGCGCCGACCGGCAAGATCGCGCTCAACACCTAAGCGATCCCCATTGCTCGCTCAACAAAGCCGCGTTCGGCGTTGCGGTGTGCAGCAACACCGGCCATGAAGCTCACGAGAAACGAAGCGACGCGACATCGGAAAGAGATTTTAATGATGCTCTACCTCGATTCGGGCGGATTGCCAGCGCGAGTGAACAGGATACCGATCGAAGAAGCCCGGACGCTGTTGGAGGAGGTCCTCCCCGTGCAGCCTCCTGAACTGGTTCCTACAGCCTCCGCCGTAGGGCGCACCCTAGTAGAAGATTTTGTTGCCCAGAAGCCCTTTCCGCCGTTTGACGTCAGCCACATAGACGGATTCGCCGTGCGCACCTACGACCTTCGGGGGGCGAGCCCAGACAGCCCGGTCACCTTGAAGGTCAAGGGCGCCTCCAGGCCTGCAGGCGCCCTTCCGCGACGGATCGGCCGCGGAGAATGCATCAGGGTCTTCACGGGCGCGCCTCTGCCTCCAGGAGCCGACGCAGTGGTGATGCAGGAGAAGGTGAAGGCAGAAGGGCAGGTAGCTACATTCGTCGGAGGGGAAAGGCCTCTCACCAACATATATCGAGCGGGCGATGACGTGAAGCCAGGGGCCCTTCTCCTCGCCAGGGGACACTCGCTCACCGCAAGAGACGTGAGCTTCCTTCTGACTTACGGCGTTCGCGAATTGAAGGTCGCCAGGGCTCTCAGAGTGAGCGTGCTGGCCACGGGTAGCGAGCTGGTCGAAGAGCCGGAGCAACTCGGCGAAGGAAAGACCCTTGAATCCAACAGAATTGTGCTCAAGGAGCTCTTGAGAGAATTGGGTTTCGTCCCTGCCGACGCGGGAGTCGCGCCCGACGAGGTAGGGCCGCTCGCTTCCGCGATGAACGATGCCCTGCAGGGAAGTGACGCCCTGTTGACGACCGGTGGCTCATCCGTGAGCGAAGCGGATCTGGTGCCCGATGCCGTGGCCTCGCTTGGCGGCTCCGTCGTATTCCACGGCCTCCTGCTTAAGCCCTCTAGGACTGTGGGGGTGGCCATCGTGCGTGGCAAGCCCGTCTTCCTGCTTTCTGGACTGATCCAGGCCAGCATAAGCGCGCTGTACAACGTCGTCCTGCCTTCTTTGCGCCACGTTCAGGGCCTTGGATGGAGGGGCCTGTCGTCAGTGAAGGCCAGAGTGACGGAGGACGTTGCCGCGTCGGACGTCCCACAGATCAGGCGGGTCATATGGGTGAGCCTTACGAGCGAAGGCGCAATCCTCCGTGCCTCTCCGATAAGGGCTTCCAGCCCTTCAAGGATCGTGATCACCAGAGCCAACGCGTTCATCGTCACGGGGCCCGGGCAGGCTTTGAAGAAGGGAGACCTTGTGGATGTCAGGCTTCCCCCTGGTTTTGGTTTGGAAGCGTCGTTGGGCAAATAAGCGGAGTAGGATACCTTGCGTGTAGCTTTTGATACGCAGGAACCATGTTCCCCAGCCTCCTTTTGGCCTGATCATCGGCCCTTCCACGACGGGAGTTAAAGACCGCAGACAGGCCACTTCCACGGCCTGTTCTGAGACCTGCGTCAGAAATCCTTTTAATCAGGCTTTGGCCGTGAAACCAGAGTGGTCGCTCATGGCTTATTGCGTCAAGTGCGGCAAACCTTTGCCTGACGATGCCGCCTTCTGCCCGAGCTGTGGAGCGGCTGTGGCTCAGCAAGCCCCAGGTCAAAGTCCGGGCGCAGGACAGACACCCTCACCCGCGCCCCTGACTGGTCTCGACGCCCTGAGCAAGGATCGTAGGGCGCAGGACTACTGGCTGAGGCGACTAGTGGGATTTGTCATCGACGCCGTCGTTGTGGGCCTGGCTGTGGTCGTGCTGTCGGCAATCTTCGCCATGCCCTTCATCTTCTCACAAATAGCCCTGGGGCACATCTTTGAGCCCATCGGCTTCTTGGGCTTCGGGTTCGCCTCCCTATTGGGGGGCCTGATATTCCTGTTGTACTTTACCGTATGCGACAACCTCTACCAGGGGACGCTTGGCAAGGGCCTGATGGGCCTGAGAGTCACCACCACGGAAGGCCGCGCGCCTGACCTCGCCCAGGCATTCCTACGCAACGTCAGCAAGATATTCTGGGCGTTTCTGCTCCTGGACGTCGTGTTCGGGCTGGCCACTCAGACCGACTATAGGCAGAAGTTCAGCGACAAGTACGCGAAGACGATCGTGGTGACGAAATAGAAATAACGTCACGTCATTTCGTAGCGCGATATGGAAGCTGCCCCCGACTGTGGCTTTAAACGGGCTCATAACACTCGTAGGGTTTCCCACCATTTATGTGCCCCACGGCCTGTTCCACTATGACTTCCGAAACTTCGATCCATTTGTGCGTCCAGTCCACCTCTGAGACCGACATGACTGGCCTTCCCACTTCGTTAAGGGCCACGAACCAAAGGGGCCTGCCGTAGAAGGGCTTGACTATCTTCACTTCCCATTTGATACACTTCATCCTCTCGCCCGCGCTGTAGAAATAGCGGCAACTGCGGCAGTGCTTGGAGAGCCATATGATGTTCCTTTGGGGTCTATGGATCTTCTCCACTTCGTCCTGAACCCTCTCACGTTCCTTCCTCGCCAGCTCTAGGAGCCGCTGTTTTCCCTCCTCCGTCTTCAGGTAGTAGTCCAAGTTCCTGGTGACCTCTTCGACCCACTCCTGCCTGTTTCCTTCCGTCTGGTCCTCAGAGGCTTCCAAGTTTGACACCTGATGAGCTTCACGTGTAATTAAACGTTGCACGCTCCTTTGTCTCCCCCAATCGCTAAAACCGTTGATAAAGCGGCCCTTTTCTTGGGCTATTTGGCAAGACAACGTTCGGATGATGAAAGGGTTATTAACGCGATGAAATGGCATGACGAGTCGTGGAGAGCGGCTACACGAAGGGCCACACCAAGGTGCTCAGAGTCGACCCTCTTAACCCTGAGATGGGTCCTATTCGATTCGCGGCCGAATACATTCGAAGGGGGGAACTAGTCGCCTTCCCCACCGAAACGGTCTATGGCCTAGGAGCCGACGCCACCAACGGCGCCGCGGTCAGGCGCATCTTTGAGGCCAAGGGGCGCCCGATGGACAACCCTGTGATAGTTCACATAGCCGCCATAGACCAGCTGTCGAGCGTGGCGCGTGTCGTCGATAAGAGAGCCCTTTCTCTTGCGGACGTCTACTGGCCCGGGCCCCTGACCATAGTCTTCCCGAAGGCCAATTCGATTGCGGACGAGGCGACGGCATTCCTGGACACTGTGGCGGTGAGGATGCCCGCCCACCCTGTGGCGCTGTCTTTGATAATGATGGCGGGACGGCCCATCGCCGCGCCCAGCGCCAACCTTTCAGGCAGGCCTAGCCCCACCACGGCGGAGCACGTCCTGGAGGACTTTGGCGACAAGGTACCCGTCATCCTGGACGGAGGTGAAACGGCCTTCGGCCTCGAATCGACCGTCATCAGCTTGGCCGCGGATCCCCCGACCATACTGAGGCCGGGCCCTATTACGGTCGACGAGCTGGCCGGCGTCCTGGGCGAAGTGCAGGTGGCCGCGCCCAGGTCAGACTCTGAAGCTGGTGCACCTCCGTCGCCGGGGCTCAAGTACCCCCACTACGCGCCACGTGCCCCCCTGGTCCTCGTGCTTGGCTCCGTAAACGGGATGCCGGACAAGATAGCCAAGCTGGCCAAAGAGGAGGTGGCGAAGGGCAAGAAGGTGGGGATACTCGCCACGGATGAAACCAAGGGGAGATACCAGCCCGACTCTCTTGTGATTTCCGTCGGGACACGTTTCAACCCGTACAGCGTGGCGCACAACCTCTACGCGGCCCTAAGGAGTTTCGATATGGCCAAGGTCGACGTCATCTTCGCCGAAGGTTTTGAGGAGAAGGGCATCCTGCTGACCGTCATGAATCGCCTGCACAAAGCTGCCTCCAAGATAGTGCAGGAGTACTAGCCCGGCGCTGTTTGATAGCTTGATTTATATCTATGATTTCAACCTGTGGGTTCGAAAGTGTCGTTACTTTGGCTTCATTGGCAGCCATTCCTCCTGCGGCACTGATAGTCTTCCGAGAAAGCCTGGAGGCCGGATTGGTGAGCACCATAGTGCTAGCGTACCTGAGGAGGACAGGCAGGCAAGAATACTCTCGTTATGTGTATCTTGGGGCGACTTTGGGGGTGCTCGCCAGCGTTGTCTTGGGACTCGTCTTCGCGTTCCTCCTGGCCGAAGCGGGTGAGGAGTATGGCACGCTCTTTGGCATTGGAGCCGGCCTTCTGGCGGCAGCCGTGCTTACGTACATGGTCGTTTGGACTTCTTCAAATGCCTCGAGAGCTCAGGAGAGGGTGGAAAGGAGGCTAAACGTCTTCGTCTCTGGGGGTTACGCGGCTGGAGTCACTTTGATCGGCTTTTCTACGGTCATAAGGGAGGGCATGGAGGCCGTCCTATTCCTGCTCGGGTTGGGCGGGCTGGACGCTGAGGCTGCGGTGGGAGGTGGCATCTTGGGAACGATTGCGTCCCTGGTGGCGCTGTACGCCTTGGCCTCTCGCTTGAACAGGATGAACCTGAAGAAGGTTTTCAGGGTTTCCAGCCTCCTCTTGGTTGTCATAGCCTCGGGGATGCTCCTTCACTCAGCAAATGGTCTGTCGCAGTACTTGGCTCTGAACAATATCGGTGGTTCCTTTGCCGCCGCCAAGGCCTACGACTTGGGCATACCAGATGACAGCGTCTTTTCAGATGAAGGGGTGGTGGGCGGCCTGTTCAGCGCGTTCACTGGCTACTTGCCGAGCGCTTCTTGGCTGGCCGTGAGCCTCTATATATTGTACTGGCTCGGGGCTGGCAGCTTCATTTACCGGAGCTTCAAAGCCTCTACCGATAACGCGACGTGGTTGCCAAGCGGAAGCAGACGCTGAAGTGCACGCGAACACCGGGCCGGCCGAGTTTTCGCCAGAACGGTTCCCTTGAGCGATTCGGCTTCCTACGGTTGAGGAATGTCAGGCTTGATGGCTTGATCGGCGCGAAGTTCCTCGGGAAGTTGCATCCGAATGATCTCCCGACGACTTCTTGGTCGGCGATGGATCTTCAAGCCAGCTGGTCGTTGTTTTCGGAAATATCGTACTTGATATCGTGTTAGATATACCTTCAGCGGAACGAAAGAGCCGTAGCTCGCCGAGGTCATGAATATCCGTCCTTCTTCTACAGTCGCTTTCACCGGGGGTTTTCCTTGTTGAACTTCTGTAGGCCAGTGGTGGTGCCGGAAGGACGACGAACGATTCGTGGCTAGATGCTGCCTATGAACTTTCATCGCCTGCTGACGAGAGTTTTTGGATCGGCGCAGTCGGTCAGATTGAAGGACTTCTTTACGATTTGAAGTATGGTTCTTGAGAATATAGTAGCTGAGTAAGTGCTGGTCGCTGTTAAGTGTGCTTCCTAGTGTTTTGGGAAATCGGAGGACAAGGTCATCCTCGTCGGACCTGATGGTCAGGGCCTGCAGATCCGTCCTGCCCGTGATTCCGGGTGCGGACAAAGATGTGTAGGCCCACGCACGCCTTCTTCCGCTGCTCGGAAGGGACCCAGTAAGCCCTGTCCACGTGATGATGATATGAGGAGAGCGGGTTGGCCGTGTTCAATTTGGGCGTTTCGCTTTCTCGCTTCATTTGAACGCTTGCTTCGCAAACCTAAAAAGGTTCGAAGCGCCACGGGTTTCTGGTTTGGCGAAAGCCGCAATTCGCTTCGTTCTTAATGGAAGGAAGGTCACCGTCTACGCGCCGCCGGCCAAGTCGCTCCTCCGACTATTGAGAGAGGACTTGGGCCTTGCAGGGGCCAAGCCTGGATGCGAAAGCGGGGAGTGTGGCGCCTGCACCGTTCTTCTTGACGGCAGGCCAGTCACTTCATGTATGGTGCTCTCGGCGCAGGTCGAGGGACGCGAAGTCACCACCATCGAGGGCCTCGACGAAAAGGGCGAACTTGAAGAACTGAAGAGGGCCTTCGTCGAAGAGGGAGCGGTGCAGTGCGGGTACTGCATTCCCGGCTTCGTCGTCACTTCTTATGCGCTGATCAGAGACGGCCGGGTCAGCGAGGAGGGCCCGCTCAAGAAGCTGCTTGAAGGAAACATATGCCGCTGCGGCGGATACCCGAAGATAATCTCTGCCGTCATGAAAGCTTCGAAGCGGTGGAGGAGGAAGTCTTGAGAATGATGTACTCTCATATTGAGGTGGTTTCGCCGAAGACAATTGCGGACGCCCTCAAGGCGCTCAAGGACGAAGGCAAGAGGGCAAGGGTTGTCAGCGGAGGGACGGATGTCGCTGTTTATATCAAGGACGGGCTCCTTAAGGAACCCCTTTTGCTGGATATTTCACACGTCGAAGATCTGAAATACATTCGGGAGGAGGCTTCGTCGATCCGCGTGGGGGCAGCAGTGACTCTCTCCGAATGCCTGATGAGCCCTTTGGTGAACGCGCACGCACCTCTCTTGAACGAAGGTGCTCGAGAAGTCGGCTCTCTGCAGATTAGGAACTTGGCGACTTTGGTGGGCAACGTCTGCAACGCATCGCCCGCAGCGGACACTCTGCCTCCATTATACGCGCTTGAAGCATCGGTGGTCCTGCAAAGCGCGATGGGGAAGAGGGAGATGGAGTTGAGGGATTTCATCTTAGGCCCGAGGAGGACTGCTAGAAGGCAGGACGAGCTTCTCACAGAAGTCAG
>Ga0272448_1007278_pt1 | contig 11754 bp, 11 predicted proteins | sample YNPCB0191_FD_202220 | JGI IMG/M metagenome (GOLD analysis project Ga0272448, IMG submission 202220) | Hot spring sediment microbial communities from Yellowstone National Park, WY, United States - YNP-CB-019-1 | ecosystem: Environmental > Aquatic > Thermal springs > Hot (42-90C) > Sediment... | reverse complement strand
GTTCTCACAGAAGAGCCATTCACATAATTCTCTAAGTGTAGCGATATCGCACGTAATCAAAGCGCTCCCATCTTCTTCAATTCGTGTATTGGCTTCCATGCCGGGCCAGCGAGAACAAATCCCGTCCATAAGGTCTTTTCGTGTCGGCCGTGCTATGTGCGATTGATTCATTTGCCATTACCTCCCAAGCGCATGAGACGCGAGGCGCAAAAGTTCCATGAGGGAATTCGGCATGTACAGACCAAACAGCGCCATCGGGATGCCTGCAAGAACAATGGAGAAGACATAGCTCAAGGGAGGCCTCGCCCGCTTAAGCTTTGCAACGGGTTCGCCAAAGACCATGCGTGACAAATGAAACGTGATCCCGCAGAAAGCAATTACGATGAAGACTACCAAAAGCCCTGTTGCCACATATTGGGCGCTAGAGATGCCTGCCCGCAATATGTTGAGCTCACTCAAGAATACTGCAAAGGGAGGAGCTCCCGAAATCGCGAAGGCGCCGACGAGCAATGCCGTCCCCACAAAAGGCGATTCATGAATAAGCCCCCTGATTGATCCAATATCTCGCGTCCCTGTAATGCGAAGAACTGCGCCTGCCGCGAGAAAGCAAAACGATTTGGCGAAGGAATGGCTCATCATCTGATAAGCCGCTCCGAAGTAACTGGCAGAACCGCCTAGACCTACCGCCACCAAAATGATGCCCATGTGCTCGATGGTCGAGAATGCAAGCAGCCGCTTATATTCTCGCACCTGGATCAACAAAAGGGCCGCACAAGCGCACGTCGCAAGACCGAACGCCAGAATCCACTTTTCCGGCGCGGCGCCCGGGGCGCCTTGGGCGCATGGTACCATTCTTATGAGGCAGTAGAGCGCGGTGGACGTTTCCACGCCCGACAAGAGGGCGCAAATGGCCGACGGAGCTTGACTGTGGGCGTCTGGGAGCCAGGTGTGAAGGGGCACGAGGCCGGCCTTTGTACCAAACCCCACGAGTATGAAGAGAAAGGCAGTCTCCACAAGAATAGGCGGCATGTTCGGAGTTGCGTTGAGGAGCGTGGTCCAGGTAAACGCGTCCCCGCCTGTTGCGGCGACTCCCCAGTAAAGCATCAATATGCCGAACAAGGCGAGGGCCGCGCCCATACACGTCAGCACGGCATATTTCCACGCCGCTTCTATTGCCTCCGGAGTGTTCGGAAAGCTCACCAGAAAGACCGATAAGAGGGTGGTAAGTTCCACAGCCATCCAGACCAATGTGAGCTGAGCCAAGATGGGGACTGCCAGCATCGAAGCCAGAAATAGGTTGTAACGCCAGTAATAGCGGCGTACGCGCTCAGCGCCGTTTGGCTCGACAATATTTTTGGTATATCCCCACGAAAAGATGGCTGCGGTAAAACCCACGAAAGAGACGAGCAATAAGAGCAGGCCTCCAAATGCATCACATTCAAGCCAGTCTTTCACGGCAATGATTGGCGCCCCGCCGGATACCTTGAGGACCACGAGCCATGACGTGGCCAACACGAGCAACGCATCGAGAATCGTCAATGCAGCGGGAAAATTCCGGTTTTTCGCGGGCAGCAGCGAAAGAAAAGCAGTCAATAATGGCAGCCCAAGTACGTAAAAAAGTTCCATGAAATGCTATTCCTCCCTCAGGGTGACGAGGTCTCCAACCGCCGTGGTTCCCACGCGTTCGTGAACTTTCATGACGAGAACTCCCATGACCCTCGTGATGATGAGCACATCGAAAGCTCCGGACAGTTCGGCAATAAGAGGAAGGTGAGGGGCAATGGCGATCCCTGCAAAGAACGCCCCGTTTTCCATGGACAAGATGGCAATTATCTGGGGTACCGCCTCTCGTCTCACCGTCATTGCGTAGGCGCCTAGGAGCAGCCCGGCCATCCCTATGGGTAGGTTCATGGCAGACGCCCCTTTCGGAGCCACTGCGAGAATACGAACCGACACAAAATATGAAAAGACAACGATGGCCAAGGCAATCAAAAGCGACGTAGGAATATTGAGGACCTGAGAAATCTCCCTTCGAGCGCGAAGTTCGTCCCCCAGCGTCTTCAGCAAGAGCCACGGGATCAACACGATCTTCACCACTATAGTGATTGCCCCTACCGCAAGCAGAGAGGCGGAGGCATTGAGATAGCCGAGCACGAAGGCAGACAATGCAAGGAACAATGACTGAAGCACGAAGGTCCGCAAGCACGCAAGCACCTGCCTCGTTGCAATGAGCCCGAACGCCGTCAGAAGGAAAAGTCCGGCGACTAGCGCGCTGAGCTCGTGTAAGAGAAGGTTCGATGTCCATATATCCGGCATAGTCCCCTCCTAGAATTCCAAGAGCCTTGTCATGACCGCAGCGACTGCTGCAACAAACGCTGCGCCCAAAAACTCCGGTATTCGAAAAAGTCTCAGCTTTGCGAGGGATGATTCAATGATCACAAGAATCAGAATGAAAATAAACATCTTGAGCAGAATCAAAGGCACTGCCAACAAGACTTCGCCAATATGATCTCCCTGCGCCAAACCCCATGGGCTCACAAGTACGTTGAGAAATATGCAAAAAAGCACGAACACCTTCATGCATCCGCCCCATTTCACCAGAGCTGCGCCTCGACCCGAATATTCAAGGCCCTTGGATTCGTCGACCATTGCCAACTCGAAGTGTCCGGAGGGACTATCAACAGGGATGCTTCCGGTTTCGGCTATGATGAGCATCACAAAAGCGATCATAACGAGCACATGGGCTGGTTCAAAGAAATTGGCGATCGGCGTTACCCAATGCTTTTGAACTATATAGGGTATAGTTGAACCTGCCACGAAGGAGACGGTGAAAAACACGATCATAAATACCGGTTCAGCGAGAAAGCCCACCATTCTCGTCCGGCTGGCTCCCATGGGACCGTAGGGGTTTGCAGTATCAATAGCCGCAAGGGTTGCAAAAAAGCCGCCGAGCGCCAAAATAAAGCCACCACCAAGCATGTCTGCCATGAAAGCGAAAAATAAAGGGTAGCTGGTAAGGACAGGGATAAGCAGCGCCACAAAGATGGGGGTCACGAACACCACGTACGGCGTGACGCGGAAAATCCAAGAGGAATAATCTGATACAATCTCATCTTTGTGGAAGAGCTTCCATATATCGTAATATGGTTGAAATATGCTTGGCCCTCGTTTTGATTGAATCCGTTCTTTCAACCGATTGAGCACACCCTTGATTAAGGGCGAAAAGGCCATCACAACAATCACCTGAATCACATTCAAGAGGATTTTGTTTCCCAATGGCGTTCCTCCCTGGCCATAGAAGTCGTATTGATTACAGCCCTAGAGCGTTTGCCGACAATGGCTGTACACAAAAAACCCACCTGACTTTTCAGCAGGTGGGTAGGAGTACACACGCGACTCCTACCCGCTGCGGTAGGAGTCATGAGCTCTGATCAGTTATTTTTGAGCGGTTGAGGCAGACTCCATTGCCTGGGCCTGAAAATTACCAAAGCCTCCGGTTCGTGTCAAGGCTCGCGGGAGCAAGAAATTTCCCCATATTCATTTCCACAGGACTTCAACCGTCGCGGGGTCAAGAGCCGCTCTCGCTCATCAACTATAGGGGCAACTGCTGATTCTGTGGGCATTCTTTTTTGGCCTCGCTCCCTGCAAATCTGCTTGCCCACCGCTCACGCTCAAGGTATCTTTTTGGCAAGGAAACAGCGAAAGGGACTCGCTCATGGCGTATGAATCGCGTCGAGGCGCCGGCAAGAATCATTTGGCTCCAAGGGATAATCCCATGGTCAGATGCTTCGTCGCGCTCGAACTCCCGGAGGAGGTGAAGTCTTTCGTGTTCGCGTTCGTGAGCGAGTTGCGACAAAAAATTAAAGACGCTAAATGGGTGAGCATCCAGGGAATGCATCTCACGCTCAAGTTCCTGGGGGACGTGCCCTCTGGAGCCATTCCTGCGGTCGCAAAAGCCCTCGAGCAGCCGCTCGCCGTTCCAGAGCCAATCCAACTGAAGGTTCAGGGCCTTGGTTGTTTCCCTCATATGAAACGGCCACGCGTGATTTGGCTTGGAATAACGGACAGCCAATCGGCGCTTCAACCCCTCGTCCAAAAGATAGAAGACGCCCTTGTTCCTCTCGGCTTTCCGCGGGAGACGCGCAGCTTCAAGCCTCACCTCACGCTGGCGAGGATGAGAGACGCCAGAGACCTTTCCAAGGACTTGGAATTGATCATGCAATCTCAAAAGGCGACTGGCCCCTCATTCTCTATCAAGAGCGCGGTCTTGTTCGAGAGCGTCTTGAAACCACAAGGCGCGCAATATCACCCTATAAAGAGATTCTCTTTCCTTGATCTTCAGAGAATCAACGGCTAAGAGACCGCAAGGGATACAGCTTTTTCCTCTTTCAAGGGCATCCCAGTAAAAACTTGCGCGTGATGACGTGATTAACTCCTCATGATTACACGGTTATGTACATTAGGGCTCATAGTGTGTCTCCTGAGCCTGTGTTGTTCTCCACATTCGTGGGGGGACTTGTCTGAAGAACCTCTCACAGGAGCGAAGCAGGGCAGGGGGGGCGACGCGCCGAAGCCTGTTCCCCTACCAGAAGCGCCCACATCTGAGGCCCCGCCCTGCAACGAGGCCCTTGAACCGCCTGACGATCCGTGTCTGCCGCCTCTTTACAAAGACTGGGAGGAATTCAGCAGGTTCCCAGGGGAAGGGGCCGCGACCTCTGAGGGCCGATTAAGAATAGTGATTGACCGCGCTATGTTCACGCTCATACTGGAGGAGATCGGCCCTGAAGGGATTCCACGGATCGTTTATGACACCAGCGTTGCCTTGGGGGACCTGAGGTCGCCGACGCCGGAAGGCTCCTTTCTGATCAATCATATCTACTGCTATCCCGACGTCGCGTATTTCACCCCTGCCCACGAGAAAGTATCCAATCTTTACAATGGATTTTTTGCCCCCTTGCTCCTATGCGATGCTGACGGCAAATGCGAGAGATTTAACGACCTTGGCCTGCACGGGTTTCTCGCGGACGCCCGTCCTGATTCATCTATCAGACCTGAGACCTTTGGCGCGGTCTCGGGCGGGTGCATACGACTGCCCGATCCCTGCTCCTTCAAAAAGAGTCTCATAAGCAGGGCGCGCTTGGGGCCGAGGCGTACAAACGATCGAGGCTCCTATCACTGGCTGAAAAGACCCATCGAGGTTCTGATTGTGAATGGATACCCTACGCCCGAGAACTCGCCGCCATTCCTCGAAATTTTCACTGATGGTCTAGATCGTTTGGGAAAAGGGCTTGGCGAAGTTCTCAGACGATTCGGAAGATAGGCCCACTGCGTGATTTGGTTCACACCGGGGAAGACCTCAAAGGCGCTTGCCCTTATAGCGGTTCTCGAAGGCAAATGGGGATTTCATAAGGGCTTGAGTCATTGATTTGTGATCGCTGAGATTGCCGCGTCGCCTTCAACTCCCCGCAATGATAGGAGACGCACGCGTGTCATTGCAAGCAAAGCGAAGCGATCTCGCGATAACTTTTGGGAATGACCATGCCCTGGGGGGCGTCGTAAACAACTTGCAGCGGCGGAAGGCTTGGGAGATGTGGGCAACGACTGCATGAATCGCTGCCCACGTTGGGATAAGAGTGTAGTATGGAGCCTTATGAAGAGGCTCTATGATTCAAATGACCTCTAGTCCCCGGATGGGGGGGTTATGGGGGAGGGAGGGTGTCCATCCCGGGTAGAGGTCTCACATGGGAACCTTCGGCTTTCGTCGAATGCGTTCTCACGTTTTTGGACTATAGTTGAGAGGCGTCCGAAAGTCAAGAAAATACTTTAAGAAATGATGATATCTATTTATTATCACGAATATAATTAAATATTATTAATACCAAAGCCCCTGCGGGTTATGCCCCCGTCTATATCATCCTCCCCGGATCATTCCCCACATCAGGACTCATCACGAGCTCCGCTTCCCGCTCACAATGGCGATGGTTTCAGCAAGTTCGGTCTGGGGTTCCACTTGGGTCGTTACCAGCCAAAAAGGCCTTTCAGGGAGAACCCTACCGTCACAATGCTCAACACAGAAAGTACAGCCACGAAAGCCCAAGAGACCACGTTCATGACGACGCCGTTGGTATGGTGGAGCATAATCGAACGGTCATTGATCAATATGACCATGAATATCAGTACCACCGGTAGGACAAGCCCGTTGATGACCTGGGAAACAAACATGATTGACACAAGGGGAAGATTTGGCGCGAGGATCAGCAGGCCTGAAAAGAAAATGATAAAGCAGTAAAGGCCGTAGAATTGAGGAGCTTCTGAAAATTTTTTGTCCAGACTTGACTCCCATCCAAAGGCTTCGCAGACGGTGTAAGAGGTCGAGATGGGTAATATTGCTGCTGAGAACATAGAGGCGTTGAACAGTCCGAACGCAAAAAGCCAGGTGCAGTATTTCCCTGCTAACGGTTCAAGGGCGAGCGCGGCTTCTGCTGCCTCTTCGATCTTCACCCCCGCTTTGTAGAGCGTGGCCGCGCAGGCGAGGATAATGAAGAAAGCCACGATACTGACCACTATGGAACCCACTACGACGTCGATGCGCGCCGCATGAAGGTCTTTCTCTTGCAGGCCCTTATCCACGATGGACGCCTGGAGATAAAATTGCATCCAGGGAGCGATGGTGGTTCCAACCAATCCTGCCAGCATCACGAGGAACGGTGGATCCCATTTTATAGAAGGAGACGCGACAGCCTCGACCACCTCGACCCAGTCTGGTTTTATCAGAAAACCCACTATGACGTAGGCCACGTAAAAGACGCAGGCGCTCAAAAAAACCTTTTCGATGGAGCTGTACGTCCCTTTGACTGCCAGCCACAAGAGGAAAAGCATGCTGAGAGGGACGGAGATGTATCGAGATATCCCGAAGAGTTCGAGCGAGGCGGCGATGCCTGCAAACTCCGAAAGAGTATTGCCCAGGTTCGTGACAACGAGGAGGATCATCGTATAGAAGGTAATTTTGATGCCGAATTTCTCTCGAATGAGGTCTGACAGCCCTTTCCCCGAGACGACCCCCATCCTCGCTCCCATTTCCTGAATGATGATCAGGATGACTGTTATGGGAATCAGGGTCCAGAGCATAGTCAGTCCATACTCGGCGCCGGCTAACGAATAGGTGGTAATGCCCCCCGCGTCGTTGTCCACATTAGAGGTAATGATGCCTGGCCCCATGAGAACCATCATTGCCCATAGTCCCAGGAGCTTTCGCCTCAAAAAGCTTTTCGGCGAACCGCCATTCCCGGGTTCATGAGTCGCTGGAGAGGACACACCCTTCCTCCTTCGTTTACTTCCCCAGGTGGGGGGCGAGAATGTCAAGCAAGGCCTTGAACCGCACGACCCCTTGTATGCGGTTTTTCTCATCCACCACGGGAATCCCTCTGAAACCATATTTTGCAAAGAGATTTGCGAGCTCGTTTGCGGAATCGTCAACGTGGGCGGTTATGACGCGAGTCGTCATGATCTGCCCTAGTGGAGTGAAAATCTCATGCGACAAAAGGTCCCTGATGCTCACCACGCCGAGCAGTTGAGATTGATCGTTGACTACATAGACATAATAAATAACATCCATCTCGTTGGCGTGCTGCCGGATGTAGTTGAAGGCATCAACTATTGTCTGATCTGGGCTTAGCGCCATGAATTGCGTGGTCATCAACCCGCCGGCTTCATCCTCTTCATGCTCGAGCAACTCTTTGACTTTACTGCTATATTCTGGAGCCAGTTCCCGAAAGATCCCATTAGCCGTGTCCTGAGGAAGGTCAGCTATGAGATCCGCAGCCTCATCAGGCGACATCTCCTCAATGATGTCTGCCGCCTTTTCAGGTTCCAGCCCCCTCATAATGGCGACTTGGACCTTCGGATCCATTTCTTCCAGCGCTTCAGCGAGCACTTCCTGGTTGAGGGAATCCACAATGGCAGCGCGTTCCCGCACATCCATGTCTTCAATAATGTCGGCCAGGTCTGCAGGATGGAGGGCCTGAAGCTTGCTTTGAGGTATTTGGAGCCGGAGGCGATCGAAATCCGCCAGCGGTTGCACGAAGTGCCAGGGAATAAACCTATCTTTGAGGTCGTAATCAAAGAACCACTTGGCAAATCTCACGGCTGCATCTTCAAACCCCAAACGTCTGAGCATGCCGCGTAATCCCACATCAACGAAGTCTAAAACCAACGACCCATTTAATCGGACAAAATGAAGATCATTGACTCGCTCGACCTTGGCGCCGTCCACATCGACGATTTGTTTGTCCAGGAGTAGGTTTCTGAGGAGTACGCGCGAGGGGCTGAGGCTTGCCTCAGTGAAAGGGATCACCTCTGCGTCGCGTTTGAGGACGATTTCTTTTTGCGATATGCGCGCAACGTCTTCCCATGCAGCGGAGAGCTTCCGTTTTCTCCATTTTCTGCGAATTACCAAGGCTATGACATGAGGATTCGTTTCCTCCAGAGAGACCACGAGGTCTGAACTGACTCCCAATATAGGCCCGTTTTCACTAGAGAGGACTTTCCGCTCCAGGAGCTCGCTCAAATAATAATGATCTTTTGCAAGATTCAGCAATGGGTTTCCTCTTTGTATTGCTGGGCTATATTGAGCGCTCTGCGCCTCGCACATGTGCGGCGCTCAGCGTCCTGATGAAACTTGGAGATCGCGTTGCTTTTTTGGGTGGCGCCAAGTAATTATACATTGAAAGCAATTCCTTTCAAAGGACAAGTATTGCATAATCATTGCAATCCTAACCGAGAGCGGAGAAAGTGGCATGCGCGTACGAAAGCAGCTTGAAGTCATGCTGGCAGATGCGCCTGGCGAGTTGGCAAAGTTGACGGCCAATCTTGCTGAAGAGCACATCAACATTGAGGCGATGAGTATTCAAGACGCCAACGAGTATCTCCTGGCGCTTTATGAGGTCAGGGCAAAAACTGGCAGGAGAGTGGCGCCTCGAGATTATTATGAAGCTATCCTTAAAGAGTCGGCGCGTTACTCGATGATACGGCTCATCACCGACAACCCCACAAAGGCGGTGGATGTGCTTGCCCAAAGGGGATATCAGGTGAAAGTCCAGGATGTCATTGGATTGGTGCTCGAAAATCATCCCGGCATCCTCCACCGCGTCTCGCGCATTCTAGGGGACGCAGGAATCAACATTGCCTACACCTATGGGTCTGGATTTTCCGATAGCGAAGCTGCGCTGTTCATTTTTAAGGTATCCGATTTAGACAAGGCCCTGACTGTACTGCCAGATCCTTTGACATGACGCACCAAGAGAAGGCCAAAATGAAACTAAAGTTGATTCAAACGGGACCACGCAGCGTAGAGGTTGTGTCGGACCGCTGGAAATTTCTTGTTGATCTGAAAGAAGAATACGGCGGGAAAGACGAAGGACCAAATCCGTCCGAACTGACGGCCGCCGCAGTTGCCTCATGCGAGATGCTGACGGGCATCTTTTGGGCATCGAGGCGTCACGGCGTCGAACTCGAAAACCTCGAGGCCGAGGTCGAGTGGGAATACGGGACAAAACCCGATCGCATTACGCGCTTCGACGTCAAGATTCGGGGCGTGAAAGATCAACTCGGGGACAAGACGCGGGCTTTTGCTGCGATGGCCAAGGCGTGCACGGTTTCGAAGACGTTTGCGATGCCTCCGGAGATGACGTTGGAGGTTGAGTGACGGGGTTTGCAAGGATTTATTCTGAAGTCGGCGCATGGAAAGCGATCTGGCTTACGTCCGATAAGATATATTATGTTAACTCGAATGGTCGCCGCGCATAGCGTCGCCAGAAACTTTCCCCGCCGGACTAAAACCATATGCGGGCTGATCCCTTCTCCCCACACTTCAAGGTGAAATGTCACATGCAGATACAGCGTCGCCAAGGCTCTCCGTCGCGGTGATCGCAAAAAATGAAGTGGATCGAATCGGACGCCTGCTGGACAGTGTGGGCATCGCTGACGAAGTGGTCGTTGTGGACTCAGGCAGTACCGACGGCACGATAGAATTATGCGAAAGCCGCGGCGCGCGTGTCGTTTTTGTTGAGTGGCAAGGTTATGCGAGGCAAAAACAGGCTGCGATGGACCTCGCTCGTGGCGAATGGGTGTTGAATCTGGACGCTGACGAGGCGTTGTCGCCCGAACTGGCCCAGGAGATTTCAGAAGCCATTGAAATGGCAGACCCTTCGGTCAAAGGGTTTTCAATGCCCAGGCTGAGCCGTTATCTCGGTAGATGGATTTGGCATGGCGGCTGGTATCCGGACCGCAAGGTGCGCCTTGTAAGAAGAGGCAGTGGACGCTGGACTGGCGATGGTTTACACGAGCGGTTGGAAGTCTCTGGAATCGTGAGAGAACTTCGGCATCCGCTGCTCCATTTTGTCTATAGGGACATTTCGGATCAGGTGAGAACCATAAACACTTTTTCGACAGTATTTGTCCAATCCTTGCGGCGGCCAGCATCTTCCTTGTCTATTTGGTACGGCCTTTTCCATGCCTTTGGGAAATTCCTTGAATGCGCTCTTTGGAAGCGGGGGATGCTGGACGGAATACCTGGCCTGATCATTGCGGTGAACAGCGCGTTTTATGTGTTTCTCAAGCATGCCAAGGCTTGGGAGCAATCGCATACAGGGGTGCATCGCAGCGGAAGGGAGCGATGAACTCTACGCCACCAGCGGAGCCGAACTTTCCAGCAGGGATTACTTCTGCATGGGGCCCTTCGTTGCAATCGACGAACGGAGCCAAGAAACGGGAGCTTCGTGTATGAAGATTGCGATGGCTCTGGAGAAATTCGATCCCTTTGCAGGGGGCGTCGAATCCTACGCGGTAGGCCTGGCGAGAGCGCTCGTCGCGGAAGGTTGGGAAGTGCATTTGTACGGTCACTCTTGGACGAACGACCCCCCCACTGCGATCTTTCATAAGATTACTCCCCTGCCCCGCTTTTTGCCTCCTTCCTTAAGGATTCTTCATTTTGCCTTGCGTCATCGTCAAATGGTCAAGTCCCTTGATTTCGACGTGGCGCTGGGTTTTGGCAATACCCTCATCATGAACGTCTATCAAAGCCACGGCGGCGTGCATCGCTTCAGCGTCACTCGGAAGATTGACGCCATACGAAATCCGTTCGTGAGAATTGTCAAGCGTCTTTTTACCTTTGCCAGCCCGAAATATTACGCACGGGCCTGGATAGAAGGGGCGCCTTTTCGCGCATCCAGTAGGCCAGTCCTCGTGGCCATATCAGAAATGGTCAGAAAGGACCTCTGTAGTTATTTCGGGGTTAAAGAGGACGATGTCTTGCTCATCTACAACGGCGCTGATCAGTCGAAGTGCGCGAAAGTCGAAGACTCGAGGGTTTCCGAGCTAAGGCATCGCCTTGGATTCCAGGACCGCCTCATTTTTCTTTTCATGGCCTATGACCTCCGAAAAAAAGGCGCACACTATCTTCTCGAAGCGGCAAAAAAGTTGGCAAACAGGGCGGGAGGCAGTGGATTTGGCGTGCTTATCGTTGGAGGCGCGCCGTCGCCGGGCATGCGGTCCTACGTAAAAAGGCATGGGCTCACGGCCAATGTACTTTTCTTGGGGCCAACTACCGAGCCAGAGCTTTATTTTAGAGCTTGCGATGTCCTTGTGCTGCCCACGTTTTACGACGCGTGCTCTCTTGTGGTATTTGAGGCCCTCGCTGCGGGAACCCCTGTCATTACCACGAGATTCAATGGAGCGGCCGGCGCGATAAGAGAAGGC
>Ga0272448_1007274_pt1 | contig 11759 bp, 11 predicted proteins | sample YNPCB0191_FD_202220 | JGI IMG/M metagenome (GOLD analysis project Ga0272448, IMG submission 202220) | Hot spring sediment microbial communities from Yellowstone National Park, WY, United States - YNP-CB-019-1 | ecosystem: Environmental > Aquatic > Thermal springs > Hot (42-90C) > Sediment... | reverse complement strand
TGGAAGCAAGGGTACCAAAATATTCTCCCTGGTGGGCAAAATAAACAACACCGGACTGGTAGAAGTGCCCATGGGTATCACCCTCAGGGAAATAATTTACGACATCGGTGGCGGCATACCTGATGGAAAAGCTTTTAAAGCAGTTCAGACCGGCGGCCCTTCGGGTGGATGCCTGCCAGCTTCCATGCTGGACCTGCCCATAGATTATGAATCGCTGACCGCCGCTGGTTCCATCATGGGTTCGGGCGGTATGATTGTCATGGATGAGAAAACCTGCATGGTAGATGTGGCTATGTACTTCCTTAATTTTCTCCGCGACGAGAGCTGCGGGAAGTGCATCTCCTGCCGCGAAGGAACGCAGCGGATGTGGGAAATTGTCAAAGACATATCCGAAGGGAAGGGCAAACCAGGAGACCTCGAACTCCTGGAAGAACTGGCCATGGCCACCAAGGAAGCTTCCATGTGTGGTCTCGGACAGACAGCCGGCAACTCGGTGCTTTCCGCCCTCCGCTATTTCCGACGTGAATTTGAAGCCCATATCTACGAGAAAAGATGTCCGGCTGGCGTTTGCAAAAGCCTCATTCGCTACGTGGTCATTCCGGAAAAATGCACTGGTTGTGAAGCCTGCAAGAGAGCCTGTCCTACAGGGGCCATTACCGGAACAAGAAAGGATACCCACAGCATTCTCTACGAAAAATGCATCAAGTGTGGCGCCTGCCTGGATGCCTGCCGCTTTGAGGCCATTGAGGCTCAACGCGACGAGGCCATAACCATCATAAAAGAGGTAACAACATGATTACCATGAAAATGAATGGCGTCGAGGTTAAGGCCGAGGAAGGCTGGACCATACTGGAGACGGCTAAATTTTATGGCCTGGAAATACCGACTCTCTGTCATCACGAAGGCCTGACTCCTTATGGTGCCTGCCGCCTCTGCCTGGTGGAAATCGGGGAAGGACCAAGAGCTAAACTTGTTACGTCCTGCACCTATCCAGCTGAAGAAGGACTTGTAGTCCACACCGATACCAAAAGAGTGGTCCAGGCCCGCCGGATGATGGTAGAGCTGATGCTGTCGGTGGCACCTTATTCCAAGACAATTCAGGACCTGGCTTCCAAGTTCGGAGTCACCAGGATGAGGTTTAAAATCAGAAATGAAGAATGCATCCTGTGCGGACTTTGCGTGCGCATGTGTGCCGAGCAAATGGACGGCAAAGCTATTGGCTTTCAGAACCGGGGTTACCAGAGAAAAATTTCCACGCCTTTTGACATCAGGTCTGAAGAATGCCGGCTGTGCGGCGGCTGCATTTACATCTGTCCGGCCTGCCAGCTCAGATGTCAGGGACCCCAGGAAGAAAGCGCTATCTGCAACGCCTGCCTGACCATGGACCCCACCTGCCTGGATTACTACAACGAACTCCAGTGCTGGATGTATGACGCCGGTCGTTGCGGCACCTGCGTCCGGGAGAAAAAATAATGTATCTGGAACAATCAAGGTCAAATTTATTTTTGATTATTATTAAAAAAGGTAAAAAGGAGGTAAAATCATGACTTTTACAAAAATTAACAGGAGTGCAGCTACTTTAACCAAGAATAGAACTGAAGGTTCAATCAGCCCCTTCAGCGGGATGTGCGTCACCTGCGTTGATGGCTGCATCGGGATGTGTGAAATTGGAAAATCGGCTTACCGGGGAACAGAAGTTCTTTATCCGCAACCTTTTGGTCTGATCACCGCGGCCGCTGAGAAAGATTACCCCGTAGATTTATCTCATTTTAACATAATGGGAACAGCCGCCGGGGCCTGGGGAGTGCCAGCTGATAGTGACAAAGCAACGTTTGAAAAAGTTTCCATCGAAACAGCCGTCGGTCACGACAAAGGAATCAAACTGCGGGTACCTTTCATCATTTCTGGGATGGGCTCTACTAACGTGGCCAAGCAAAACTGGGCTGGCCTGGCCGTCGGGGCCGCTATTTCCGGAACCATTCTGACCGTGGGTGAAAATGTCTGTGGCATGGACGAAGAGGCAGAAATAAGAAACGGTCGGGTGGTGCGTTCGCCTGACATGGAAATGAGGGTGAGAACCTTCCAGGACTGGTATGATGGCTACGGTGCAGTTGTGGTTCAGGCTAATGTCGAAGACACGAGGCTTGGAGTTCAAGAGTACGTAATAGAAAAATTAGGAGTCACCGCCGTTGAGCTCAAGTGGGGACAGGGAGCAAAGGACATAGGTGGAGAAGTGAAGATCAAATCCCTTAAAAAAGCTCAGGAACTGAAAAGAAGGGGCTACATAGTCCTTCCCGATCCAGAAGACCCAGCCATCATTCAGGCCTTTGAAAAAGGCAGTTTTAAAGAGTTTGAACGTCACAGCCGTTTGGGTATGGTAGAGGAAGAAAGCTTCCTGAAAAGAGTGGAAGAACTCAGAAAAGCCGGAGCCAAGTATGTCTTCCTTAAAACAGGAGCTTATCGGCCAGCCGACCTGGCCCGGGCAGTTAAGTATGCTTCCAAAGCAAAAATCGACCTCCTGACGGTAGATGGAGCGGGCGGTGGAACAGGTATGAGTCCCTGGAGAATGATGAACGAATGGGGTATCCCAGGAGTTGAAATTTGGTCCCTGACCTACAAATACGCTGACCACCTGGCCAAAAAAGGCGAATATGTGCCTGATATAGTTTTTGGCGGTGGCATAACTTTTGAAGACCAGATTTTCAAAGCCATTTCCCTTGGGGCGCCTTATGTTAAAGCAGTTGGCATGGCCAGGTCACCCCTGGCTTCAGCCATGGTCGGCAAGACTATAGGCAGCCGAATCAAGGACGGCCAGATACCGGTTTACGTAGAAAGATTCGGAAATTCGGTAGAAGAGATCTTTATCACCGCTCCTGAACTCAAGAGAAGGTTCGGCGAAAAATTCAACGAACTGCCTCCCGGCGCCATTGGTGTTTACACCTACTTCAAACGCCTGAATCAGGGGCTGCGTCAGCTAATGGCCGGCGCCAGAAAATTCTCCCTGAGCTACATCACTCGTGATGACATCGCTTCCTTAACTCAGGAAGCCGCCAGAATAAGCGGAATCAAATACATTCAGGATATTGATAAAGAAGAAGTAGAAAAAATTCTGAACAGCTGAGCATCGTTTAAAACGAACGGACCAGAACAAGGACACAGGAAATTTTTCCTGTGTCCTTCTTATTTTCAGAATTAAACTTGAGACAATAGACTTAGACCTATATCTTATGGTATAAAAAATTGACTGCAGGAAAAAATGATTACAACTATTATCAGTTTATTTATTTTGCTGTTCAGCATAACTATTCATGAAGCCGCCCATGGCTGGGCTGCCTACCGGCTTGGTGACCCGACGGCTATGGCTGCAGGCCGGGTGACGCTCAATCCCCTGGCCCACATTGACCTGTTTGGCACGATAATCCTGCCGCTGCTCCTGGCACTTTTTAAAGCCCCGGTGTTTGGCTGGGCCAAGCCAGTCCCGGTTAACCCCAACTTTCTGAAGAATCCCAGGAAAGACGGCTTCTGGATTTCCCTGGCCGGGCCAGCAGCTAACGTTGCTGCGGCCGTTGGTTCGCTGCTGCTCATCCTGCTGTTAAAAATCATCAGCCCGGTGACCAATGCTGCCCTGCTTGATTTCCTGACTTCACGGGGAGCGCTGCCGGCAGGACTTCAGCCGCTTCAGGGCCTGGTTATCATCTTATTCTTCATGGTTCTCATCAACACCTACCTGGTAGTCTTCAACCTTATTCCCATTTACCCCCTGGATGGCTCTGGGGTGCTGGAAGGGCTGTTGCCCGACCGGCTGGCTGACCGTTACGCCAAGCTTCAACCGTATGGTTTTATCATCGTGCTTATACTTATTTCCGTGGGCTTCCTGGACCTTATTATCAGGCCTTTACAACTTTTAATTCTCGGAATAATTTTCTATTGAGTAAATGCTATGAGTCAAAAAAGAAAAAAAATTGTTCTCAGCGGAATGCGTCCCACCGGTTCTCTCCATTTGGGTAATTATGTTGGAGCCCTGAGAGGCTGGGTCAGGCTGCAGGATACTCACCAGTGCTACTTTACCATCGTACCCTGGCACGCTCTGAGTTCTGAATACGCCAACCCGAAAGTTATCAAAGAATACACTTTTGAAGTAGCTCTGGACTGGCTGGCTGCCGGGCTGGACCCGGAAAAATCCGTACTGTTCATTCAATCTGAAATAAAGGAACATGCTGAGCTACACCTGCTTCTGTCCATGATAACCCCCTTGCCCTGGCTCGAAAGAGTACCGACTTTCAAGGAACAACAACAGGAAATTCAGGATAAAGAGCTCAACACCTACGGCTTCCTCGGCTATCCACTTCTCCAGACAGCCGATATAATAATTTATAAAGCTGATGTGGTCCCGGTCGGTGAAGACCAGGCTTACCACATTGAGTTGGCCAGAGAAATTGTCCGGCGCTTTAACCGTTTCTACGGGAACGTTTTCCCCGAGCCGCAGATGCTGCTGACCGAAGTTCCCAAGCTGGCTGGCACTGACGGCCGCAAAATGAGCAAATCCTACGGCAACGCCATCTACCTCAAGGATTCACCGGAAACCATAAAGAAAAAAATATCACCAATGGTGACCGACACCCGGAGGAAACGCCGGACGGACCCCGGCGAGCCAGACGATTGTCCGGTTTTTACCCTGCACCGTGCTTTTGTCCCCGAAGCCAAAAGGGAAGAGCTGGCGGCAGGCTGCCGGACAGCGTCCATCGGGTGCCTGGAATGCAAGAAGATAGTCATAGAAGCTCTGACCCAAGAATTTGCCCCGTTCCGGGAAAAAAGAACCTACTACGAAAAACACCCGGACCTGGTCTGGCAAATATTTGAAGAAGGAAACCAGAAAGCCCGGGAAGTGGCCAGCCGGACCATGGAAGAAGTGCGGGAAGCTCTGGGCCTGGTCTTCCCCTTGGAAAATCACAAGACAGGAAAGAAATAATGGAACCAGAAACTCCAGCAGAACCGGAAGTCCAGGAAATTCAGCAAGCACAGGAATTGCCATCAAATCTGCCTCCTGGCTGGCCGGTTGAACAAGGTTACCAGGTAAAACTGGAAATATTTGAAGGACCTTTAGACCTTCTTCTCTATCTTATCAGGAAGAAAAAAATTGACATTAACGACATACCCATTGCCGTGATTACCAGAGATTACCTTGACTATCTCGAGCGAAAGGACCAGATCAACCTTGACCGCGAGGCTGAGTTCTTGTTCATCGCCGCGCTGCTCATTTACATCAAGTCCCAGATGCTTTTACCCCGAGAGCAGGAAGTCTCGGATGAAGAAGACCCACGCAAGATCCTGGTTGACCGGTTGCTGGAATACCAGAAAGTTCAAGTAGCCTGTACTATGCTGCGAGAAAAAGAAGAGGATCAGTTGCTGCGCTGGAAGCGAACTTTCCTCCCACCCGTGGCCAAACCGGACGAGCTGGACCTTCTGGAAGTCAGTCTCTTTGACCTGGCCGAAACCTTCTTCCTGATCATGAAAAGGAAAGAAAGGGAAAATTTCCGGGTCATAAAAGGTAAAGACGTTTCGGTCGAGGAAAAGTTAAAGGAAATCGTTGAACATCTGGAAAAGAATGGCCAGATAGACTTTTTAGAATATTTTTCCAGTCAGGAAACTATGGAAGAGGCTCTGGTGTCCTTCTTCTGCCTCCTGGAACTGGTTAAGAACCACGTGGTCATCGCCATACAGGAACAGCTTTTCCAGACCATCAGGGTTTGGTTAAGAAAGGACCGCGTTCACCAAATGCCACACGGACACAGCCATGAATGAACAACTGAAAGTCATCTTAGAAGTTTTGATTTTTATGTCTCAGGACCCTCTGACCTTGGAAAAAATTAAAGAGGTCGTGGGGGAAGTTCCGGAAGAAGAGATAAGCGCTGCCCTGGAAACTCTGGAAAAGGACTATTCTACTCCTGATCGCAGCATCCAGATTGTCCAGAGCGGAGGCGGGTACATTTTTACTACCAAGCCAGAGCATGACCAGTGGGTTCGGCGTTTCCTGCAGGTGGAAAAGAAGACCAAGCTTTCTTCAGCCTCCCTGGAGACTCTGAGCATCATCGCCTATCACCAACCAATTACTCAGGCTGAAATTGCCGCGATTCGCGGAGTTGATTCTACCTATTCGGTCAAGACCCTGCTGCAGAAAAAGCTGATAAAAATCGTCGGTCGCAAGAAAGCCCCGGGCAACCCGCTGGTTTATCGCACCACCGAAAGATTCCTCCAGTACTTTGGCTTAAACAGCCTGGATGAACTGCCCAAAGAAGAAGAAATAGCCAAGATTCTGGAAGAGGAAAAGCAAACGGTTTCATGAGCCCTAAGTAGAGATATTTTCAATACTTAGGGTTGACAAAGAGAAGCGACTTCTATAGTATAGATAGCCTATTCTTAGGCACGTATTTTAATGAAAATCATTGTCGCTAAAAATAGTGGATTTTGTTATGGAGTGAAGAGAGCTTTGCAGCTGGCACTGGCAACCGAAAGTAAAAAATCAAATCACACCTGTACCTGGGGCGAACTCATTCACAACCCGGAAGTAACCCGAAAGTTAGAAGTTAAGGGCATTAAAGTTGTTAACTCAGTTGCCCAGCTTAAAACGGGAGATACTGTTATCATCCGCAGCCACGGAGTTTCGCCTGAAGTTTATCAGAAGCTCCGCAAAAAAAGAATAAAAATAATTGATGCCACCTGCCCGATTGTCAAGAAAATCCAGCAGACAGTAGAGAAATTGAGCCGGCAGACAGGGGAGATGATAATCGTTGGCAACCGGAACCATCCAGAAATCCAGGGCCTGGTTAGCTACAGCCGGGATAAAGCCCTGGTCATCGAAAATGAACAAGAAGCCGAAGCCCAGCCTTTCCGGAAAAAAAGAATGGTCCTGGCCCAGAGCACCCAGGATGTTAAGCTTTTCAGCCGGATTGTTTCTGTTCTACTGGAAAAAACTTCCGAACTGATGGTTTTCAATACCATCTGCGACTCCACCCGCATCCGTCAGGAATCAACCGCCAAGCTGGCCGGCCAGGTGGAAGCTATGATCATTGTTGGTGGTCGTAACAGTTCTAACACCAATAAGCTTTACGAGATTTCCCGCCGGCTGCTGCCCCGGACCTACCTGATTGAATCGCCGGAGGAAATCAAACCAGAAATGCTCAGTGGTGTTTCCAGAATCGGACTTTCAGGAGGGGCTTCCACCCCGCCTGAAGTTATTAAAAAAACTGTGACAGCTATTCAACATAGCGTCAAACAGAATTCAAAACAGGAGAAGGTGACCCATGACTGAAGTCAAAAAGAACCCAAAAACTGATGAACAACTTACTCCAGAAGACTACGAACGTCTTCTCGACCAGTACCATCTGTCAGAACAGGAACTTACTGCCGGCAGCCTGATCAAAGGGCGGGTGGTGAAAAAGACCCCTACTCACCTGCTGCTGGACATCGGGCACAAGACTGAAGGCGCTATCCCCAAAGAAGACTTCCGCCAGCCTAAAGATTTTGAAGACATCAAGGTCGGCAGCGAAATAGAAGCGGTCCTGGAAAAGTCCAGACCACAGGATGGATATTTCCTTTTATCTAAGAGAAAAGCTGATGTGGTCCGTGCTCTTGATTTTCTGGAAAGGTCTTACCATTCCAATAACTGGGTCACCGGAACGGTAACCGCCAGAGTCAACAATGGTTTCACGGTGGATGTGGGCCTGGATGCCTTCCTGCCCGAAGCCCATGCTGACCTCAAGCCTCTCAAGGACCCCAACTCCTTAGTGGGTCAGACCATGAAATTCAAGGTAATGAAATTCAACCGCAAAGATGAAGACGTCGTGCTGTCCAGAAAGTTGCTCCTTCAAGATGAGCGGGAAAAGAGAAAACGCCGGGTTTTCGGCCGGCTGGTCAAAGGCGAAAAAACCAAGGGAGTGGTCAAATCTCTGACCAATTTTGGAGCATTTATAGACCTGGGTGGAATCGAAGGGTTACTTCATATCACTGATATGAGCTGGGGCAAAATCAGCCATCCCTCAGAACTTTTCCAGGTGGGCCAGGAAGTGGAAGTCGTGGTTCTGGATTTCAACGAAAACGACGAGCGTATCTCTCTTGGCTACAAACAGTTAACGCCAGATCCCTGGCTGAGCGTAGAACAGAAATATCAGCCCGGTTCTAAAGTCATCGGGAAAGTAGTCAGCCTGACTGACTTCGGGGCTTTCGTGGAACTGGAAAAAGGCGTCGAGGGCTTGATTCACGTTTCGGACCTGACCTGGTCCAAGAAAATGGTTCATCCCAAAAAAGTTCTTTCTGTCGGTCAGGAAGTGACGGTTCAGGTACTGGAAGTTAACGCCGCCAATCACCGCATTTCTCTTGGCCTGAAGCAGGCCACCCCTCACCCGTTAGAATTATTTGCTCAGAAACATAATACGGGCGCCAGGCTGAAGGGAAAGGTAACCAGTCTGACCGATTTTGGGGCCTTTGTTCAGGTGGAGAAAGATATTGAAGGCCTGGTTCACATTTCAGATATTAGCTGGGAAAAGATCAAACATCCTTCAGAAAAACTCAAGGTCGGTCAGGAGATTGAGGTCGTCCTGCTGAACATTGACCTGGAAAAGCAGAAACTTTCTCTGGGGCTTAAACAGCTTGAAGGTGATATCTGGGAAGATTTCTTCTCCCGGCAGAAAGTCGGAGATTTTCTTAAAGTGAAGATTGTCAGAATTGCTGATTTCGGTCTTTTCGTAGAGATTATGCCTGGCATAGAAGGCGTGGTTTTTAATTCCGAACTGGATGAAAACAAAGTAGAAAATCCAGCCGAAGTATTTAAAATAGGGGAAGAAAAAACGGCCAAGATTATCAAGCTCAACCCGCAGAGCCACAAGATTTCCCTGAGTTTCCGCCAGGCTCAGATGGACATGCAGAAAAAAGAGTTCCAGAAATACATGGACGGACACAGCGATAGATTAACACTGGGAGATTTATTAAGAGAACAGCTTAAAAACTTATCCACCAAAGATAACAGCAAAAAGGAGGGTAAAGAATGATTAAAGCGGACCTGGTTAACGTTATTTCCAGGGAATTAAACATTTCCAAACAGGAAGCAGAAGCCGGAATCAACCTGTTCTTCGAGGCTATCAAGGAAGCCATCCTGAAAGGAGAAGAGGTGGAAATCAGGGGCTTTGGCAGTTTCCGTTTCCGGCAGAGAGCTCCTCGTTCGGGCCGGAACCCGAGGACCGGCGAGCTGGTTAAGGTTCCGCCTAAGAAAGTTCTGTATTTCAAGCCTTCCAAACTCCTCAAGGAAATGTTGAACGGACAAAAATGAAGTACGTAGCTGCCCCCTGGCGCCGGACCTATGTGCAGAAAGCCCTGAAGATGAAAAAATGCGTTTTCTGCGAAGCCCTGAAACAGAAAAATGAGGCCGACGCTTTAATCCTCTTCCGCGGACAACATAACTTCATCATTCTCAACCGATTCCCTTATACCACCGGACATCTCATGATCGCTCCTTACCGTCATCTGGCCGCCTTTGAAAAGGCCCCGCGACCAGTGGTGGAGGAGGCCGTTTCCCTGGTTCAGCTCGTAATAAGAATTTTAAAAAAGTGTTACAAACCCCATGGCCTGAACATCGGCCTGAACCTGGGCCATAGCGCCGGAGCTGGAGTGGCCGGACATTTTCATATTCACGTGGTACCCCGCTGGACCGGGGATGCCAATTTCATGCCCGTCATCGGGGAAACCCGGATATTCTGCGAAGACCTGCAAACTACTTACAACAGGTTGAAACCTTACTTTGACCGGGAACAACAGAAACAGGAGAAATGAACCATGCTTAAGAGTATGCGAAAGAATGTTAAATCCTTATCCCCAATTCTATGGATAGTCATAGCCACCTTCATCATCGCTATTTTTGCCGTCTGGGGCGGTGCTGGTAGGCTGGGAGAAGCTAACCGAACTAACGCCATCGTTCAAGTTGGGAATAAAAGAGTCTCGGCTGATGAATATTACCAGATATTAAGGCAGAGAATTGAGAGTATGAAAAAACAATATCCAGACCTGAACGCCAACATGCTCCGCCAGCTTAATTTGCCGCAGCAAATTCTGGAACAGCTCATCCAGCAAAATCTTTTGCTCCAGGTTGCCCGGGATATGGGCCTCAAAGCCACCGATGCCGAGCTAAGAGAAAAAATTATTTCTTTCCCGGCTTTTCAAAGAGAGGGAAAATTCGTAGGCTTCAAGGAGTACCAGCAAATCCTGGACTGGAATCACATTCCCGTACAAAAATTCGAAGAAAGCTTGAGAGAAGAAATAATACTTAATAAAGTGACTCAGCTTTTAACTGCCGGCCTAACCGTTTCTGAAGAAGAAGTCTGGCAGAACTACAAGAAACAAAATGAGTCAGCCAAAATTGAGTATATAGTCGCCAGCCTGGATAAAATCCAGTCTGATTATGTACCCGCAGAAAATGAAATACGTGAATTTTTCGAGAAAAACAAGGATCGCTACAAAGTTCCTGAAAAAAGACAGGGAAAGTATGTTTTCTTAAGAACCATAGACCTGAGGAAAGAAGTAACGGTTTCAGATGCCGAGGTAGAAAAGTACTACAAAGAGAACATTAATCAGTTCAAGGAACCGGCCAAAATGCGGGTGAGCCGAATTTATCTCCCCTATTCGGACCAGGATAAAAACCAGATACTTGAGCAGGCTCGCGGACTGAAATCCAGGCTAGCTGCCGGCGAAGATTTTGCCCACCTGGCCAGCACCTATTCCAAAGACGAAAAGGCTAAAAACGGAGGCGATTGGGGTTACAACGACTGGCAGAGCCTGTCAGCTGAAGAAATAAAAGAAATTAACAAACTGGAAGCCAGCCAGTCATCCGAAGTCATAGACACCGGTAAGGCTGCGGTCATCCTCAAGGTTACAGAAAAAATGCCTGAAATCACCAGGTCCCTGGCCGAAGTTAAGGCCATGATCCAGACTAATTTAAAAGAAACCAAAGCCCGGAACATTGGGTCAGAAAGAATGGACAAGCTGGCCAAAATAGCTGCCAAGACCAAGAACCTGGAAGAAGCCGCCAAAAAAGAAGGGCTGACCGTGGCAGATACCGATCTGCTCAAGAATGGCGACCTCATAACCAACGTTGACTCTTCCGGTTCTGTTAGTCAAGCCCTGTTTGAACTAAAAAAAGAAAAAGAAATTACCTCTCCGATATTCACCTATGAGGGAGTCGTCCTGGCCCAGTTAACCAAGATAGCCGCAGAACACCCAGCCACCTACGAGGAAGCTAAAACCGAGGTCCGCGAAGATTTGATCCAAGAAAAGAAAAAAGAGCTTGCTCGGGGAAAGCTCCTGGCTCTTAAAACCGGCCAGGTCAAGAGTTTGGAAGAACTGGCTAAGGCCAATAATTTAGAATACAAGAGTGTCGAAACTCATAAACACGGTCAGTACTTGAGCCTGATTGAAGACCCCGAAAAAATTGACCAGCTAATTTTCAGCCTGCCAGTAAACCAGGTTAGCGACCCGGTGGACACGGGCAAAGGTTATGCCATCATCAGGGTACTTGACCGCAAGGAAGTCTCCAGGCAAGATTTTGAAAAAGTTAAAAAAGATGAACTGGCTCAGGCCCTGAGCCAGGTCCAGGAAATGTTCCTTTACAGTTACCTGCAGAAGGTTCGGGAAGACAAAAAAGTTAAAATTAACGTTGACCTCTACAACAAAATTACTGAAGACGTTCTGGGCCGGATGAGCGAATAACCTCCTGA
>Ga0272448_1007272_pt1 | contig 11761 bp, 13 predicted proteins | sample YNPCB0191_FD_202220 | JGI IMG/M metagenome (GOLD analysis project Ga0272448, IMG submission 202220) | Hot spring sediment microbial communities from Yellowstone National Park, WY, United States - YNP-CB-019-1 | ecosystem: Environmental > Aquatic > Thermal springs > Hot (42-90C) > Sediment... | reverse complement strand
TATTAATGATTGAAGGTTGGCCAAAATTAGACAAAAAATTAATCAACAAAAATGCAGAAAACGATTTTGAAAAAATAAAAGAATTAATTATTGAAATTCGTAATTTCAAAACAAAAGAAAAAATTCCGTTTAATGAAATTAAAAAATATCAGATAAAAGAGCCATCAAAAATTATTCTCGCTAACCAAGAAATGATTGAAAATTTAGCCAAAGTCAGAATTACATTTAGGTGACAGGCACCAAAAAGAGATGGTTTTAAACCCAGATAAATCCCGCTCAATAAGACGAAAATTTAAAAATGGCAAAAATTTGCTCAAAATTTAGAAATCATTAGAAATTACCATAAAAAAATAATTGTTCCGCTGATTTTAACAATCGTTAAATTTGACGGAACAATTTTTTGTTTTTAATCAAAATCGTGCCATTTTCAAAATTTTAACCCTAAGCCATTATTTAATGCGGGCTCTACGATCTTACTTTAAGAAGACGGTCACCAAGCGAATCAGGTTCCTAATTGCCAACTTTCTAAATATTCTTTTTGTTTTTTTGTTAATTTATCAATCTTTATTCCCATTGATTTTAATTTTAAGAAAGCAATTTTTTCTTCTATTTCTTTAGGCAAAAAATAAACTTTTTTCTCAAGTTTTTTTGCCTTTTTTACAAGATATTCTTGAGCTAAGGCTTGAGTGGCAAAACTTAAATCCATTACTTCTGAAGGATGACCTTCAGCTGCCGCTAGATTAACTAATCGCCCTTGGGCTAAAAGATAAATTTTTTTATTGTTTTTTAAAGTGTACTCTTCAAGATTTTCACGAATCTTTTTTTTATTTTTGGCAACTTTTTCTAAATCTTTTAAATTGATCTCCACATTGAAATGACCAGCATTAGCTAAAATTGTCCCATCTTTCATTTTGAGAAAATGTTTGGCGGTTAAAACATCGATATCACCGGTGACTGTCACAAAAACATCGCCGATTTTAGCCGCTTCAATTGCTGGCAAAACTTTAAAACCATCCATTCTTGCTTCCAAAGCTTTAATTGGATCAACCTCACAGATAAAAACATTTGCCCCCATACCTTTAGCTCTTTGAGCTAAACCTTTGCCACACCAGCCATAACCAAAAATAACAAAATTTTTACCAGCCAACAAAATATTTGTTGCTCGTAAAATTCCATCTATTGTTGATTGACCGGTACCATAGCGATTATCAAAAAGATTTTTTACTCGAGCATCATTGACAGCTATGACTGGAAAAGGTAACTGACGATTTTTCTCTAAATTTTTTATTCGAATTACTCCAGTGGTTGTTTCTTCTGAACCACCAATAATTTGATGATATTTTTTTGTTTGAACCGCTAAACTAATTAAATCCGCGCCGTCATCAATTAATAAATCTGGTTTTTGGGAAAGAATTTTTAATAATGCCTGATGATAAAATTTTTCATCCTCACCACGATAAGCATAAACTGGAATTTTTTCATAGGTCGTTAAAGCAGCCGCTACCTCATCTTGGGTTGATAAAGGGTTAGAAGCGGCTAAATAAATTTTGGCACCTCCATTTTTTAAAGTTTTAATTAAATTAGCGGTTTCGGTGGTGACATGCAAACAGGCACTAATTTTTAAATTTTTAAATGGCTTTGTTTTGATAAATTCTTTAGCAATTAGAGAAAGAACAGGCATTCTTTGTTCGGCCCATTTGATTTTTTTCTCGCCCACTGGCGCAAGTTTTTTTAGATTTATTTTTTTCATATTTTTATTCTGTTACCCTAAAGACCTCCTCGATTGTTGTTATTCCTTCTAAGGCTTTTAAGATCCCATCTTGAGCCATTGTTATCATTTTTTGATTTTTCAACGCTTCCTTCATTTCATATTCAGAAAGGTTGGCTTTTAAAATTAATTTTTCTAGTTCTTTGTTAAGAACAAAAAATTCAAAAATACCAATTCTTTCCTTATAGCCAATATTTTGACAAATTTCGCAACCCCTTCCTTGATAAAATTTTAAGTTATTGAAATCTATCTCTTTTTTCTCTTCTTCGGGTAAATCATTTAAAATTTTTTTTACTTTTTCTAATAAATCTTTAGAGATTTTTACTTCTTCTCGACAATTTTCACAAATTCTTCTAACCAATCTTTGGGCTATCACTACATTGAGAGCCGGGGCTAAAAGATAGGGTTTAACACCGAGGGCTAAGAAACGAGGAATCGCCCCAGCCGCATCATTAGTATGGAGCGTTGACAGAACGAGATGACCAGTTAAAGCGGCTTGAATTGAAACTTCGGCTGTTTCTTGATCTCTTATTTCACCAACCATAATAATATCTGGATCTTGCCGCATAATCGAACGAAAATTTTTAGCAAAACTTTGTCCCTTTGATGAATCAACTGCTGTTTGAATTATTCCCGGTAATTCATACTCAATTGGTTCTTCTAAAGTAATAATTTTTATTTCCGGACTGTTTAGATAGTTAAGAATAGCATGAAGGGTTGTAGTTTTACCAGCACCAGTTGGACCGGTGGTAATAATCATTCCGTTTGGTTTTTCAATTTCCTTTTTTATAATTTCAAGACTTTTTTTTCTAAATCCTAATTCTTCTAAACCAATTCTTGAATAAGACATTAAAAGCCTCATCACAATACTTTCACCAAAGGAAGATGGTATAGTTGAAACTCGAACATCAATTTTTTCTTTATTACTAAGAAAAATAGAAAAACGACCATCTTGTGGTTGGTCGGTAATATTAATTTTTAAAGAGGCGAGAATTTTAACTCGAGAAATAATCGCTGGCCAAAAACTTTTGGGGAGGTTTGCTACCTGATGAAGAACGCCATCAATTCTAAAGCGAAATTTTACATTCTCTTCCTCTGCTTCTATGTGGATATCAGAGGCTCTTGATTTGATAGCCATCGCAATTACTAGAGTAATTAATTCAGTTGATGAACCCTTTTTCATCTCTTCCTCCAAATCTTGGAAATTTTTTATCTTTTCTTGGTATCTTAAAAGATCATCTTCAGTAATCTCTACGCCTTTAACCCTTTTTCTAATTTTTGGTAAACTTTGATAGAGTTTAAAAGCCGAAGAGAAACTTATTAATGAAGTAAGATAAATAAAAACTTCTAAATTATTTTCAGATTTTATTCTTTCTATAAGTTCTAAAATTTTTGGTTGAGTCGGGTCGGTGGTTGCTAAGTTGATTTTTCTTTCGTCTTTGTAAAAGGGAATGACACTTAGCTCTTTTGCTTCTTCTTCTGGAATAATTCTTAAAATTTCTGGTGGAATGGGGATACCCCTAAGATTGATATAAGGAAGACCCAAAGCAATTGCTTTTTTTTGTGCTTCCTCTTCAATTTTTTTATTTTTCAATTCCTCAAGTTTTGTTTCTAATCGAGCCTTGGCTTCATCTGGGGTAATAGAAGATTGTTGAAGGTTCATAAATATAAAAAAAATAATAGATAAATATGTTTTTTTATTATAGCAACTAATTTAGCGATTGTAAATTCTCTGACGAATAAGTTCAATCTCTTGTTTTATTCTTCCCTCCTCATTCATTTCTTTGTTAATTTTTCGCCAAGCATGCATTGCTGTTGTATGGTCTCTTCCCCCCAGTTCGTTACCAATCAGAGGGAATGAGGCATCTAATTCTTCTCTTAAAAGATACATTGCTACTTGTCGCGGAACAACTAATTCTTTTTTTCTTGAACCGCCAGTTAATTCTTGGAGTTTTAAACCGTAAAATTCAGCCACAATTTGAAGAAGTTCTCGCGGTGAGAGAGCGGCTTTTCTTGGCAGGCTGGTTAGACTTTTAATAATTGCCTTTGCTTCTTCTAAAGAGAATGGAAGTTTATTTAATTCATGATAAGCAATAATTTTGTTTAAAGCTCCCTCAAGTTGCCTAACATTACTCTGAATTTGAGTAGCGATGTACTGAATAATCTCTTTTGGGATGGTAACATTTTTTTCTTTAGCCTTTTGCTCAAGAATAGCAATTCTTGTTTCTAAATCTGGTGGTGAAATATCAATAATCATTCCACCCTCAAAACGAGAAATGAGTCTTTCTTCTAAAGCAGGAATAACTCTTGGTGGGCGGTCAGAAGTTAAAACAATTTGCTTGTCTTTTTGATAAAGAGCATTAAAAGTATGAAAAAATTCTTCTTGAACCCCTTCTTTGCCAGCAAAAAATTGAACATCATCAACTAAAAGCACGTCTTTGTTTCGATAGATTTTTTTGAACTCTTCCATTTGCCCCTCCCTGATTGCCTTAACAAACTCATTAGTAAATCTTTCAGCGCTCAGATAAAAAACTTTTTTCTTCTTATCTTTTCTTAAAATTTCATGACCGACCGCTTGAAGAAGATGAGTTTTCCCTAACCCAACCCCACCATAGATAAAAAGGGGATTATATTTCTTACCCGGATTTTCGGCCACTGCCAGACAAGCAGCATGAGCCAATTCATTTCCCTTACCAACTATAAAATTTTCAAAAGAATAACGAGGATTTAATCCGTATTCATCTGTGCTTACTTTTTTTTCAGCGGTTGCTTCTTTTTTGATTATTTCTTCCAAACTAATAAATTTTTTCTCTAAAGGTTGAGGGATGGTAGTTTCAATTCGATAGACAATTCTTTTAGTTTTATTGTCCGTGGCATTCTGAAGAATATCTAAAATTATTTTATGATACTTTTTTTCAAACCATATTTTAGTAAATTCGTTAGGCAAAGAAATAACAACCGTTTCACCATTATCTTCAATTGATGAAATAGTGGCTTGCTTAAACCAGGTAACAAAGTTAGCCCGACTTACCTGAAGCTCCATTTCTCCTAAAACAATTTGCCAAAGTTTTTCTTTTGAGAGATCGTTATTATTCATACATTGCTAAAAATTATAAGTTTTTATGAAGAGATGAATTTATAAATAAAACTGATATATTCGTATTATATAGTAAAAACAGGAAGAAAGACAAAAAAACAGGTGGACAAGATGGGGAAGAAATGTGCAAAAGTTTTTAAAATAAAATTTAAATATTGGCTATTGACATTTTTAAAAAATATGTTAAAATATCTAAACTATTTAACCCAAAAAGGAGGAACCATGAGGAAAGAATTAGTCGAGTTAATATTAGTGGCGGCAAGTGGCCTGTTGCTAATTTTTGTTTGTGTGGCCATTGTCGCCAAGGTCCTTTAGGGAAGGGACACCCCTTCCCTTAATTATTTATAAACTTGTTTTCTTTTCTTTTTTTGTTATAATAATTTCTCATTTTGATTTTATTATAGGTTAATTTTATTTATATGGGACTACCATCTAAAAAAAGACCAAAAAGTGAAAAAAGAAAAAGAAGAGCAGCTCATCGACTTAAAAAAATGAATTTATCTCCTTGTCCTCATTGTCAAAGATTGATAAAATCTCATCATCTCTGCCCGTTTTGTCAAAGATATAAAGGAAGAGAAATTTTAAAAGAAAAAATAAAAACTAAAAAAGTATGAACCAAAGACATCTAGCAAGAATGATTTCTTTTCAGATTCTTTATCAGCTGGATTTTATCAACTTCTTTGATCAAAAAACAGAAAAATCTAATGAAAAACTAGAAGAAATTTTGAATTACAATATAAAGGAATTTTCAAATTCTTCTTTTAAATACGAGAAATTTTCCCGAGATTTAGTTTCAAAGATATTAGAAAATATAAAAAAAATTGATGAATTAATTGAAAAATTTGCCCCTGATTGGCCCATCAAAAAAATTTCTCTTACTGATAGAAATATTTTAAGAATTGGCATTGCCGAACTTCTTTTTTTAAAAGAAACGCCACCGAAAGTTGCTATTGATGAAGCCATTGAATTAGCTAAAACATTTGGTTCAGAAACATCTGGCCGGTTTATTAACGGTGTTCTTGGTGCTATTTACGAAGAAATAAAGAAAAAAGAGAAAACAGAGAAAATAGAGAAAATAGAGAAAACAGAGAAAATAGAGAAAACAGAGAAAACAGATTAGCACTCTTAGAAATTTATAGAAACTTATTATATTTTTTTAAAAATTATTCTTTTCGATTTTTATTTCAAAGTTAGTCATCGGGATAATGAGAGGGAATTATGGCAAAAAATTTAGAAAATCTTGAAAAAAAATTAGGCCTTAAATTTAAAAACAAAAATCTTCTTCATCAGGCTTTAATTCATCGGTCTTACCTTAATGAACACCCAGAAGAAAAATTATCCCATAATGAGAGGTTGGAATTTTTAGGTGATGCGGTATTAGAATTTGTTATTACTGAGTATCTCTATAAAAATTATTCAAAACCAGAGGGTGTTTTAACTTCTTGGCGGGCTAGTTTGGTTAACACAGCCATGCTTTCAAAGATAGCCAAAGAGATTTCTTTAGATCGTTATCTTTTTCTTTCGCGGGGCGAACTTCTTTCTTTTTCAAAAAAATCTAAATTATCAATTTTGGCTGATACGCTTGAGGCTTTAATTGGTGCTATCTATTTAGACCAAGGAATGAAAGAAACAAAAAAATTTATTGAAAAAATAATTATTTCCAAACTTTTACTAATTTTAAAATATAAACTTTACCAAGATCCGAAAAGTAAATTTCAGGAATTGGCCCAAGGAGATTTTAAAATTACCCCATTTTATAAGGTTTTAAAAGAAGAAGGACCCGATCATGCTAAAAAATTTACCGTGGGAGTTTTCTTGAAAGAAAATTTGATTGCCAAGGGTAAGGGTGGAAGTAAACAAGAAGCTGAAATTAATGCTGCTCAAAAGGCTTTAAAAAAATATAAAACTTTGAATCTTAAGTTATAAGAAGTTTCTTTTTAAAATCTGAATAAAAATTTAGGAAATTGTAAATTTCGATAAAACCAGTATGTATCTAGAAAAACTAGAAATTTTTGGTTTTAAATCATTTGCTAAAAAAACGACTTTAATTTTTCCCCCAGGAATTACCTGTGTTGTTGGACCAAATGGTTGCGGCAAGTCGAATTTAGTTGATGCTATTCGTTGGATTTTGGGTGAACAAAGTTTAAAAAATTTAAGGACCGAGAAAAATGAAGACCTTATTTTTTCCGCTGGTAAGAAGAGATTAAATTTCTCTCAAGGTGATATTTATTTAAAGGATAATAAAGAAGGCACTCTTCAGGACATAAAAATTACAAGAAAATTTTTTCGTAATGGAGAAAATGAATATTTTATTAATGGAAGTAAGGTAAAAAAAGAAGATCTTTCTCTATTTCTGGCTCAAATAAACTTTGGTCAAAAAAGTTATTCTATTATTGGTCAAGGAATGGTTGATTGGATTCTTTATTCTTCTAAACAAGAGAGAAAGGAATTTTTTGATGAAGCAACGGGCGTAAAGGAATATGAAATAAAAAAGGCAAGGGCTCAGGCAAAAATAAAAAAGGGCCTAGAGAATCTTGCTCAAGCCGAGATTGCCATGGGAGAAGTTGAACCTCGGGTAAGGTCTCTTTCTCGTCAAATTAAGAAATGGGAAAGACGTCAGGAAATAGAAAAAAAATTGATTGCTTGTGAAAAAGATTATTATGGAGCAAGAATTTTTAGATTAAAGCGAGAAAAGGAAGAAATTGATAAACAAATCAAAGAGAAAAGAGAAATTTTAGAAAAAGAAGAAAAAATTTGGAGAGTTCTTCAAGAAAAATTAAAGAAAATAACGAGTGATGAGCCGGGCAAAGAATTCAAAGAACTCCAGAAAAATTGGCAAGAAATTTCAGAAAAAAGAAATAAACTTTTAGAAAAAAAAGCCAGTTTAAAAGCTGAAATTTTTCGCAAAGAAAGAACAGAGAAAAAAACTGAACAAATAGATCTTTCGGAAATTCGACACTCTCTTAATGAATTAGCCGGTTGGCAAGAAAAGCTTGTTGAGAAATTAAAAAATTTTAAGGAAGAAAAGATTGAAGAGATTAAAAAAATTGCCGAGAATATCTCTAATAAAATTAAAGATATTCTCTCTTTGTTTTCTAAACCAGAAACTTCGGTTCAAAAAGATTCTGAAGATTTAAAGAAGACAGAAAAAGAGATAGAGAAATTAGATGATGAGCTTAAATTTTTGGAAGAGAAATTAGATAAATTTATGAACTTAGAAAATGAGAAAAGGAAAGAAATGGCGGAAATTCAAAGAGAATTGCAGGAAGAACAAGAGAAGATATCATCTTTAAATTATAAATTAAGAGAAATGGAGATGGAAAAAGTAAAAATTGAAACCAGAGAGGAAGATATTATCAATGAAATTTTAAAAGAAGCCCATTTTAAAGAGATTTCTTCTTTATCTAAAATTGATCTTAATTATGAAGAAGAGCAAAATCTTTTTTCTTCGATTCAGAGACTTAAAAAAGAAATGGAATTAATCGGTAGTTTCGATGAGGGCCTTCTTAAGGAGTACCAAGAATGCAAAGAAAAATATGATTTTCTTTTTTCTCAGATTAATGACTTGAAAAAAAGCCTGTCTTCTTTAGAAGAAATAAAGGAAAAACTAGAAAGAAAAATTAAGGACGAATTTTTTTCTAATTTTAATAAAATAAACGAAAATTTTGAAAAATATTTTAAATTTTTATTTAAAGGTGGGAGGGCAAAATTAGTCTTAGAAGAAGAAAAAAGAATTATTGAAAACGAAGAAGAGGATAAAAAAACAGACAAAGAAATAAAATATGGTGTAGAAATTTATGCTAAACCACCTGGTAAAAAAATAAAGAGCGTTCAGTCTCTTTCTGGCGGTGAAAAGGCTTTAACCTCTTTGGCTTTAATTTTCGCTATTCTTAAAACCCAAAGTCCACCGTTTATTGTTTTAGATGAGGTAGATGCTGCTCTTGATGAAGCAAATTCTATAAGATTTTCAGAAATTATGAAAGAACTTTCAAAAAAAATTCAATTTGTAGTTATTACTCATAATTCTATCGTAATGGAAGCAGCCGCTGCCCTTTACGGCGTGACAATAGATAAAGAAGGGGCCTCTCATCTAGTTTCTTTAAAATTAGAAAGTTTCTAGATTATTTTCTATTTCTTCTTTACCCACCAGCCCGACTATTCTTTTTATTTCTTTACCATTTTTGAAGAAAACAAGGGTGGGAATACTGTTAATATTGTAATCTTGGGCTATTTTTTCTGATTCACCAATATTAACTCTGGTGAATTTTATTTTTTCTCTGTATTTTTCAGAAATTTCTTCAAGTAAAGGATGAAGGATTTGACAAGGAGGACACCAATCAGCATAAAAATCAACGACAACAGGTAAACTTTCTTCTAAAACCTCTTTTTTAAAGTTTTTTTCATTAATTTGGATAACCATATATTTATTTTTTTAAAATTTCCTCTCTCGGCCAACAATCATTTTTAGTTGACGAGGAATAACCTCAATTTCTAAGGGGGTTTTTAAAATTTTCCAGTTATCAATTAAAATGGGGATTTCTTTTCTCTTTTTTAATGATTCGACCCTAATTTTTTTAAGAAAGAAAATACTGTCAATAACTTTTTCTGGCGAAAATTTTAAAAAAGACAAAAAAGAAGAATTTGATTTTTGGAGAATTATTTCTATTAGTCCATCATGAGGGTTGCTTGCTTTTTTGAAAATACAATCAAGATTTAATATTTTTGTTTCATTAATTTGAGGCGAAAGGGAAATTTTATAATTATCACTTTTTAAAATAATATGGTGACTATTAATTTTTACTGAGGAAAGGCAAAGGTGATGATTGATTTTTAATAAGTCAATTGTTTCAATTAAGCGGGCCGAGATAACTTCGCAAGCCAACTCCTCTTTTGGGATGCCTAAAATTTGAGCGAGGTCGTTTTTTTCACCGACAGGAATAAAGCCGAGAACCGCGAGGGGATTGTTAATAGCACTGGCTGTTTGACAAAGAGTTTTGTCGTTACCGACTGCAACTATAGTATCTACCCCCTTTTTTATTGCATCGTGGACTATTTCTTCAATATTTTCCAAAATTGTTAGACGAATAATACGGCCAGAGATTTCTAAATCAGTGATTCTTGTTTCTATTTTATCAATAATTTTTTTGTATTTTTTTTTACCAAGAAAAGAATCAAAAATATAAAGATACATAAAAAAGTCTTAAAATTTAGGGCGGAGTGGTAAAACTTAGGTACCTTAAACTAATTTATAAGAGTAAAAATATTATTGTTCAAAATTTAAACAAGAACCAGTGGCGTATTTCATAGGATGAACAGTTGACCTCTCTTGAGATGATTATCAAATTCGAATAATCGCTTGATAACTATTCTTCTTTAATTTTCTTTTCTCCCATTCGACATTCGCCATTAAAAACTGCCCCATCTTCAACTGAAAGGAATTTGCAATCAATGTTTCCTAAGAGACGGGCTGAACTAGCCAAACTTACTCTTTCTTCAACCTTGATATTTCCTTTGATTTCGCCGGCTAGAAAAACATTTTTTGCTTTGACATCAGCCTCAACTGTTGATCCGGCCTCAATTTTTAAATCACTTTTTGTTTCTACCGAGCCTTTTACATGACCTCTAATAACAATGTTGCCTTCAGCAACAAAATTACCCTCTAAATTTACGCCGGTACCAATAATTGTTTCTAAATCTCCGGTTGGTTTCATTCTATTTTCTTTAAACATATAAAATATAATTAAATTACTAACTTACAGGATTTATCAGATTATAAAGATTTTTAAAAAATAGTCAAATTAGTGGATAAGATGGGTAAAATAGTAATTCATGGAACTTTTATATTTATAACCAATTTTTAGGTAATTGACAAATTAGATAATAAAGATAAAATAAGAAATTATGGAAAAAAAATCTGAAAATTATTCTTATTTAAAAAAAGATCTAACTAAGGTTTTTATTATTAGCGGAAGTTTAGTTGCTGTTATTATTTTTCTCTATTTTCTAAATTTAAAGACAAACTACGTCTCGCAACTCGCAGAGAAAATAATGAGTATCCTGATAAAGAAATAGAGCCCGCTCTCATAGTTCAATGGATAGAACTGCGGACTCCTAAGCCGCAAATGCAGGTTCGATTCCTGCTGAGAGCACACAGAAAAAAATAAAAGACAAAAAATTATTAAATAAACAAGGGCCTATAGCATAGTGGTAGTGCATCCGCTTCGCATGCGGAGGGTGGCAGTTCGATTCTGCCTAGGTCCACCATAGACGATTTCTTTCGCCCTCGTCCCACGCTTCGCTCGGGGTTCGGGCTTCGGCGGGCAGAAAATATTTTCGCCGAAGGCGAAAAATGCAAAACGAAATTTTTTAAATTGTCGGTGTAAAAAATATGATTAAATATTTCATCTATTGTAGAAAATCTACCGAGGAAGAAGAAAGACAAATTTTGTCTATTGAGGCGCAATTGACGGAACTGAGAGAATACGCAAAACAAAATAATCTTTTTGTTGTTCGCGAATTTACTGAAAAACAATCAGCCAAGGAACCAGGAAGGCCAATTTTTAATGAAATGTTAAGTCAAATTGAAAAAGGAGAAGCAAATGGAATTTTAGCGTGGAATCCGGATCGTCTTGCCAGAAATTCAATTGATGGCGGAAGGATAATTTACTTGGTTGATACCGGCAAAATCCAATCGCTAAAATTCCCCACATTTTGGTTTGAGCCAACACCGCAGGGAAAGTTTATGTTGAGTGTTGCCTTTGGCCAAGCGAAATACTACACCGACAATTTAAGAGAAAACATTTTGCGAGGAATACGCCAAAAAATTAAGACGGGGAGAATTGCCGGCAAAAGCACCACTTGGATATTTTAACGAACCAAGATTAAGAACTATTGAA
>Ga0272448_1007270_pt1 | contig 11764 bp, 8 predicted proteins | sample YNPCB0191_FD_202220 | JGI IMG/M metagenome (GOLD analysis project Ga0272448, IMG submission 202220) | Hot spring sediment microbial communities from Yellowstone National Park, WY, United States - YNP-CB-019-1 | ecosystem: Environmental > Aquatic > Thermal springs > Hot (42-90C) > Sediment... | reverse complement strand
CCGTACGGGGTGCGGATCACCCCCGAAGCGCTGGTGATGGCCACGCGGGCCTAAAGAGACGGTGACGAGGCGAAATCCCCGTCAGACCAGGGCACTACTGCGTCTGAAAATAGCTAAACTTCAGGGGGAGGACCTACTCTTTTAATGAAACTGGCATCGATTTCCAGCAACGCCACTCCCCTCGCCCCCTGGGAGAGGGGCTGGGGGTGAGGGAGAAACGCGTTACCGAATTAGACACCGCCAAACGGAAAACGGTGGACGCGTCTTCCGAGAAAATGGCGCCGCACCTTTCGCTTGCCTGATATGTAACCACGATTAAAGTAAACCCCCATGTGGAGTGCCGTGATTGTGTATTTCGCGCCACACCACTCGCATCTTCCTCCCTTTCCCCACTTCCGTTCCGGCAGATACGCGGTATGCTGTGGATGTGGAAACGGTTTGAGGGATGTGAGGGGTGGAAAATACGCGCAAGCGGCCGTGACCACGCTGAATGGCAAGACCGGTGTCTCACCGCATCCAGGTGTGAAGCCATTCAGAAATCCGGGGGCGACGGACCCGGCTCACTCCTTCAACAACGCTGCCGATCGGGCAACCGGCCGGCAGCGTTTTTTTTATTATTTTTCACCGCAGAGTCGCAAAGACGCAGAGGGAAGGGAGTGGCAACAGACCTTTGCCCGTCTGCTGAATACCTGGATTTTAAATATGTCAGGTAAAATTGGGCGGTTACTCCCTTGACAGAGCCTTTCCCTTGCCACAAGATGAGGCTATCCACTTTTCGATTGAAAGGAACACACCATGGCTGATATCATTGCCGGCCTCACCATTCTCGTTGACGACCGTCATGCGGCGAATCCGGAATTGAATACCTTGTTGTCGCGGTACGGCGAAATCATCGCCGGGCGCATGGGCATCCCGCACCTGCAGGGCGACCGCTCCGTCATCACCCTCATCCTGATGGGCGATGAGGTCGCCATCGACGCCATGATGTGCGATCTGTCCGCTGTGGAGAAAGCCAAAGGCTTCCGCACCGTGCTGGCGCGATTTGAGCAGTGAGCGTTGCACCCCCGGCTCCTCTCCCAGAGGGACCGGGGGTGCGGGCACCATTTATCGCGGTGCCACCGGTGTCTCGTTACAGGTGTTATCACTCACGGTGGGAGGTGCCAGTGACGTGTCCGCCGTCGGCAGCTTCTGCGGGCGCCGGCGGGAAGGCACGGTGTGCGCGCGGATAAGCGCCAGCAGCACGCGGGGCAGTTGCGGCAGGGAAGGGTAGACGAGGTAGCGCGCTTCCCAGCAAGGCTGGAATTTATCCTTGAAGTGGTGCAGCCCCTTGAAATTGTACAGGCGGTTGAAGTGCTCGTAGACCAGCGCGCGCACGCGGTTGAGCAGTTCCGGCGTACCGGCGCCTTCCTGCGGGGTGATATCGGCGAGCGCCGACAGGCCCAACGACACCTGCGTCGCGCCCTCCTCTTTGAACCGCAGCAGCGCAGTGGCCAGCATGAACTCCATCGCCCCCGGACACACCACGGATTGCTTGCGCATGAGGTCGAGCGCCCACCCACCCTCGCTGCCGTAGATGGGGACGAAGGTGAGGAAGGCGATCGGTTTCCGGTCGGCATCGATCAGCACCAGCATGCGCAGCTCGTTGGCATAACGCAGCGCCAGTTCCCACGTGCCCTGCGAAAAGCCGCGCTCCTCGCCGTGCTGCGCGCGCATCCATTCCTCGGAGATGGCCGTCAACGCCGGGATCCAGCCCTCGGGATCGGTCACCAGGTTATACCAGACGGCTTCGCAGCCTTCGCGCGGCAGGCGGTTCAGCGCGGTGCGGATGTCCTGACAGTCTTTTCCGCTGAAGCAGAGCTGCGGCAGATCGATCTTCGCCGCCTCGCCGATCTTCACCGCCGCCCAGCCGCAGTCGCCAAGCACCGGCAGCCAGCGCTCGGTGATCTGATACCAGGCAGGCCGCCAGTCGTTGAACAGGCAGAGGCGGTCGAAGGTGGCGATGAGGCCAGGGATCTCCGCCGGGTCGCCCAGTGGATCGCCCAGCGCCAGCGCTACGTTTTCTTCTACGCGATAGGCGATCACCGCGCGCCGGTTGGGGCTGAACAGGTAGAGGAGCCCCGGCAGCAGCGCCCAGTAGGCCAGCGGCGGCGCGCCGTACTCCACGAGCAGGCGGCGCACTTCTTCGCGCTCGAAATCCAGCACGTGCAGCGACGCCGTCACCGGGCGCAGCAGCGCGAGGGCGATGGCGAGGAGGCTGATGAAGGCAATACCCACCAGCGAATCGGCGAACCACATGGCGTCAAAGTCTGTCTGCGTCCGATATTGCGGTGTCGCCGGCGCGACGACCGGCGGGCGATGGCCTCGCCCATTCCGCCCCCGCCGCCGCTCCGCCGGGGGATGCACTTTCACCTGATATTTACGCGGCTGCAGCGTGGCGTCGCCCACCTGCGTCAACTCCGCCACCGTCGACTGCAGGGCGCGAGCGGGCGTATAGGCGGGGGTGAAATGCTTCTGCAGCAGTGTGAAGCCGAGCACGCCATAGAGCAGACTGCCGGCCACCGTCATCAGCGTGAGGGTAGCGGCGGCGGAATAGGAACGCCGGTCGCTGCGCACCACGAACTCATGCCGCGCCCCCACCAGCACACCCAGCACCAGCGCGATGAAGATGGCTTCCTCGTAGTCCAGCCCCTTCAGCAGGTGAAAAGCCAGCGAGGCCGCCAGCAGCACCACCGCGGCGATCCACCCCTGCCGTTTCCGCCGGAAAATCGACCAGCTCAGCACAATCAGCAGCATGCCGGCCATGACGGTGAGCGTGCGCGTGCCGTGCGACACGGCCAGCAGGTGGTAGGCGCGCAGCACTTTCAGACGCACGGGTTCGCCACCTACCCAAGCGGAATAGATGTTGACGGCTCCTGCCAGAAAGACGATCGCCGCAATGACGACAGCCGTGACGGAAGTTCGTGATAACCGGTGCGGGGAAGAGTCGGCGCGCGACATTACCATAAGCGTTCCCGCTATCCATTTTACTGAAACACGCACAGGAATGGTGTAGGAGGAAAGCGGTTTATGGGTTGATGTTGGATGTTGGATGTTGGATGCGCCTACCCCCGCCACGCCGTAAACGGCATGGCTACAGGATCAAGCCAGGTGAACCTGGCTGACCGTAATCTCATCCGGAGCGCGCTTTAGCGTGCTTGATCCTGTAGCCATGTCCTTTAGGGCGTGGCGGGGTGGTCGCAATCCGTACATCCAACATCAACAACCAGCAGGGAGCGAGGCTGAAAGGTCGAATCTTTTCACCCAATACCTTTCAGGAAAGGCGGCGGACCTGCCTGGACAGAGCAGACAATTCGGCGAAGAGGCGATGCTGGTCCGGCGGGCGCAGGGGGGAGACCGACCGGCGTTTGATCGCCTGATGAAGCAGTACCGCGGCATGGTGCTGGCCACTGCGTACGCGCGCATTCGGGACCGCGAGGAGGCGGAGGACCTGGCGCAGGATATTTTCACCCGTGCATGGATGAAGCTGCCCACGCTGAAGGACCCTGCGCTCTTCGCCGCCTGGCTGAAGACGCTGGCGCTGCGCACCACACTGAACCGGGCAACGCGCCGCCCGCCCACGCCGCTGTCCTATGACGAATTGGCCGAGACGCGGGCCTGCGCGGCCTCCGAAGGCGACCCGATCGCGCGCTATCTCACCGGCGAACGCCAGCGCGTCTTGTATCAGGCGCTGCAAACCCTGCCGCTGGACAACCGGCTGGCGATATTGCTGCACATCTGCGAGGACTACACCTGCGTGGAGCTGGCGGCGCTCTTTTCGGAACCGCTGACCACCATCGAAGGCCGCGTGAAACGCGCCAAAGCGCAGCTTCGGCGGTTGCTGGGATATGGGTAAGATGCACCGGTTTTGGGGACTGACATCGAAACTCCCGCTCTGTCAGATGCTGCCGGTTGCGAAGTCTCATAATCGGTGGAGGGCCATGGGGAGTTTCGGTGTCTGTCCCCAAAACCCTATTATGCTGATCTGCTCATTGATAACTTAAAAAAGTAATATTATTGCCTATTGCTCCGCATTTGCCCTGGTCTGGAGCGCGAACCTCCTGGTGAGCGGCTGATAGACGTGGGAGCGGAACAATAATCGGCTCACCAGGAGGTTCGCGCTCCAGACCGTCACCTGTTGAATTATCAATGAGCGGATTGGTAAATTCAGGTTGTAGATAAGAGCGTATATGGGGACAGGGCGCTTATAAGGTTTCGGGGACAGACACCGAAACTCCGTATGGTTAAGAGGGCTTTATCAGCTAAGAAGGCGGTTTGCTTACACGAAAACAGGAGTTTCGATGTCAGTCCCCGAAACCGGTGCATCTTCCGCTGACCGGATCGCGGGTATTGGGTACCGGTTGGTTCGGGATTTTGAGAAAGAGTAAGAGTAAGAGTAAGAGTGAGGGGGTTGGTATGACCACAGATACTTCTCCGTATCTCCGCGAGCTGGTGCGGTTGGACCGGCGCTTTGGGGTGCTATTGGGCATGGGGGTGACCCTCCCCGATGCGCTGACGGCGCTGGAAGGGGACGCCTCGCCGGCGTTTCGCCCGCTGATCGCCTTTTTGCGCGAGCGGGTGGAGGCGGGCGAGTCACTGGCGGACTCGCTGATGGTGCATCCCGAGGTGACCCCGGCGATCTTTCGCGACTGGGCGCGGCTGGCCGAGGAGACCGGTGCGCTGGACGTGGGCGCGCAGGAGATCGCCGAACTGCTCGAACCGCTGGCGCTGGGCGGCGGCGACCTGCAGCTCGGGTGGGAGAAGGCGGAGGCCGCCATCTCGCTCATCCAGTTCACCCGGCGCTGTGCTGAGCTGCTGGACAAAGGGTTGGAGTGGTGGCGCGTGCTCTACCTGCTTGAGCGCGAAGCCCCGCCCACCTTCGCCAACCTCATCAAGGAGCTGCTGCTCAAGCGCAATGACGAGCGGGGCGGCTTTGTCGTGCTCTGGCAGCGCATGGCTGAATACCCGCAGATCTTCTCCCCGTTCTACCGGGAGATGATCCGCCTCGGCTGGGAGGCGCACGTGATGGACGAACTGACGCGTGCGCTGTCCGATCTGCTCTATGAGGACTGGATGCTGGCCCGCCGCACGCGCTGCTACCCCGAGCGCGCCTCGCTTATCGTCGACCACGGCATGCCGCCCGCGGCAAACTGGGCGGAGCTCACCGCGCCCCAGGCGCAGCTCACCACCATCCTCTTCTGCCGCGCCGCCTCGCACCTGCTCACCATGGGCTTCGACCCCGAGGAAGTGCTCACCGCCTGCGCCCTGCTGCTGCCCCAGGCGCAACGCGATGCGCTGCCCGCCCACTGGGAGCACACCGGCGGCGACATGGCCCTCACCCTCGACACCCTCAACTGCTTCCCCCCCTTCATCACCGCCCTCCTCTTCAGCGGCCAAACCCGCGGCCGCCTGGAGTATGCCTTCCAGCAGGCAGCGACAGTGTTGCGGGATGAGATGGAGGTGGGGCTGTAACGGAATTTCATGCTCTTACTCATACTCTTACTCCTGCAACCGCATAGTGGATCTCTTTTGAGCAGGAGTAAGAGTATGAGCATGGTCCGAGGCGCACGACCTTGGATGGGAATTTTTTACCGCGATCCAGCCCCGAACCTGCCGGTATGGCACCCGCGTAGCCGCATCCCTTTCAGGGTGCGCGAACATAGGCGAGGTGCGGAAAAATAGCCGATTGGGAAAGGGCACTAAAATCGCGCACCCATAAAGGGATGCGGCTACGCGGCACTATGGCAACAAACGATACACCGGACGAGAAGCCGAAGAGGGTATTTTCGAAGGAGCAGGAGCATGAATTGAGCTATGACTGACGAAGTGATCAGGCAATTCATCGAGCTTATCCGCAAGGAATGGATGTCTATCGATGAGGATATTCGTCCACTCGGGGTGTGGATTCGCCAATACGGCCCCGTGCGGATAAAAGAGAACCCGATGCTCCAGACCTGGAAAGCCACCCCGATCGCCGTCTGGTATCTCTCGCCAAGCGGCGTGCAGTCAAGCAGCGTTGATACATGGTTGGCTTATCAGAACGTGCGTCAGCAGGATGCCGCACCTCCATGGGTAAAGCGCACCTTCCGAGAGGGTCTGACAGCATTTGCCGAATGTGCTGGAAATGAAGACTATTATTGGGAGTATTTATGGGGCAAGCGATGGGGTGCTGGGTGGCGTGTGCAGATGAATGAGGATGGCGGATTGCAGATCGTGGATCAGTTGTGGGTGAGTTGACGGCTTACCCGTTTAAATCCGGCAAGGGAGGCATCAGGCGGCAACCTCGATTTCGACCTGTCGCGTTTCCAGCGTCAAGGGAAGGCCTTGTTCAGCGCGAACTTCGAGGCACAGCATGATGGCTTCGCGAATATTGGCCATCGCCTCATCCTTCGTTTTTCCCTGGCTGACACAGCCGGGAATGGCCGGACATTCCGCAATCCAGACACCATCTTCATCGCGATCAAGCGTTACCAGAAACTTCACATGCAAATTTTAGCGCATTGATGGGATGATGTAAATCTGAAAAGGCTTTAACATCAAAGAATTTGATTGACCGTAATGACCGCGTTGACCATGTTGAGATCTCGATGGCCGAACCTACTTATGCATTGGTGACGGGTGCCTACTTTTTCCGGCACCCGTCACCAATGTTCACTGCACCCCTTTTGTGCTCTTTGTGCTCTTTTGCGGCTATTCAATCCGAATCCACTACCGCCCAAAGGGCCGCCAATTATCTCGCCGGTTGATCGTCACCTTGTTTGCCGGGCGAGGGGCTTTGAGGACTTCCTGCTCGATGACGCGGAGGCGGTTGGTGACTTCTTCGAGCATTTTCAGCATGGTGTCCTGGTCCACGTTGTGGGTGAAGATAGTCACGCGCTCCTCGGCGTAGGCGGGGGCGGGGAGGCCGCGGCTGCGCCAGCCGGGGGCTTCCATGGTCAGGCGCTTGACCGCCTGCGGCGAGAGGCTGCGCTCGTGCATCAGGCGCAGCACGATGGCGCCGCGCTCGGTGCCGATGTGCGTGATGCCCAGCTCCAGGCAGACGAGCTTCACCGCCATCAAGCGGAAGAGGTTGCTCGCCGGGGTGGGCAGCGGCTTGCCGAAGCGGTCGAGGATCTCCGCGCGGATCTCCTCCGCCTTCGCCCACTCGCGCGCGGCGGCCAGGCGGCGGTAGAGGTCGATGCGCTGGTTGAGCTCCGGCACGTAGTCCTCCGGCAGGAAGGCGTCCAGCGGCAGGTCGATCTGCACGTCGTGCTCGGGTTCGGAGAATTCCCCCTTCACCATGCGCACGGCATCCTCCAGCATCTGGCAATAGAGGTCGTAGCCGACGGCGGCCAGCACGCCGCTCTGCTCAGCGCCCAGCAGGTTGCCCGCGCCGCGGATCTCCAGGTCGCGCAGGGCCACCTTGTAGCCGGAGCCGAGATTGGAGAACTCCTTCAGCGCGGCGATGCGCTCCTGCGCGGTCTCGGTGAGCTTCTTGCGCGGCTTCCAGGTGAGGTAGGCGTAGGCCTGGCGGTCGCTGCGGCCCACGCGCCCGCGCAACTGGTAGAGCTGCGAGAGGCCGAACATGTCCGCCTGGTCGACGATGATGGTGTTGACGTTGGGCAGGTCGATGCCGTTCTCGATGATCGCCGTGCAGACGAGGACGTCGAACTTGCGGAAGTAGAAGTCCATCATCACGCGGTCCAGCTCGCCCTCCTCCATCTGCCCGTGCGCCACCACCACGCGCGCCTGCGGCACCACCTGGTGGATATGTTCGGCGACGTGATGGATCGAGGAGATGCGGTTGTGCAGCACGAACACCTGCCCGTCGCGGTCCAGCTCGCGCAGGATGGCTTCACGCAGCACCTCGTCATCCGCCTCCATCGCCAGCGTGCGCACCGGCATGCGGCCTTCCGGCGGGGTGTTGATGAGCGACATTTCGCGCAAGCCGGAGAGGGCCATGTGCAGCGTGCGCGGGATGGGCGTGGCGGACATGGTGACGATGTCCACGCTGGCCTTGAACTGCTTGAAGCGTTCCTTCTGCTTCACCCCGAAGCGCTGCTCCTCGTCCACAATAACCAGGCCGAGATCCTTGAACTTCACATCCTGCGAGAGCAGGCGGTGGGTGCCGATGAGGATGTCCACCGCGCCGACGGCGGCCTCCGCCACGATGCGCGTCTGATCTTTTTTCTGCACGGAGCGGGAGAGTAGCTCCACGCGCACCGGGAAGGCCGCCACGCGCTCGCGGAAGTTGCGGTAATGCTGCGCCGCCAGCACCGTGGTCGGCACCAGCACCGCCACCTGCTTGCCCTCCATCACCGCCTTGAACGCGGCGCGGATGGCCACCTCCGTCTTGCCGTAGCCCACGTCGCCGCAGATGAGCCGGTCGGTGGGGTAGGGTTGCTCCATGTCATACTTCACCGCTTCGATGGCGGTGAGCTGGTCCGGCGTCTCCTGCCAGGGGAAGCCTTCCTCCATTTCGCGCTGCCAGGGGGTGTCGGGGCTAAACGCGGTGCCTTGCTGCTTGGCGCGGAGCGCCTGCAGTTGCAGCAACTGCTTGGCGAGCTCTTCGGTGGACTTTTTCGTCCGCTTTTTGATCCGCTCCCATTCCCCCCCCCCCAGGCGGTGTACCTCGGGGGCGTTGTCGTCCAGGCCCAGGTAGCGCTGCACGCGGTCGAGCTGGTCGACGGGCACGAAGAGCTTATCCGATCCGGCGTAGTCGATCTGCAGGAACTCGCGCTCCACGCCCTGCACCTCGCGGCGCACCAGCCCGATGTAGCGGCCAATGCCGTGGTGGATGTGCACCACGTAGTCGCCGGGGGTGAGCTGCGAGATGCTGGAGATCGCCTGGCCTTGCTGCTGATGCCGGCGGGTGCTGCGCCGCTGCTTCTGCCAACCGAGCAACTCGCCGTCGGTGAGCAGCGCCAGCTTCGCCTCGGGGAGGACAATGCCTTCGCCCAACTCCGCACGGCGTACGAAGATCATGCCGGTGGGCATGGCCTGCTCCGGCTTCGGCTGTGCATCCGCGCCGGAGACGGTGGGCAGCCCCATGCCGCCAAAGAGCTCCGCCAGGCGGTGCTCCTGGTGCGTGGCCGCCACCATGGCATAGCCTTCGCGCTGCCAGAGGTGCAGGTCCGCCTCCAGTTGATCGGGCGCGACGGCGTAATTCACCGGCGATTGGCAGGGGAGATCGACCAGGGCGCCGTCGAGGAGGTTTGCGTGTGATGCCGCGGGTGGCACATGCTGCATCAGGACTTCGTCATCTTGCTCAATGCTCTTCACCAGCGGGTTCGTGAAGCTCGCATCCACCCCCGGGGGCAGCAGGCTGAGCGCCACTTCGGGGAAGCGCGCCAGTTGCGCCAGGCCGTCGGGCAGCGACAGGTAGAGCGGATGCGGGGTGGGCAGCAGCGAGCCGCGGGTGAGGCGGCTGGTCTCCAACTGATGCACGCCTTCGCTGAACCGGTGGAAGGCGTGCGCGATATGCTCCGGCTCGTCCAGCACCACCGCAGTATCGGTCGGCAGGTAATCGAGCAGCGTCGCGCCTTCCGGGTAGAAATAGGGCAGGTAATATTCGACGCCGTTGAAGAACACCCCCTGCTCGAGCAGCTCCACCTCATGATTCACCTTCGCCGACAGCCGGTCGGCGGGGGAGAGCAGTTCTTCGAGCTTGCCGTCTTCGCCGGGCAGGCGCATCGGTTCGGGCGAAACGTCCATGAGCCGCAATTTCAGCGCGGCTTTGATCTCCGGGATGGCCGCCTCCACGCGCTCGGGGCGCAGCAGCACTTCGCGCGCGGGATAGAGGGTGACCGCGGGCAGCGCCCCGCGCGAGCGCTGGGTGCCAGGATCGAACGGGCGGATGGAATCGATTTCGTCGCCGAAGAACTCCAGCCGCACCGGGCCGCTCTCCGTCGAGGGATAGATATCCAGCACACCGCCGCGCAGGCTGAATTGCCCCGGCTGCTCTACCAGCGATTCGCGGCTGTAGCCGGCGGCTACCAGCCAGGCGGCGAATTCGGCGGGGGGGATCTCCTCGTGCTCGCGCACCGTGCGCACTGCGGTGCGCAACACCGCGGGCGGCAGCGTGCGATGCAGCGCCGCGTCCGGGGTGGCGATCACCACCAGCGACTCGCCGGCGGCCAGCCGTGACAGCACGGTGATGCGGTCGCGCACGAGCTGATAATCGGGCGAGGTTTCCTCGAAGAGCAGCGACTCCAGCGAGGGGCAGAGCAACACCGGCATGCCCAGCGCCTCCCGGCCAAACAGCGCGGAGAGGTCGGAGAACAGCGTCTCCGCGCGCTCCTGGCTGGGCGTGAGGATGAAGTGTACCCGCGGGGCGGTCGCCGCCTGGCGCGCGGCCACCAGCGCCGCGATGGTCAGGCTTTTGCCCGTGCCGCGCACGCCGCTCACCCACTGCCGCCGCGCATCCCGCGCAAAGCCTTCCCGCACCGGCGCCAGCGGCGCCGACTGCGCTAAATGTTGAACCAGATCATAAAGCATATCGAATTTCTCTTCTTTTTAACCAACGCACACAAAGGGCACCCCGCAGTGTGTCGCGAGGTACCCGGCAGATTCATAATGATAATACGTGCAGATTATACCATATTTGGTTGTGTTGTCTGAACCATGATGCACGTGATTTGTGGATTTCAGGAATTGTCGCCGGTAGGTTAAATTTAAGTCGGTAGGCTGTAATATCGCCGACGCTACTCCACTGCGTTTCGTAGCTCACTACAAACCTGGTCCTTTCTCTGAAATGTAATCGCTTCTATTCGCGTTACCATGAGAAAATCAAGTGCAAGGTTCGTAGTCAGGCACGAAGCAGAGCGGAGTGCCGTCGTTAATAGCAAAACCAACCAAGTGAAGTCCAACTTCGCGGCGCCAAATCCTGGAATCATGTGCATCACGGTTCAGTTGACCACCGGTTGGCACCTCCCCCACGAACCTGCTAGAATACAGCATGACCTTTGCTGATGCGCAGCCGTTAATGCTCTCCACGGAGAGCCGTCCGGATTTTGATGTCATTGTCAGGCTGGTGCCAGCCGGGGCGCGCGTGCTCGATCTCGGGTGCGGCACCGGCGAGTTGATGGCGCGCCTGGTGCGGGAGAAAGGTGTGCGGGCGCAGGGAGTAGACCTGCACCAGCCGTCCGTCACCGCGTGCATCAGCAAGGGATTGAGCGTCTTTCACGGCGACATCCACGAGGGGCTGGGCGATCTGCGCGACGGCACTTTCGATTACATCATCCTCAGCCGCACGCTGCAGCAGATTCAGGACCCGGACCGGGTGATCTCGGAGATGCTGCGCGTGGGCTCGCGGGCCATCGTCAGCTTCCCCAACTTCGCCTTCTGGCGCGTGCGCCTGCACCTGCTGCTCACCGGCACCCTGCCGGTGTCCCCGGCGCTGCCGTACGCCTGGTACAACACCCCGAACATCCGCCTGATCACCATTGCCGATTTCGAGAAATTCTGTGCGGCGGTCGGCTTCACCATCCTGGAGAAGGTCGCGCTCTACATCGGCGATGGCCGTCGCCCGCGCCAGGTCCACGCCTTCCCTGACCTGCGCGGCGAATACGGGATGTTTGTGCTGGCGCGGAAGTGAACTCTGTGATCATCCCTCACCCCCCAGCCCCTGAAGTTTAGCTATTTTCAGACGCAGTAGTGCCCTGGTCTGACGGTGATTTCGCCTCGTCACCGTCTCTTTAGGCCCGCGTGGCCATCACCAGCGCTTCGGGGGTGATCCGCACCCCGTACG
>Ga0272448_1007269_pt1 | contig 11765 bp, 9 predicted proteins | sample YNPCB0191_FD_202220 | JGI IMG/M metagenome (GOLD analysis project Ga0272448, IMG submission 202220) | Hot spring sediment microbial communities from Yellowstone National Park, WY, United States - YNP-CB-019-1 | ecosystem: Environmental > Aquatic > Thermal springs > Hot (42-90C) > Sediment... | reverse complement strand
GAACGAAGTATTTCAGCTTGATACTTAGCAGGTCTACCAGTATTAGAGTAGTAAGGGGATAAGGTAGGAATTTTAGTACTAGGATAAGGAGGCAAAGGGGTAAAGGTCAAGAAGGTTGGGCTGTGGGGCGAAATGTAGTAAAGCTATAAATGAAAGTGAGATTACAAGAAGTTTTAGAGTTTCCAAAAATCTTATTGTAAAAATGGAGGTGTAGAATGGAGAGATTTTTAGCAAAGTGGATAGCTGTGATCTTGTGTGTTATGTTTATTGTTCCAATAGCATTTGCCCAGCAAAAAGAGTTAACGATTTGGCCAGGAGGGACATACACCCCATCGCGTCTTTCACCTGGAACAGCAACAAGAGAGGTGAAAGGATTTGACCCAATAGTAGAGAAGTATCAAAAATTACATCCTGATGTTAAAATCAACTATGTCAAACAGCCAATGGGTGAATTCCGTACGTGGTTAGTTACTCAATTAACGGGAGGAACTGCTCCAGATATCTGTTGGACTCAGCCAGATTATGTGAACGAAGATATTGGAAAAGGATGGTGGCTTAATCTTGATCCATATCTGGAAAAGCCAAATCCTTATGTAAAGGGTAATAAGCGTTGGTATGATATTTTCTATCCTGGTCCCTTAGAAGTATGGAGAGCAGCTGACGGACATCTGTATATGCTACTTGGGGATCAAGTTCAAGTCGGATTTTACTATAACAAGAATATCTTTAGAAAATATGGCCTATCCGTCCCTAAAAATTGGGCATCTCTTATGGAGATTGCAAAGAAGTTGAAGAATAATAACGTTGTAGCATTTGCTATGGATAATTCTGGTTTAGATCAGGTAACATGGATTTCAGGCTGGTTAACCAATTTTTACTTCTGGCCAGAGATAGAAAAGTATGATAAGGATGGAAATCGTTGGATCAGTAAAATTGAGATAGCAGAAGCGATCAAAAAAGGAACCTTTAGCTATACTAGTGAGCGTGGAATTGCCCGACTTAAAACTCTGAAAGAGATGTATGACTATGCTCAGAAAGGATTTGTTTCGGCTGATGAGAACCTTGCGCGTCGATTATTTGTTACTGGGCAGACAGCCATGTTTGTTGACGGAAGTTGGATCTATCTTGACCTACAAAATGATCCTCTACGGAAATTTGATTTTGGTGTTTTTTACTTCCCAGTTCTTGATTCAAAGACATCACCTTTAATTCCTGATGGAATTCCTCCAACTAATAAGGCTGCTGGATATGGGGCTTTTCAGTTAGCAGTTACAAATTCAGCCGTGAAGAGTAATAAAGTAGATCTAGCTATAGATTTCCTTATGTTTGCCACAGCACCTCAAAATGCAGGCCCACTAATAAAGGAAACCGGTACCGCCCTTCCGGCTATTAAGGGATGTATACCAAACCCAGCTCTTAAGCCATTTGCTGAAAGCGTATCTTATCCTGCAGCTCCTTTCCAGGAAGATGATTCTCTTCTAGATAATGAGTTTGGCGAAAAATTCCTTGCTGTTGCTAATCTTTTCCTTCCTGGTACCATTTCTGTAGAAGAAGGGGCTCAGAAACTTCAAAAATATGCTGAAGAGGCGGCAGATAGAGTATTAGCCCTTGAAAAGAAGTAACTAATATATAAAAGGGGAAAGGGATGATTAATTCGCTCCTTTTCCCCTTAAGTTTTACAAACTGGGAAAATGGATAGAGACTAATAAAAAGAGAGGTAATTATTACTATGGATAAAGTATGGAGAGAAATTGTAAAAAATCGTGGTATATATCTTTTTTTACTACCTACATTTATTCTTGTATCTATATTTAGTTATTATCCCATCATCTCAGCTGTATTTCATGCATTTACTGAATGGGATGGGGTCAATGTGAGATTTAACGGGATTAAGAATTTTGCTTCTATGCCTAAGGATGATGCGCTTGTCGCCTCAATTCCAAATGTAATTCGTCTAGCTTTGTTTGCAGAATTTGTAGCACTAACCCTTCCACTTTTAGCTGCAGTAATTATCTTCCACTTAAAAGGTGAAAAGATTCGCTATTTCTTTAGGGTACTTTTTGTAGTGCCTATGCTTGTACCCTATATGGTGATTCTCTTAATATGGAGATTTATATATGACCCTATGGATGGTCTTTTAAATAGACTTCTTATGCTTGTTGGATTTAAAAACCCTCCCTTGTGGTTGGGGGATCCAAAGACTGCGTTATTATCAATTATGCTGATAGGTTTTCCATGGGTTGCCGGTTTTAACCTTCTTATTTATATTGCAGGATTAGATAATATCTCGCCAGATATATTTGATGCAGCAACTATTGATGGAGCAACAGGTTTTAGAAGGTTCTTTTCTATAGAACTACCTTTACTTTCAGGTCAAATCAAGTTGATTGTTATAATGACTTTTATTACTCAACTTCAGGCATTTCAATCAGTGTTGATTCTTACTAACGGTGGTCCTGGATTTAGTACCATGGTTCCGGGACTTGTGTTATATCAAAATGCGTTTCACTTTAACCGTATGGGATACGCTTCAGCTATTGGATTGTTACTGGCTCTCTTTATTCTTATCTTAACTATCTTTAATATGAAATATATATCTACAGAAGTAGAGACTATAACAAGATAATGAGGGACCATTAGTTCCATGGAAAGGAGAGGAGTTTAAATGAGTCACAAATTATCTTTATCTAATATGGGAGGGATATCATTTTTGGTAATTATAGCTATTTTTACATATTATCCTTTTCTTTTTCTCTTATTTACCTCCTTTAAAGATCTTTCTCAGTTCTATCATCATTTTTGGACTCCAACCTTACCTTTAAGATGGGAAAATTACTATAATGCTTGGCTAGCAATTCGAAATTATATATTTAACAGCCTTATAGTTACTAGTACCTCTGTAGTTGGAGTTTGTACAGTTGCATCAATGTCTGCGTTTGCATTTGCCAGATATAAATTCCCTTTCCAAGAAGTACTTTTCTATATGTTACTTATATTAATTATGATTCCTGGTACACTAACATTAGTTCCATCATTTATTTTAGTTAGAGATTTAGGGCTACTCAATACTCGATGGGCATTGATTTTACCATATATTTCTGGAGGACAAATCTTTGCAATCTTTATATTAAGAACATTTTTTAGTTCTCTACCTGAAGAGCTTTTCGAAGCAGCAAGAATAGATGGAGCTACAATATGGCAAAGTTATAGTCTTATTGCACTTCCTTTATCTCGAGCTATCCTTGGGGTAGTTGCTATTATGAACGTCCTTAATACTTGGAATGATTATATATGGCCTTCTGTAGTTATTAGTGAAGATAGCTTGAGGACTTTAACTGTCGGGCTTGCCTATTTTCAAGGACAGTATCAGACGCAATATGGTCCTCAAATGGCTGGATACGTAATTGCTTCCATTCCACTTTTAATACTTTTCTTTACTACAATGAAGGAATTTATCGCTGGATTAACAAGCGGTGCACTTAAGATGTAAAATTTTGAGAATAAAATTATCCTTTAGGAGGTTAAGATAAATCATGGAGGGATATAGATATTCGGCGATTTTATCTGTTGTAGGATCTTGTTGTGATAGATTTTTAAGTTCAGGATACAGTGACCCTTTTTCTATTGAAGAGATGTTTAATCGTGTATCAGCTGTTAAAGGTATCACAGGGGTAGAGTTGGTTGGTGATTGGCATATAACTACTCAGAATATTAGCTTTATAAAAGAGCAATTAGTGAGAACAGGTCTAAAGCTCGTATCTATCATTCCTGATCATTTCGGAAAAAGGGAATGGGCAAAGGGAGCTTTCTCATCTAAAGATAAAAAGATAAGAGAAAAAGCTGTAGAACATACAAAAGAGCTGATAGATGCAGCAGTAGCCCTTGGATGTGATTTAATAAGTTTATGGCCAGGGCAGGACGGATACGATTATGGCTTTCAAGGTAACTATATCGACGAAAGAGAATGGATAGAAGAAGGGATTAGAGAATGCTGTAGATATAGGAAAGATGTAAAAATCTCTATCGAATATAAGTTAAAAGAACCAAGAACGCATAGTTATATTGCTAATGTGGCACAAACTTTACTTATGATAAAGGAAATTAATGAAGAAAACTGTGGCGTTACCATAGACTTTGGCCATGCGCTAGTAGCTTATGAGAACCCAGCCGAATCTGTAGCTTTATGTAAAAAATATGGAAACAAACTATTTCATATCCATATGAATGATAACTATAGATACTGGGACGATGATATGATAGTTGGTTCAGTCCATACTTTGGAATATATAGAGTTCTTATATTGGTTAAGAAGGACTGGGTATGATGGCTGGATTTCAATAGACCAATATCCTTATAGAGAAGATGGTAAAGAGGCTCTTCGAGAAAGTATTGAGTGGCTGTTTGCCCTAGAAGAAATTGTAAATAAGATAAAGGAAGACGAGATAGAGGAGTTATATAAGAGTGGCGATGCCTGCGAAGTTAACAGATATTTAAGACAACTCCTACTGTCTCATTAATATTATATTAAGGAGGAGGTGTAAAAAATGAATACAGGACTTGTTCCTACAGATTTACTATGCGAGTATAGAGCAGAACCCTTAGGGATTGATACATTAAAGCCGAGATTCTCCTGGAGAGTAGATACTACCGAACGTGGACAATTTCAGTCCGCCTATCAAATTTTAGTGGCAAGCACTTTAGAAAATATAGAAAATGATTACGGAGATATGTGGGATAGTGGAAAGGTCGAATCAAAAGAATCTACTAATGTAGAGTATTTGGGAAAGAAACTTGAAAGTGGGGAAACTTACTATTGGAAGGTACGTATTTGGGATAAATATGGAGAAGTTACATCCTTTAGTAAGGTATCAAAATTCGAGATGGGAGTACTTAGTCCTAGTGACTGGCAGGGGGAATGGATTACGGTTCCTATATATAAACCGGGACCTTCTCCTATGTTTCGTAAAGAATTTATACTGGATAAACCAATAAAAAAAGCACGTGCATATATAAGTGGTCTAGGTTACTATGAACTGAGAATTAACGGGAAAAAGGTTGGAGACTATGTGCTTGATCCAGGATGGACAGATTATAGTAAAAGGATACTATATACCATCTATGATGTAGGTGGATACTTAAAAGAAGGATTAAATGTGGTAGGCATTATTCTGGGAAATGGCTGGTGGGGTAACTTTCCTATGGGGATGAGAAATTTACCCCAGGTTCTATTGCAGATGAATATTGAGTTTACTGGTGGAGATAAGATAAGTATAGTAACTTCGAGAGATTCTGGATGGTTAGTTACTCTTGAAGGGCCTATAGTGGAGAATAATATTTATGATGGAGAAGTTTATGATGCAAGACTCGAAAAACCAGGATGGGATACCCCTGAATATAGCAAGAATCACCAAGAAGAATTAGAAAAAAAATGGGAAATTCCGCTAACTGCTGAGCCTCCTGGTGGTGTTATGGTATCACAGATTATAGAACCTATTAGAGTAATACAAGATTTGAAACCTATTAGTATTACTGAGCCAAAACCTAATATATACGTATATGACTTGGGACAAAATATAGCAGGGTGGGTTAGACTCAAAGTAAGTGGTCCAAAAGGAAGTAAAGTAATCTTAAAATTTGCAGAATTACTATACGAAGATGGAACAGTTAACCAGGAGAATCTTGTAGGAGCAAAAGCAACTGATATGTATATTTTAAAAGGGGATGGGGTAGAAATATGGGAGCCTAGGTTTACTTATCATGGGTTTAGGTATGTTCAAGTAGAAGGATTTCCAGGTATACCTGAATTAGAGAACATTACAGGAAGGGCTGTACGTTCCTCTGTGGAACGTACTGGAGAATTTGAATGTAGTAATACATTGCTAAATCAAATATATCGAAATATTGTTTGGACAGAGTCTAATAATCTGCATAGTGTTCCAACGGACTGTCCTCAACGTAAAGAACGGCAGGGATGGCTAAACGATATGACAGCTAGGTATGAAGAAGCAATATATAATTTTAGGATGGCTAATTTTTATCCTAAATGGTTAAATGACATTCATGATGAACAAGGAGATAAGACAGGAGCTATCACAGATACAGCACCTTTAGTCTATGGACGTAGACCTGCTGATCCTGTAAGTAGTTGTTATTTACTTGTACCTTGGGCACTTTATCTCCATTACAATGATAAGAGAATTCTTGAAGAACACTATGAAGGAATGAAAAGATGGACAGATTATTTAAGTAGTCAAGCAAAAGACTATATTATTTCTTACAGTTGCTGGGGTGACTGGGCTTCACCTATAAATGAATGTATTACTGATAGTATAGGAAGCGGGGCTGTCTCAGCTGTAACTCCAGGAGAACTAATGTCAACAGGTTATTATTATTTCAATACACTAATTCTTTCCAAAATTGCCCATATATTAGGAAATTACGATGATGAACAGAAATACAGAGGGCTGTCAGAGAAAATTAGAGAAGCGTTTAATAATAAGTTTTTAGATCAAGCTAAAAATCAGTATGCAAAAGGGAGTCAAGCAAGTCATATTTTCCCTCTATTTTTGGACATAGTACCTGAAGAAAACAAGAAAGGAGTGATAGAGAATCTTCTAAAGGATATTTTAGAAGTCCATAATGGACATCTTGCTACAGGTAATCAATGCACTAAATATCTCCTAGAAACTTTGACAGACCTTGGCTTTGTAGATATCGCATACTTAATAGCTACTCAAACAACATACCCAAGCTGGGGTTATATGATTCAGAATGGAGCGACTACTGTATGGGAACGATGGGAACTTATGACAGGTCCAGGGATGAATTCTCATGACCATCCAATGTATGGTTCTATTGGTTCTTGGTTCTATAAAGGGCTTGCCGGAATAAAGCCTAGTGAAGATGGCCCTGGTTTTACTAAATTTATTATTAAACCTAACATACCAAAAGACTTAAAGTGGGTTAAGTGTTCTCTAAGGACAATTAAAGGGACTGCTATATCGAACTGGGAGAAAAAAGAAGATTCTCTAATGCTAGAGGTAAAAATACCCTTTAACACCGAGGCAAGAGTCTATATTCCAAAATTAAATATCAAGGATAAGAAGTTCGTAATAAAAGAGGGAGAGATAGAAATCTTTAAAGATGGAAAATTCTTGAATAAAGTAGAAGGGATAATCAATGGTAAGGAGGATAATGAATATGTAATATTTGATATTGGCTCAGGATCTTATTCATTCACACTTAGTATTGTTGAATGATACAGTTATAATGTGAAGTTTAACTTCTAAAATACCATAATAAATAATGCTCTAATCCTATATTTATTTCATGTAGGATTAGAGCATCCATTGAATTTATGATGGGCGTTATTTCCTTTCAATGTATTCTAGGAAGTTTACGCAGATTATTTTACACCCTCTAAGCTTCTCTCCAACCATCTGGACGTGTCTCCAAAGGGTAGATGGATCTATAGGAGTTTTGAAGACTTTTAAGATTTTTGATGTGTTTTCATAGGATAATCCCATGGTATATAAAAGTATAGATAAAGAGACTACAAAATCAGAGAAGTGCCTTCTAGATACTCCTTCTGGTCTCTGAACAAATGATTTACCACAAGACTTACATATCCATCGCTGAACTATTGCACAATTTACAGAAGGATCTCCTATAGATCTAGATCTTGTCCCATTCTTTGCTATATAAGAGGAATTACAATAGGGGCAACTACTAAAATCTTTCGGAATATTCTTTACTTTAGGTATTTTAATTGATATCCTCATAGTTGAATACTCCTTTAATTAATTTATTTTTGAGTAATATTTTAGCATAAGGGGGGTAGGTCTTAAAACTCCATCAACCAGATTTGCAACAGTTACCCCGAAACATTTAGTTTCTGAAAGCCTTCTCATTTATGATATAATATAGATATGCCGAATTCCTCGGAGAGAGGGAACGGGGGAACCATTAGTTGGGGGTGAATTCTGCTATATAGCAGATAGGCAACCCTTCTCGCCAAACCCGTCAGCTAACCTCGTAGGCAAAAGAAGGGGGTATTTATTATGGAAAATAATAAGCCTATGTTCTGTGTCATTGGGGCAGGACACGGAGGGCAAGCTTTAGCTGCCCATCTTTCTATTCTAGGTTTCGATGTAAGTCTCTATAACCGCACGTATGCCCGTATAAAACAAATTAAGGCTTTGGGAGGAATAAACGTAGAGGGGGAGGTAAAGGGTTTTGCTAAGCTTAGCATAGTCACAGATAATATAGAAGAGGCAATTAAAGGAAGAGAGATTATTATGGTTGTTGTTCCAGCCTATGCTCATAGATCTGTAGCAGAGAGCATGGCTCAATACTTAGAGGATGGACAGAAGATTGTATTAAATCCTGGTAGGACAGGTGGAGCTCTTGAGGTAAGAACGGTTCTAAAAGAAAAGAATATAAAAAGAGATATAATAATAGCAGAAGCTCAGACATTTATATATGCCTCAAGGTCAGAAAATCCTGGTCAGGTGAGAATATTCCGTATTAAAAATGCAATTCCTGTTGCTGCTCTTCCTGCATATAAAACTGTAGAGGTCCTAAATAAACTTAGGACTGCCTTCCCACAATTTATTCCTGGAGATAATGTTTTGAGTACAGGCTTGGATAATATAGGTGCTATATTTCACCCAGCCCTCACTATTTTAAATGCAGGGAGAATTGAGGCTAGTAAAGGGAATTTCCAGTACTATGTAGAGGGTATAACTCCATCTATATCCTTGATCCTTGAAGAGATGGATAGAGAAAGAGTTGCAGTTGCTGATGCATTGGGGATAAGGTCTCTAACAGCAAGGGAATGGCTATATATAGCATATGATGCAGTTGGGAGGACACTCTATGAGGCTATGCAGAATAACGAGGGGTATAAAGGGATTATGGCTCCACCTACATTAGATACCCGTTATATAGAAGAAGATGTCCCTATGAGTCTAGTTCCTATCGCTTCTATGGGGGATATGTTTAATGTACCTACCCCTACTATTAAAGCAATAATACATCTAGCATGTGTTATGCATAGTTGTGATTACTGGGAGAAAGGTAGGACGGTAGAGAAACTTGGTATAGCTGACCTCTCAGTAAAGGATATTATGAAGTTGGTAATAGAGGGGGAATGATATTATGAAGATAATAGCTTGTTCTCTAGAACCATGTATTCATATAGCAGGTGTTATTAACTTTCTTAATATAGCAGAAAAGTTAGGCAACGAGACTGTATTTTTGGGTCCAGCTATAAACTTAGACGAACTTTTCTTAAAAATAAAAGAACACAACCCAGACCTTGTTGGTGTAAGCTTCAGATTAACCCCTGAGGTAGCAAGAGAGATTTTTCTTAGACTAAGGGATATGATAAGAGAAAATAATACCAAAAGTAAATTTGTCCTTGGCTCTACTCCATCAGTAGCAAATGTGGCAAGAGAGATTGGTATATTTGATATGATATTTACTGGAGAAGAATCTCCAATAGAGGTGGCTGGTTATCTTAAAGGTAAAGGAATAATTAGAAGAATTTCTCATCCACAGTCACTTATAGAAAGAATAGGAGAAAATAGGCCATTTCCTATATTAAGACACCACTTTGGATTGCCTTCTCTAAAAGATACAATCTCAGGGGCTAGAGAGATAGCAGAGGCAGAAGTCCTTGATGTAATATCTATAGGGCCAGACCAGAACGCTCAAGAAAGTTTCTTTAGACCCAAAGAGATGCAAGATGAACTCAATGGGGCAGGAGGAGTCCCTATAAGAAAAGAAGAAGACTTACTTGAAATATACAAAGCTACACGAACAGGTAATTATCCCTTACTCCGCTGTTATAGTGGGACAAGAGACCTTGTAAAGTGGTCAGATATGCTTCAGAGAACTATAAATAATGCATGGGCAGCTATCCCTCTATGTTGGTATAGCTCCCTTGATAAAAGGTCTCCAAGACCTTTAGTAGAAGCGATAAGAGAAAATCAACAGGCTATACGTTGGCATGCTCAGAGAAATATACCTGTAGAGGTTAATGAGGCTCACCAGTGGGGGTTAAGAGATGCTCCGGATATAGTTACTGTAGCGACCGCCTTTCTTGCTGCTTATAATGCAAAGAAGCTAGGAGTAAAGCACTATATTGTTCAATTGATGTTAAATACTCCTCTTTCTACTTCTGGCAAAGCAGACTTAGCCAAGATGTTAGCAATTTTAGGATTGATCTCTAGATTAGAGGATGAAAATTTTATTTGCTATAGACAGATCCGTACTGGTTTAACTAGTCTCTCTTCGGATATGTCTGTTGCTAAAGGACAATTAGCGTCATCTATACAGCTAGGTCTTTTACTTTCTCCAGATATTGTTCATGTAGTAGGATTCTGTGAGGGTGATCATACAGCTACAGCTCAAGATGTGATTGAAAGCTGTAAGATTGTTCGAGGGGTAATAAAAAATTTCTATCTAGGCTTCCCAAGTCTTTTAGATGAAGAGGTCATTGCAAGGAAGGAACATCTTTTAAAAGAGTCAGAGATCCTTATATCCAGTATAAAAGGATTGGCTACTTCTAGCAAAGATCCATTAATTGATCCAGAAGTGATAGCCAAGGCGGTAAAAATTGGACTATTAGATGCCCCTCATCTGATGGGAAACCCTAGTGCCTGTGGTAAGATTAAAACACGTATAATAAATGGTGGATGTGAAGCTGTAGATGAATCTGGGAGACCTATAATGGAAGAGGAAAGGATTTCTAAACTAGAGATAAAACTATGAATAAATGTGTATTAGTCTATAATAAAGACAGAGATATAATAACTGCCAAAGAATCAGTCAACTATATAGAGGATGCCATAATAAGGTTAGGATATACTTGTAGCTTAGTCCCATTTGATAAACACTTCATATCTAATATGATAGAAGAAAAGCCGGATATAGTATTTAACTACTATACTGCTACAGGTTCTTCTCAAGTGCTAGTTCCTTCTATTTTAGAGACTATGAATATCAGATATACAGGTTCAGACCCTATAACTCAGGCTATGGCAATCGATAAGGAGTATACAAGTATAATACTTCAGTCTTATAAAGTTCCTACTCCTCAATTTTTCACAATGAAAAAAGAGGAAACTTTTATTCAGTCTATCCCATTTCCATTTATAGTTAAACCTGCTCTTGGGGGTTCTAGCGAAGGGATTTCCTGTGCTTCTATAGTCTATACAGAAAAAGATCTTGATAGAGTAGTAGATAGCCTCTTTTCCCAAGACTTTGATAAGTTAATAGCTTCTTCTTTTATAAAAGGAAAAGAACTCACTGTAGGTGTCATTGGTTCAAAATGTCCTAGGGTAATTGGTCTCATTGAGACTAGAATAAAGCCTGATGAGATACTTACTAAAGAGATTAAAGATGAGCTCGAAGTTTATGATGAGAGGGTAATAACCTACTCTGGAGCACATTATGAAGAGATAAAAAATATAGCATTAAAAAGTTACAAAGCTATTAATTGTAAAGGATATGGACGTATAGATATAAGACTCAGTGAAGATGGGATCCCCTATGTGATAGATATAAATACTTTGCCTGGGCTTCACCCTCGTTACAGTTATCTACCAAGGATGGCAGAAGATGCTAAGCTGGGTTACATAGGATTGATAAAAGAGATAATAGAAGATGAGAAATAGTCTCGGTTGCATTTTCCCCTTAACTAGAATAAAATATCCTTATGGATATAGTTGTTAATGTAGAAGGATTAAAGAAGAACTATG